>Ga0265296_1000963_pt1 | contig 36636 bp, 27 predicted proteins | sample MunlanPumphouse1_FD_189073 | JGI IMG/M metagenome (GOLD analysis project Ga0265296, IMG submission 189073) | Groundwater microbial communities from a municipal landfill in Southern Ontario, Canada - Pumphouse #1 | ecosystem: Environmental > Aquatic > Deep subsurface > Groundwater | place...
CACGCTTTCGAAAAGGTCCCCGTCTATGTTCAGCAATTCCCTGAATATCCCGTTCGCGCTTACGATCCTGCCATCCGGAGAGAAGAGCGCCGCTCCCGAGGGAAGCGCGTCGAGGAACCGTTCAAGTATCTCTTTCTCGCCGCCGACCTGGAAGATGATGGGAGTCTTTTCGTCCCTCTCATCCGCGAGGCTGTGAAAGAGCGCTATATCCCTTCGTCCGAAGGCTTCCTTCCTGACGCTCCCGATGAAGAGCACCCCCCTGACCTGAGAGCCGTAGGCGACCGGAACGAGAAAGTAGCTCTCGATTCTCGAGCCGCTCTGCCGGCCGGATCCATTGATCCCGTTTCCCCGGAAAAAGATCTTCTCGATCGCCGCCGGCGTAGATGAACTTCTCGCGTTCGTGAACATGCGGTAGGTATTCTTGAGCTTGTCCCTGATCTCGGGCACGTGCGGCGATAGGTCCCTCGATTCGGCCATAATGTAAACGAGCTCCGTCTCGCGCATCGTGATAAAAGCGCAGAACTCCGCTTTCGTGCGCTCCATCAGGCTCGATAGAATCGCCGGCATGACGGAATCGTTACCGATCGCTTTAAGAATCCGAATCTTGAGTGATTTATCCATGCACTTGTCAAAACGCATTTTACATGCCATGGATGCGCTTTCTCGATACATCCCCCCCGGGAGACCCGAGTCGCCGGTATTTCCCTTTTATCTTGTTTATTATCAATAGGTTGAATTTACCGGCGATGGCCGGCGAGGGGACGGATGGCGGGAGGAACCTGGAAACGCATGCTCACGAGCGGCGGTCTTCTGGCAAGAAAATTTCCATCTCCAAAACGATCGGGCTAGCCAAGAATCTGGAACAGGAGACTCCCCCCTCACGCCGGGTAACCGTCGGGACGGGCCTGCTTCCACGTGTAGGCGTCTCTCAGTATCTCTTCGATGCCGGGATAGAATCTCTTCCACCCCAGATCCTTCTCGGCCTTATCCGACGATGCGACGAGCACCGCCGGGTCTCCCTGCCGCCGCTCGCCGAAACGATACGGGATCTCGAGGCCGGTCACCTTCTCCGCGGCGCGAATGACCTCGAGAACGGTGAAGCCGCGGCCGTTGCCGAGGTTCAGGACGCCCCCGTATCCGTCGATGAGCTTCTCGAGCCCGAGCAGGTGCGCCGATGCGAGATCCTTCACGTGAATATAATCGCGGACGCACGTTCCGTCGCGCGTCGGATAGTCATTGCCGTAGACCACGAGCTCGTCCCTGCGCGCGAGAGCGACGTCGAGAACGAGGGGAATGAGATGCGTTTCGGGACGGTGATCCTCGCCGTGGCTCTCCCCGGCGCCCGCGGCGTTGAAGTAGCGAAGCGAAAGAGCCTTCAGTCCCCACGCGGCCGAGCAGTCGGCGAGAAGCCGCTCGATCGCGAGCTTCGTGTTGCCGTACGCGTTGAGCGGGCGCAAGGGAGCGTCCTCCCTGATGGGCGTCTCGTCGGGCTCCCCATAGACCGCGGCGGAGGAGGAGAAGAGAAAGAACTTCACACCGGTCTTTCTCATCGCGGCCAGCAGCGAAACGGCGCCGCCGATATTGTTTCGATAATAGGCGATCGGATCGGCGACCGATTCGGCCACTTGCGAGAATGCGGCGAAATGACACACGGCATCGATCCCGTCGAGAGCCGGCAGCAGAAAACGTTCGTCGAGGAGGGTCCCCTCGCGAAAGCTCACGCCCTTCCCGATCGCGCCGCGATGTCCCGTCGACAGGTCGTCGACGACGACGACATCGTGAGCGCCCGCCATCAGGAACTCCGTGACGACGCTTCCGATGTACCCCGCTCCGCCCGTTACCAGGATTCTCATTGCGTGCGACCTCCGTATCTGGCGAGATAGGCGCCAAGATATTTTCCCGTGAGCGACGCATCCGATTGTACGATGCTCTCCGGCGAGCCACAAGCGATAACCGTGCCACCCTCGTCCCCCCCACCCGGCCCGAGGTCGATCACGCGATCCGACCAGGCGATCACCTCCATGTTGTGCTCGATGACCACGACCGTATGCCCGGCCGTCACGAGTTCCTCGAAAACGGCGAGGAGCCTGTCGACGTCGCTCATGTGGAGGCCGGTCGTCGGCTCGTCCATGATGTAGAGATTCCGCTGGCCGGCCGATTCGGCAAGCTCCCGGGCGATCTTGATCCGCTGCGCTTCCCCCCCCGAGAGGGTGTTCGACGGCTGGCCGAGCGTGAGATAACCGAGCCCCACTTTCGAGAGAATCCAGAGCTTTTCCCCCAGCTGCGGCGCCGCGTCGAAGAAGCGGATCGCGTCGTCGACCGTCATGGCGAGGACCTCGCTGATGTCCTTTCCCTTGCATCGCACCTCGAGCGTTTCCGCGTTGTAGCGCCTTCCCTCGCATTCCTCGCAGGGGACGAAAACATCGGCCATGAAATGCATCTCAACCCTGCGAAATCCCATTCCCTGGCAGCGGGAGCAGCGGCCGCCCGATTTGTTGAAGCTGAACCGCCCGGGGTCGTATCCGCGCATGCGGGCGGCCTGCTGGGAGGCGAATATCTCGCGAATGAAGGAAAAACCCTTGATGTACGTGATCGGGTTCGAGCGCGGAGAGGAGCCGATCGGGCTCTGGTCGACGAGAAGCACGCGATCGAGCTTCCCCCGGACATCGCATCCCCTGAGTCTGAGACGGCTCGCCGAGAGCGGGTCCCTCGATACGACCGGATACAGGACGTCAACGACGAGGCTGCTCTTGCCGGAGCCGGAGACCCCCGTCACGCACGTAACAAGACCGAGAGGAAAGCTCGCATCGACGTTCTTGAGGTTATGCTCCGCGACTCCCTTGAGCTCGATCGAGCCGTATTGCCTGCGCTGCTTTTTCAACACGGTCGCGCCCGAGCGCCCGCGAAAGAGCCATTCGAGCGTTTTCGATTCCGGAGCGATCGCTGTGCGCGCCTGCTCGATCGTGCCGCTGAAGAGGACCTCTCCCCCGAGGCTCCCCGGACCCGGTCCGAGGTCAACGAGGTAATCGCACGAGCGGATGATATCGGGATCGTGCTCGACGACGAGAACGGTATTGCCGAGATCCCTGAGCCGTCCGAGCACCGAGACGAGCCGCTCGTTGTCGGCGGCGTGGAGTCCGATCGACGGCTCGTCGAGAATGTAGAGCGCGTCGACGAGATTCGCGCCGAGGGAGTTCGCGAGATTGATGCGCTGCGCCTCCCCCCCCGAGAGCGTGCGGGTCAGTCTGTCGAGCGTAATATACCCGAGGCCGACATCGATCATGAACCGAAGACGGGACGCGATCTCCGAAAGGATATCCCTGGCGATGCGCCGCTCCTGCTCGGTTAAGCGTATCCCCTCGATCGCCTCGAGAACCCGCGCAGGGATCATCCGGACAAGGTCGCGGATCGTGAAGTCCCCGATTCTCACGTTATACGCTCCACGCTTGAGTCTTCCCCCCTCGCACGTGCGGCACGTCGTGAAGGCCATGTATTTCCGCGTGAAGAAACGGTGCCCCTTCTTGTAGCTCTTTTCCCGCAGCTTCTCGAGGAAGGGAATCACGCCGAGGTATTTTCCTTCCCCTTCGAAGATGAGCTTCCTCGATTCCCCGGGAAGATCCATCCAGGGAACGCTTAGGGGAATGTGTTTCACGCGGCAGAATTCGATCAGCCGGTGTTGAAAATACGCAAAACGCTCGCGCGACCACGGATCGATCGCGAGTTTTTCTATCGATAGTCTTCTGTCCGGGATGATGAGATCCTCCGAGAACTCCATCCGGTCGCCGAATCCATGGCAATCGGGGCACGCGCCGTAGGGGCTGTTGAACGAGAAGAGGAGCGGGTTCGGCGCCTCAAAGGACGTTCCGCACGCGGAACAGAGCGGTGCCTGGGTGAAACGATGCGCCGCGCCGCCGCCGGCTTCCGCTATCTCGATGCTTCCCGACGATTCGCGGTATGCGAGCTCCACGACCTCGGCGATGCGGGACCTGTTCGCCTCGACCGCCTCGATGCGGTCGAGAAGCACCGCAATCTCCGCGCGCACGCCCTTTTCGATCGCGAACTCCTCGACGCGAACGGCTTCCCCCCCGGCAAAAAGCCTCGAATATCCCCTCGAGAGAAGATACCCGCGCCTCGTTTTCCATTCCGCGGAGTCGAAGGCGCCGAGCGACATGAGGAGGTTGATCCGTTTTCCGTCAAAGAGACGGATGATCTCCTGCGCCGCGTCGCTCGGGCTGTGCGCGCGCACCTCGATGCCGCAGCGCGGACAGACGGTTCGGCCGACGCGGGCGAAAAGCAGTCGAATATAGTCGTAGATCTCCGTCGCCGTTCCGACGGTCGAGCGCGCGCTCGTCACCGTGTTCTTCTGCCTGATTGCGATTGTGGGGCTCAGGCCGGATATATCGTCGACATCGGGGCGTTCGAGCTTCTCGATGAACTGCCGGGCGTAGGTGGAGAGCGATTCGATGTAGCGCCGCTGGCCTTCGGCGAAGATCGTGTCGAAGGCGAGCGAGGACTTGCCGGAACCGGAAACACCCGTAATAACGATGAGGGTGCGCCTCGGGAGCTCGAGATCGACGTTCTTGAGATTATGCTGGCGCGCGCCGCGGATGATAATCGTGTCCATACCCCACGCTCTTTTCATGCAAAGGGCAATTGTTCATTGTATCAGGAGAAACGCAACCGCGCAACAGCGGTTTTGAGATGGTTTTGAGGTGGTCGCATACTTGTGTTCGCACGGGTTTTCGGTTACGATTCCGCGGACGCATCATGCGGGAAGGCGGGTAAACGATGGAACCATCCGATCGCGCGATCGGCGCGGAGATAGCGGCGCTCCGGAAGACGCTTCGGATTCTCCGCGGTCCGGGCGGCTGCCCGTGGGATCGCGAGCGGGATATCGACGACATGATCTCCTACCTCATCGAGGAATCGTACGAGCTTCTCCAGGCCGAAAAGGGAAAGAACTGGCGTCACGTCGAAGAGGAGCTCGGCGATGTGTTCTTCATCCTCATCTTCATTCATGAGCTCCTCCTCGAGAAGAGGGAGACGCCGCTCGCGGCGATCGTCGCGCGTGTTCATGAAAAGCTCGTCACCCGGCATCCGCACGTATTCGGAAATACCAGAGCGGCGAACAGCTCGGAAAGCCTCGCCGAGTGGGAACGCATGAAGCGCTCGGAAAGGCGCAAACGGCCCGCTTCGGGCGCCCTCTCGAACATTCCCGCGAAGCTCCCGCCGCTTCGCCGCGCCGCCGCCGTCCAGATAAGGGCAGCCGGGGTCGGCTTCGACTGGCCTGACTGCACGGGCATCCTCGACAAGCTCCGCGAGGAGATCGACGAGCTCACGACGGAGCTGCGGCGCGGCTCGCGCGCGGGGGTCAAGGACGAAGTCGGCGACATCCTGTTCACCGTCGTGAACCTCGCCCGCTACCTCAAGGTCGATCCGGAAAGCGTCCTCGAGGGCGCGACGGAGAAGTTCGTCGGGCGTTTCGGCGAGGTCGAACGGCGGGCGAAGAGAAGCGGAAAGAAGCTGTCCTCCATGAGCCTCGACGAGATGGAACGCCTCTGGCAGAAAAGCAAGGCACGGAGGCCGAGGCGCGCCGCGCGAAAGCGGTCCTAGGGATCGAACAAGCGGCCCCTCATCGAGAGCCCGGAGATTCGAACAAAAAAAAGGGGGCGACGAATCGCCCCCTTCGCGTGTCTGCCATACGGCCCGAGAGTATCTAGTTGAGCCGGCGAAATTCGATGCGCCTGTTCTCGGAGCGCCCCGCCGGAGTGCTGTTCGTCGAAATCGGATTGGTCTCGCCGTAGCCCCTCGCGACGATTCGATCGGCGCTGAGCCCCGAGTTCGCAAGATACTGCTTTACGGCTTCGGCGCGGCGCTGGGACAATCCCAGGTTATACTCGTCCTTGCCGACGTCGTCCGTGTAGCCGGCGATCTCGACCCTCACCTCGGGGTACGCCTTGAGCGATTTCACGACCTGGTCGAGAATCCCGTATGAATCGGGCGTGAGCGCCGCCGAGCCGCTCTCGAAGTTGACGCCCCGGAGAATGAACTTCTCCTCGATGGGACGCTCGTCCGGGCATCCGTCTTCGTCCTGATAGCCGTTGTAGGTTTCGGGCTCGTTCGGGCACTTGTCGACGCTGTCCGATATCCCGTCGAGGTCGTTATCGAGATCGGGGCAGCCGTCCTCGTCCTGGAAGCCGTCCAAGTCCTCCGCCTTCAGCGGGCATTTGTCCTTGTCGTCGGGGATGCCGTCATTATCGCTGTCCTGCACGATATCCGGGCATCCGTCCTCGTCCTGGATGCCGTCGAAATCCTCGGGCTCGTTCGGACACTTGTCCTTGAGATCGGGAATGCCGTCGCCGTCGTTGTCGAGGTCGGGGCAACCGTCCTCATCCTGGAACCCGTCGAAGTCCTCGGCCAGATCGGGGCACTTGTCGATCTTGTCCGGAATCCCGTCCTTGTCGTTATCGAGATCGGGGCAGCCGTCCGTGTCCTCGACACCGTCGAAATCCTCGGGGTCGTTGGGGCAGGCGTCGACCTTGTCTTCGATGCCGTCCGCGTCCTTGTCCTGCGGGAGCACATTGCCGCCCATCGACAGTATGAAGTAGACGGCCCAGTCGGGAGGACGGACGAACGCCTTATCGCTCTCGGGATTCAGACTGAAATCGGCGGCGAGCGTTATGCCGACACCGGTCGAGGAAATGAGCTTTACGCCCGGCGTGATCGTATAGACGTTCTTGTTTCCCGCGAGGTAATACGTAGTCGTATCATCGATCGGCGGCTCGACGAAATCCGCGTTCAGGTAGTCGTCCCACGTGAACTCGACAAAGAGGCTCGACTCCTTCGCGAGGAATTCGAGCCCGACGCCGAACTGGAGGGCATCGTTGAAATTGGACCCCTTGTCCTTGGGAGATTTCGGATACGCGGGCGGAGAGAAGCCGCTCGAATCGGGATTGTTCGCGTAGAGAATGCCGTATCCCGCGTCTTCGTTCCTGTTGAAGCGGTATCCGAGATTGAGGTGCAGCTTCGTGGGCACGAAATTCTTCATATCGACGAGATTGAACGTCAGGAGCCCCTTTGCGCCGAAATCGGTCTTATCGGTCGTGAAGCCGGCTTCCTTACGGCCCGTCGGGAAGCTCGCCTCACCGAGGAGCCCGACGCTCACATACTTGGTCGGAACGGGCGGGCAGATCTTGAGTAGCAGATCCGTATCCCCGATGCCGCCGCGCGTCCTCGTCTCGAACACGTCCTTCACCTTGACGTCGTCGCCGACCTGCATGATCCAGTTTCTCACCTCGAGCGCCGCCGAGAATTCGACGTAATCGCTGAGACCGAAGCTCAGCGCAGCGCGCGACAGAAAGAAATGGTAATTGACATTCGCCTCGCTGAGCGACGTGCCGTTGATGAGGCTCATGGGGCCTTTCGTGAGCGTCTCGCCGCTTCGGTAATACGACGTGCCGAGCGAGAAGACGAGCTTGCCCCTTCCGACCGTGCTCGCTCCCTGCACATGGAGCAAGCCATCCGTTCCCTTCCACGCATCCTGGCTGCGCGCCGTACCCGCCACCGAAGCGACGAGGACAGCCGCGAGAATCACGCGTGCGATCGTTTTCATACTGTTCCCTCCCGGGTGAGATCCGTGATCGAATCGATCCTACCTAGGTGTTCTTTTCGGTACCATCTTCTTCGGCGATATCCCCCGCTCCGCCCTCTTTCCCCCTCTTTGACTCGTCGAGATAGTTCATCTGGAGCTCCGTGAGCACGGCGTTGATGATTCTCTGCTCTTCCGGCTCAAGATTACCCGCCGTTTTCTCGCGGATCATGACGAGCATATCGATTGTAATGCGCGCCTGATGCAAATCTCGTTCCACTTTTCCGGTGATCGGACTGACAAGCTTTCCCAGCTGCTGCAGCGCGAGCGTCTCGAACATCGCGACGAGGTGCGTGAAAAGAAACGCGTTCCGTTCTTCATCGTTGGAATTGTATGCCATTGCCCATCCCTCCCTTATGATCGAGTCCGACTATAGGGAGAGCGGCGATAGGCCGTCAACGAAAAAGGAGCCATGGAAAGAGCCGCGGACCCCGCACGGCCCGCGGCTCTCGATCCGGGTCGGACTTGGGCGGCGCCGGGACCGCGACGCGCAACCGCCGTCAATCCACCTTTCGTTCCGAAGCGAACCAGATCATCTTCGCCTGATCGGTTCCCGAGGCGTTCACGTAGCCGTGATCCTGGTTCGCGAGAAAATAGACACTGTCGCCTTCTCCGAGATCGTACGTTTTGTCCGCGATCTTGAACTGCACTTTACCCTGAAGAACGAGCGCCGCCTCGTCCCCCTCGTGGGCGTGGACGGAAATCTCCTGCGGGGGGACCGGCGACATCGTGATGAGCCGTGCGTTGATCTTGCCGCTCGGGATCGATTTCGTGAGCATTTCGGCCGTCCCCGGACAGCGCCCGAGCGTGCACTGCTTGCGGTCCTCGTACGCGACGAAGGAAACATCGCGCAACTCTTCATCCTCGATGAAATACGCGGGCTCTCTCTCGAGCGCATCCGCGATCCTGATGAGCGCGCCTATCGTCGGGGAGGTTTTTCCGCGCTCGATCTCGGAGATATGGGTCGCGGAGATGCCGGCCTTCGCCTCGACGTTCTTGAGCGTGAGATGCTGCTCCTCTCGAATCTTCTTGATCCGTCTCCCGATTTCGTCCTTCGATATCATTGCTCCACGATCCTCCTCACCGGCGCGGCGGCTCTTACAAACTGTACGGCGGGAGCGTCACCCAGATCGCGCGACACTTCGCGTCGCCGATATTCCGCATTGCGTGAGGCTTCGCCGCCTTGTAATGGATGCTGTCCCCCTCTTTGAGAATGAACTTCTGATCCCCGATGATGATCTCCATGACGCCCTTCGTGACCATCGCAAACTCCTCGCCGTCATGCGTGCTCGTCTCCTCGGGACGTTTGATGCCGGGCTCGAGCTCAACCTCGAGGAACGAAATCCTCGGCATAGGAACATCCTTGGCGAGGGAGCAATAGGTGGCGCCCCAATCCTTGAACTGCATTCTCTTGCGCCTGGCCTTATTGACGACGGAGACTTTCGAAGCGTTCTGCTTCTCCACGAAATATGCCACGTCGGTACCCATCGCCTCGGCTATCTTCGCCAGGGCCCCCACGGTAGGAGAGGTCATTCCGCGTTCGATCTCCGAGACATGAGTCGCAGAAACCTTGGCCTTAACCTCGATATCCTTGAGCGTAAGTCCCTTGGAGAGACGGAATCGCTTTATTCGTGCGCCGATTTCATCCTTGCCGTTCATTGCCTTCTCCCCTCATTGCCCTATGGATTGAAAAAAGCAAGAAAACGATGATCGACCTCTATAGTAAGAGAAAAACTATCCATTTTCAACAATTAATTTTCCCATTTATGATTAATTCCACATTAATGCAATTTGCTGCAAATAAATAAACTATCCATGCCGGCGACCAAGCCCCCTGCGCCACGGTGAGGCGCATATATCTCTTTCAAAATTCTAGACTTGATTCCCCCCTTCCCGTATATTCGACCTGAAAAGATGGAGATTATCGCGATGCCGCAGGCTTCAGACAGAATTTGCATAATCCGCTTGGGCTCTCTCGGGGATCTCGTTCTCATGACGCCTATGCTGAGGGCGCTGCGCACGAGTTTCCCGTCGAAGGAGATACATCTCGTCTGCAAGGAGAAGTATGCGGGGCTCTTCGATGGAGGCGGCCTCGTCGACTCCCTCATCCCGATGAGACGGGGCGATTTCCGCGAGATCGTCGATCTGCGCTCGGCGCTGAGCCGCACCGGATATGAAACGATCATCGACGCCCACGGAGTCATCCGGAGCAATCTTCTCTACCATATGCTGCGCGCGCCGAGAAAGCTCCAGATTCACAAGGACGAGCTCAAAAAGGCCGCGCTGATCGTCGGCAAAGCGAATCTATACAAACGCGTTACATCGCAGGTCGAACGCTACGCGGAGCTTGCGCGGAGGATCGGCGCTGAAATGCGCGAGCCCTACGCGGAACTGCCCGTGCCCCCAAGCGCGATGAAAAGCGCGGAAGCGGCTCTTGAGCGTGCCGGGCGCGGTTGCAGACCGCTCGTCGCGTTCGCCCCGGGCGCGCGATGGCCGACCAAGCGGTGGCCCGCGGAGCGCTTCGCCCGATTGATCTTCGAGGCATCGGCCCGCGGCTGCGAGTCTCTGCTCATCGGAGGAGCCGAGGATTCCGCGACGAACGCCGAAGTGGCGGAGCTCTCCCGAAGCGCCCCCCTCGATCTCACCGGCGCTCTCTCGATCATCGAGTCCGCCGCGGTTCTGAAGCGGTGCAGGGCGCTCGTGGCCAACGACTCCGCGCCGCTTCACCTCGCCGAGGCGGTGGGCACGCCGGTGATCGCCCTCTTCGGACCCACGGTGCGCGAGTTCGGCTATTTCCCGCGTCTCCCCGCGAGCAGGGCGCTCGAAACGACGCTCCCCTGCCGTCCCTGCTCGAGAAACGGCAAACGCACCTGCCCCTACGGAACGAAGGAATGCCTCACGTCGATCGAACCGTCCACGGCTCTCGAAGCGCTCCTCCAGGCGCTCGGAGAAACGCGGGATCTCCCATGAAATTCAGGCTCGCCCTATACAACACGCTTCTTCCCGTTGCGGCTCTCGCGGCGCGCGCCGCGGCGCCGTTCAAAGCAAAGATCGCCGAGGGGCTCAAGGGACGCGAAGGGTTCAGGAAACGCTGGAAGGAAAAGGCTGCCGCGCTCGATCGGCAAGGAAGCCTGATCTGGTTCCACGTCTCGTCGGTCGGAGAGTTCGAGCAGGCGAAGCCCGTCATGGATCTTCTCGCGCGAAACAAGGGGCCATCGCTCGATCTGGCGCTCACGTTTTTCTCGCCGTCCGGCATGAACTATTACGAGCGGTTCGATCGATCGAGGAGAATCGGCGCGATACGTTTCATCGAGTACCTCCCCGTCGACACGGCGCGCAACATGCGATTCTGCCTCGACACGCTCAGGCCCGACATGATCGTTTACGTGAAGTTCGACATCTGGCCGAATCTCGTCATCGAGGCCGCGCGGAGGGGCATTCCCCAGGTTCTCGTCTCGGGGACCTTATCCCCCGGCTCGCGCCGGCTTTCTTCGGTCGCCAGGAGTTTCTACGGCGAACTCTACTCGACGCTCGACGCCATCGCCGCAATCTCCGGGGAAGACGCGGGGCGCTTCAGAGCGCTCAGCCGCGGCGCGGTCGAGATCGTCGAGGCGGGGGACACGAGATTCGACCAGGTCTGCCGGAGAATCGACGCATCCGACGTGAAGCTCCCCGGGGGGATCGCCGCGGCCGGAAGGACGTGGATCGTCGCGGGAAGCACGTGGCCGCGTGACGAAGAGATCGTGATCCCGGGATTCGCGGCGCTGATGCGCGCGCATCCCGACGCCGGGCTGATCATCGTTCCGCACGAACCGACGCAGGAGCGGCTGGAGGCGGTCCACGATACGCTCGAAAAGGCGCGCCTCCCCTTCCGGCTGCTCTCGAGCTTGAAGGACGAGGCCGGGCTCGCGGAACCGGTCGTCGTCGCCGACGGCGTCGGCTATCTCGCCGAGCTCTACCGGGCCGGCGCGATAGCGTACGTCGGCGGCAGCTTCACGACCGGGGTGCACAACGTGATGGAGCCCGCGGTCCTCAAGCTTCCCGTCTTTTTTGGGCCGCGAATCGACAACTCCTTCGAAGCACGGGAGCTCGTCCGGCTCGAGGCTGCCGCGATTCTGAGCACGGCGGATGATTTCGCGCGGGAGTGCAGTGCCCTTCTTTCCGACCGGAGCGAGCTCGAGGGAAAAGGCGCCTCGGCGGCGCAATTCATACGAAATCATTGCGGAGCCGCTCTTCGTTGCGTAGATTTGATTGAAAAATATCTCGAGAGAAAAGGTAAGCGTTGAACAAGCACCTGAAATTGCCCGCGCAGCCGCGGTATATCCAGATCGAGACGATTCTCGGCTGCGATGCCGAATGCCCGTTCTGCCCGCAGAAACAGATCGATCGCAAGCCGGTCGTGATGGGCGAAGCGACCTGGAAGAAGATCATCGACGACACGCGGGGGCTCGGAATCACGTATCGCCCGTTTCTCCAGAACGAGGCGCTCATCGATAAGCGGCTTCCGAAGATCATCAAGTACATCAAGGAGGATTCGACCGCGCGCGCCGAGATCAACACGAACGGGAACCTTCTCGACGCGAAGCGGGGCGCTGCTCTCATCGAAGCGGGGATAGATCTCGTCCGATTCAGCATCGACGCGTTCTCTCTCGAAACCTTCGCGGCGTGCCGCGTCGGGCTCGATTACCGCAAGGTCGTCGACAACGTCAACCGGTTCATCGAGGCCGCCGCGCAGACCCGCGGGAGCGTTGTGACCGAAGTACGCATGATCGACATGGAATCCAGCCGGCACGAGCAGCGGGATTTCATCGACTACTGGAGCTCGCGGGCCGATCGGGCGCTCATCGTGCCGCTCTACCACTGGCCATGGGACGACGGCGTCGAGATGGTCCGCAAACCGTGCATCAAGATGCGCGAGGAGATGTTCTTCTATACCGACGGGCGCGCGGTTCTCTGCTGCTGGGACATCGCGGCCCGCGCGGTGATCGGAGACGTAACGAACGAAACCGTTCTCGAGATATGGAACGGCGCGGCGCGGCGTGAGTACGCGGGATTCCTTTCCCGGGGAGAGCGCGACAAGATACTTCTCTGCTCGCGCTGCGACGCATACCGCGACCGGCACTTCGACGGCTTCGACGACTGATCCCCGTTCATCCGGGAGCCGGCCAGGGATAGCTGCCGGCGCGGACGAGGAGCGGCGCGTCGACGGTGAAATCGACGATCGTCGACGGCAGCGCCGACGATCTTCCCCGTTGCGACAGGTAGCCGCCGAGACCGGGAAACGCCCTTCGGATGTCGGCGATTCTGGTCATCGGCTCGCGTCCCGAAAGATTGACGCTCGTCGAGACGATGGGCTCGCCGACTCTTTCGATAAGAGCCCGCAGATCCGCGCGGGCGGGGACCCTGACGGCGACTTTCCCGCCCGGCGAGATGAGCGGAGAGAGCGCGCTTCGCGCCGGAAGAATGGCGGTCAGCGGCGCGGGCCAGATTCGAATGAGCGTTTTCCGCGACGTGCCGGGCCAGCGCTCGACGAGCGTGCCCGCCATCGTCGCGTCCGCGGCGAGCAGGATGAATCCCCCGCTTGCGCGCCTTCTCTTCAGTTTCAGGATTATCTCGATCGCCCGGCAATTCGAGACGGCGCAATGGAAGCCGTAGATCGTATCCGTGGGAAGCACCGCGACGCCGCCCGACGCGAGCACGGCGGCGGCGCTTCGAATGGAGGATCGCCCGAAAGAGCCGGATACGGGCGGCGTCTCCCCGCGGCGCGGCCCCCTCACTTCCGGCGCCATTCCGCGCGCATCTCCTCGAGGCGCTTCGCGATCGTCTCGTCGGACAGGGCGAGAATTTCCGCAGCGAGAATCGCGGCGTTTCGGGCTCCCGCCTTCCCGACGGCGACGGCGGCGACCGGCACTCCCGGAGGCATCTGGGCGATCGAATAGAGCGCGTCTATGCCGCCGGGAAGCCCGCTCGCCAGCGGAACGCCTATCACGGGCTTCGTCGTGAGGGATGCCACGAAACCGGGCAGGGCCGCGGACATTCCCGCTCCCGCAATGAAAACCTTCGCTCCCCGCTGGAGCGCTCCCTCGACGTATTCGACCGTGCGCTTCGGCTGCCGGTGAGCCGAATGGACCTCGAGCTCCGCGACGATGCCGAGCTTCTCGAGCTCCTGGAGACACGCTTCCATCGTCTCCCGATCGGATTCGCTCCCCATGAGAACGGCGACCTGCAATTCGTGTTTCATGCGCTTATCTCAATCCTTTCTTCCCGATGTCGCTGCGGAAGAAGCAGCCGGAAAAGGAGATCGCGGCGACCCCCCGGTAGGCTTTGTCGATGGCATCCCGAAGCGCAGGCCCCGTCGCGGCCACCCCGAGCACCCTCCCGCCGCTCGTCGCGATCGCGCCGTCATTCGCCTCGGTGCCCGCGTGGAACACGATGCATCCCTCCTCGCGGGCCCGCTCGAGGCCGTCGATCGGATAGCCTTTGCCGTACGAACCGGGATAACCCTTCGATGCGATGACCACGCACGCAGCCGCCTCCGCGCTGTTCTCGAAAGGCACCTTTGCGAGCCCTCCATCCGCGGCTTCGAACATCACCTGGGCGAGATCGCCCGCGAAGAGCGGGAGAATCACCTGCGTTTCGGGATCCCCGAACCTGCAGTTGTATTCGAGGACCTTCGGACCCTCGCTCGTGATCATAATCCCGAAGTACAGAACGCCGGCGCCCGTGATCCCCTCGCTCCGCATTCCCTCGAAGGTAGGCTCTATGATCTCTTTCTTCACCCGCGCGGCAAACCGCTCGTCGTACACCGGAACGGGCGCGTACGCGCCCATGCCGCCGGTGTTCGGCCCTTCGTCGTTGTCGAACGCCCGCTTGTGATCTTGCGAGGGCACAAGCAGCCGATAGCTCTTTCCGTCGTACAGGGCAAGAATCGAGAGCTCCTCGCCGCTCAGAAACTCCTCGAGAACGATCCGCTCGCCGGCCGCCCCGAACGCGCGGCTCTTCATGATGAGCTCGATGGCGCCGCGCGCTTCCCGGGCCGTCTTCGCGATGATGACGCCCTTGCCCGCGGCGAGTCCGTCCGCCTTGACGACATACGGCGCCTGCATCGAATCGATCGCCTTGAGCGCCGAGCCCGCGTTGCCGAACGCGCGGAACTCCCCCGTCGGAATGCCGTACCGAATCATGAACTCCTTCGCCCAGACCTTGCTCCCCTCGAGGCGCGCCCCCTTCCTGTCGAATCCGAATATTCGCAAAGCCTTCGAAGTGAAGAGATCGACGATACCGGCGACGAGCGGGGCCTCCGGGCCGACGACGGTGAGATCGATTTTCTTTTCGAGCGCGAGCTTCAGGAGTCCGTCGAGATCGTCCGCGTCGACGCCGACGCATTCGGCATGAGCGGCTATGCCTGCGTTCCCCGGCGCCGCGTAGATCTTCTTCACCGCCGATGATTGGGCAAATTTCCAGGCGAGCGCGTGCTCGCGGCCGCCGCTGCCGATAACGAGAATATTCATATGAATCCGATTTCCTCCATCCCGCCCGGGCGACCGATGCGATCGGGCGAGCTGCCTTGAACCTGATTATACTCGCGCATGACACCACATAAAAAGAGAATTTACGCGCAACCGCTATCGTTTCACGGGAAGAAACCGGGATGCATCCGCAATGACGAGTATATCTTCGCCCGCGATTCCTTCCAGGAGATACTCCTCGTAGCCGGGCTTCCACGGACAGAGGCCGAAACGCGCGACGAGATCGTCCGCAAGCATCGATCTGAGATAGATCGAAAAACGCTCCGTAAGCTCGCACGTCGATATCGCCGTTTGCGAATTGAGCGTATAGCTTTTCCTCACCGTGTCGGGCACCGCGTGTCTTCCGCTCTCGAAAGCGGCGAAATACGAATCGGAACCGATTCCCTCCGGACAGGCCGTCGCGGCGAGCAGGAGCTCTCCCTCTTCGAGCGCGTTCGAGGCATGCCTCAGCGACTTGTGGCTCTGGAGGAGATTGATGTCCCTCGGAAAGCCGCCCGCCGAGACGATCACGGCGCGATAGAGCCGGTCTACGGGAAAGCGGAAATGCGCCGATACAAAATCGCATGCCGCGCGGTGGGAGGCGTCGAGCTCCCCCGCGTTGACGAACAGCACGCTCCCCGAGGCGCCGCTCACCGAGTTGACGGCGAACGTCCGTGCACCGAGAAGACGGGCTCCTGCGAGCATGTCTTCATGCACCGGATTGCCCTCGAGCTCGCCGGAGCGGCAGCCGCGCGCAAGCCCCGCGCCGGGATCCCTCCCGAGCGAGAGTCGATGGTTTGCGACAATCGTCTTCTCCCCCGCGATACCGGGAAGGATGAGCTTGCGAGCGCCCCCGTACCCGGCAAAGTAGTGGAACGAAACCGCTCCGAAGACTATGACGAGGGAGGATTCCGCGACGGCCCTGTTGAACAGGCACGGCGTTCCCGCGGGAGTCGTTCCGACGTCGAGAAGCGAGGCGGCGTCGCGCGCGTCGTGCTCGAGCACCTTCCAGCGCCGGACGATATCGGCGCCGACGTGCGCTTCGAGCTCTCCCTGGCGGAACCCGCGGTGCATTCCGAGGGCCGCGACGACGGAGACACGCTCGGGCCCTGCCCCGTGCGCCTCGAGGAAACCGAGGAGCCCGGCGAGCATCCGCCCCGTGCTGCCTCCCCGGGTGAGGTCCGAGATCAAAACCGATATGCTCCCAGACCGCGGGATGATCTTCCGGAGCGCCGGAGCGCCGACCGGCTTCTCGAAAGCCTCGATACAGGATCGTTCGGGATCGGAGAGCGGCGCGGGATAGACGTTTCCCGCTACCACGACGCCGCGTCGTTCTCCCAGATCGATGTCAAGGGCGCCGTCGTGATAGAGAAGGGCGCACTGCACGCGAACCTCCGGCGCGGGCGCGGGAAAGCGCTCCGCCTGCGAATACGAACATCGTCAAGGAACTGCGCTCGGCGAATCAGTCGGGAAGAATGTGCGTGCCCACGTTCCCCTTGCAGGCGTCGAGCAGCATCGTGGCATCGGAGATGATGACCCGTTTTCCGCCCAATTCAAGAAAATCGATCGCGGCTTCAATCTTGGGACCCATGCTTCCCGGCGGAAACTCCCCCGCCTCATGGAGTTTTTTTATCTCGGCGAGCTTTATCCTGCGCAGCGCTTTCTGATTCGGCGTGCCGAAATGAACGTACACCTCGGAAACGCTCGTGAGAATCACGAGGCGCTCCGCCTGAGTCATCTCACCCAGAACCGCGGCCGCACGGTCCTTGTCGATAACCGCCTCGATACCGACGAGCTCGTTGCCGCTTCGCACGACCGGGATGCCGCCGCCGCCGACCGCGATGACCACGACGCCGAGCTTGAAAAGCTTCACGATGATATCCGCCTCGACGATCTCGAGAGGCCGTGGGGAGGGTACGACTCGACGGTATCCGCGATTGGCGTCCATGACCATCCGGTACCCCTTTTCCCTGGCCAGGATCTCGGCCTCTTCCTTGCCATAGAAAAGGCCGATGGGCTTCGTCGGGTGCTCGAACGCTTCGTCCTCTTCCGAAACGACGACCTGCGACACGATCGTGACGACCTCGCGGTAGACTCCCCGAACACTCAGCTCGTTCCTGAGCGATTGCTGGATCATGTAGCCGATCCCGCCCTGCGAATCGGCGCCGCACACATCGAGAGGCATCGGCGCTATGCGGCCCTTCACCGCCTCGTTCCGCTCGACGATGTTTCCCACGATGGGACCGTTCCCGTGCGTGATGATCACCTTCCGGCCGGAGATGATGAGCTCGGCGACCTGTCGCATCGAGATCGACGTGAGCTCGCGCTGGGCCCCTATTGTCCCGCTTCCCTTTGTCGGAATGATCGCGTTTCCGCCGAGAGCGATGACGTCCATTCCACGCACAAAAAATGACCTCCCTAAAAAACAGTCCCCTGTTGAAGGCTCCGGCCCTCAACAGGGGGTATTCGGTCTATGCCGCGTTTCTTACAGAACGCTCCTGATCTTTTCGAGCGCTTTCTTGATATTCTCCTGAGAGTTCGCGTAGGAGAACCGCAGGTATCCTTCGCCGTATTTCCCGAAGCTCGTGCCGCTGAGCCCCGCCACACCCGCTTTCTCGAGGAGGTGCACTTCGAGCTCCTTCGATTTCATGCCCGTTCCCGTGATGTTCGGGAATACGTAGAAGGCGCCCTTCGGCTTGAGACACGTGAAGCCCGGGATCGCGTTGAGGCCGTCGACGATAAGATCGCGGCGCGCCTTGAATTCCTTGACCATCTTGCGCGATCTGGATTGGGAACCCGTCAACGCCTCCATGCCGGCGATCTGCGTGAAGCTCGCCGTGCAGGAGTTCGAGTTCGTCTGGAGCCTCGCGACGGCGTCGGCGAGCTTCGGCGGCATGATGCCGTATCCGAGTCTCCATCCGGTCATCGCATAGGTTTTCGAATGGCCCTCGAGGAGAACCGTGCGGTCCTTGACTTCGGGGAAATCGTAGATGCTTGCGTGTTTCCCCTCGTAGATGATCTTGCTGTAAACCTCGTCGCTCAATATCCACGCGTCGTACTTGTCGGCGAGCTCGGCGACGACCTTCATGTCTTTTTTCGTGAGAATGCCGCCCGTCGGGTTCTGCGGCGAGTTGATGATGATGAGCTTCGTCTTGTCGTTCACGAGCGTCCGAAGCTCGTCGACGTCGAAGGAGAACCCCTTTTCCTCCCGCAGAGGGATCGGAACGGGCTTCGCGCCGACGAAGTTGATGACCGACTCGTAGATCGGGAATCCCGGATTCGGATAGATGACCTCGTCCCCCTCGTCGACGAGCGCGAGAATGGTGAAGAAGAGGATCGGCTTGGCGCCCGGAGTGATGACGATATTTTCCGGCCTTACCTCCACCCCGCGGTCCTTCGTGATGTGCGCCGCGAATACCTTCCGCGCATCGAGAAGACCTGCCGAGGGCCCGTAATGCGTGAAACCCGACTTGAGCGCGTTGATCGCGGCCCTTACGATATTCGGCGGCGTATCGAAATCGGGCTCGCCGATCTCGAGATGAATCATTTCCCTGCCCTCCGCCTCCATGGCCTTCGCGCGGGCCAGGACTTCGAAAGCGGTCTCGGTGCCGAGTCTGCTCATCCGTTCAGCAAACATCTCTCCTCCTCGAGCTCCAGATGGATGGCCAATCTCCCAATAATTGAACAATATCTATATTAGGAGGGGGAATCCCCTTTGTCAATGAAATATGGGGGGCAAATGGACAAGAGCGGTTCGTGCGCAACAAGTTACGGCACCGGAGCGGCAGGATGATCCGTACCCGCTCAACTGAGGCTGCCGAGGTAGTGCTGTATCTCGCGGCGCACCTCGTCGCGGAGCGAGCTCCCCTTCCCCGCGAGCCGCGTGAGCGTCGTTTTGTCGATGAATCGCACGTGAATAAACTTGCGGAGAGCCGAGACCGGCACTTTTCCGGGATTCTGAAGAAGGTTCAGCGGCACATCCTTGTTGGCGAAGCCCGTATAGAGATCCCGTCTGCTCGCGATGATGGAGAGAATCCGCATCGAGCGGGATCTCAGCGAGATGAGCGCGATGATGCCGGGCTGCGCGAGGATGCGGGGATTGTTCAGGAGCTCGAAGATGAAGTTGTCGTTGTCGAGATAGGTCATCACGAGGGTCCGGTAGCTTACGAACCGTTCCTTGTGAATATTCGTCCATTCCACATCCCGGGGCAACTGATCGATGTCGATAAAATGCGCGGGCGGAACCCGCTTGACGTCGATGGTGAGGACCTTCTGGTTGAGATCGAAACCGGGCAGATCGAGAAGCATCTTGAGAACGTTCGCCGCCACGAGCTTCTGCATGAGTATCTCGAGGATGCCCTGCCCCGCATGATTGATGAAAATCGCGAGGCAGCTCAGGTAATCAGGCTTCCTCTGCACTCGAAGAAGAAGCGGGTGCATGAGCAGGGCCCGGACGACCGCGGTGCCTATCTTTAGATGGGGATACGGATGCACCTTGACGAACTGCATATCGAAGAGATCGGCGATCGCGGATCCCGCCGGGGTTGTGCGAAGCTCGGCGACGGCTGAATCCCACTTCTGCCCGAGCTTTTGCCGAATGAGGAGCGTAGCCTCGCCGTAGCGCTGGTAGGCGCCCTCGAGCGCCTGCATCCGCCACTTCGTCTCTTCCGCTCTCGCGATCAGGTATATGGTCGAACGTTCCTTGTTCGTGAAATTGATCGCGGCGAGCGTACCCTTGATGCGCAGGTCGAGCGCTTCAAGCTCGGCTTTTGCGCGTTCCATGATCGCCTTGTCCCAGCGCCTGTCGGGATCCGCGATCGCCCGTCTCACCCCGTCGCTCCAGCCGAGCCAGGGTTCGTTATCCGGAGCCCTCGAGGAGCCGGGCAGAGGGTGCGAGATCGAAAGAAGAAGAATCTTCTTCTTGAACCAATCCTCGCTTTCCTTGAGCGCCGCCCCCTTTCTTTCCTTCAGAGCGATCCGCGCCATGACACGCTTCACGTTTCTGAATTCGACGAGCTCCGTCACCATCATTTCGGCGGGCGGGAGCGCGAGGAGCGCGGCATAGAGCAGTTTGAGACCCGCGCCTTCACCCTCGGCGGCGAGAGCGGCTATTCTCAGGATCTCTTTATGAGGTTCGCCGGATGTGCCGATATATTCGCCGAACGCATCGGCCTGCTGAAAGGTATTCTCTATGGCCGCGATCCTGAGGAGGCCGTCTCTGTTTTCTCCGGTCGGCGTCGAATAGAGCAGCTCGTTGAGATGATCGATAAAAGGCATCTCCGGCGGAAAGGTGACCACCTTTCGGCCATAGGTCTTATCGTCATATACGATTGTGCGGACGGAATCCACCATGACATCTCTCTTGCATGAATGATTCCAATTTGCCGCGAGGCCGGCTCACGAAGGGAGGGTCAGAGACCGGCTGATGCCTGCAAGGAGATTTCCGGCGCCCGCCCACCTTCCAGCGCCGCATGAATAAAAAATCTTAACTGCTTGATAAATAAACCGATTAAGAGCGCGCCCCTTTCGGTGTCGCGCGAAACCAGGCGCATGGGGAAACTTCCCCCAAGAGAGGGCTCATAAAAGTAACAAACCGGATGCCCGAACGCAGTTCTGTAGGCGGCGAATGATGCCGTTACCCGCAGGCGGGCCGAGAGGAGGTTTGCGCGAAGAACCGGCGCGACGAGCCATCCCAGGCCGTCCGCCTCCTCGATCCTTTTCAGAGCGACGCCGATGCTCGTTTTCCGGTCGATGCGACATTCGGAAAGGAAACCGAGAGAATGCGATCTTTCAAGCCCGCTCTCTCCCGCGGGGGGGTACGGCACGACGTCCCGCCGCTCGCTGCCCGCGATAATCCAGGTGAGCCTCAGAAGGCTTCTTCTCCCCCGGCGCTCGCACTCGAGCCTCGTCGTCTGTCGGACCGTTTCATGGAATCCGTCACCGCGCTCGTAGCGGTCGATCGACGCTCTTGCGCGAACGCGCTGAAAAACCTCGCGTTCGGCGACGGCGGCGGCGCCGCCGATCGATGAGGCTCGCCCCGGCGTTCTGCCGTTCACCGAGCCGAAGACTCCGGCGGCGGTCGGCGGGACGGCATAGAGAAAGAGCGCCGCTCGCGTTCCCGGGACTCTGTATGAGAACCCCGAAAGCAGACCCGGCTCCCCCGAACGGCCGAAACCTATCTCGAGGCCGGCATTCATCCGATCCGATTTCCATCGCCCGTCGATCGCGCAGATGTATCTTCCGGATTCGGATGCCCCGCTCGAACCCGAGAAGCCGATCTCGGCGCCTGCCCGCCGCGCTTCGATCCGCGCGCCGGAAACCCTTCTCGCTCCGGTTTCCGGACCGTTCGGACCGTACGTCACCGGCAGGCCTTCGAAGATTGCCGCGTAAACGTTTCGGTAGTGAATCTCCGCGGCGGCGCCATGAAGCGTCTGCAAGAAAAATGAAGTCGTGCCGGCGATCCGGCGCGGGCTGCGAAACGGAAACGCGCTCGAGGAAAGGGGCGATCCCCCCGATCCGCCGAAAACGAGCCCGAGTGCGAAGTCGGGCACGAAACTGCCCGCGTGAAGCCGTACGGCGCCGGAAAACGCGTTTCCGGACAGATACCAGGAAATCACGCCGCCGGCGTCATCCGTTCGCTTTCCACGGCAGAGCGCTTTCCAGCGTTCGGCGCTCAGAGCCAGATATCCATCCGATCTCTCTTTGCCCGGGAGAGAGATCATCGCTTCCGTGAATCTGCAGGTCACGCGAACGGGGCGACCTTCATCCGATTTGAGATAATCGCGGTAGCGGGTGAGTTCCTGTCTCTCCCCCGGCGTCAATCGCTCGATCCATCCTTTCGCCGGGCGCCGCCCATCGGCGGCTGCGACGATGCTTCGGGCGAGCTCTTCGGGGAGTCCGGGTATGGAGAGAAGCGTCTCGATCCCGGCACCGGAGGGATCGACCGGATTCTCCGTGAGGCATTCAGCGATCTCGAAATCTTTTTGCACAAGATCGGGCTCTTCGCTTCCCCTCTGAACCATCTCGTCGCCGGCGCCTTCCCGCGGACCTGGAATCTCAAGACCGTCCGCCGGACGCCGCGCGGCCCCGCACGACACGATTGAAAGAGCCACCCACAGGCGAATCAGAAACTTCACCATTCCCACAACCTCCCGACTCCGGCCGTTAGCGTGTTTCCCAACGCCGGATTCCGGCTCCACGAGAAATCCAGAATCGCCCGCGAGACCCTGACGACTATCCCGTTCGAAATTTCGCCGGTTTTCCACCGGTAGCCGGATACGAATGCGCATGTATCTCCGAACCAAGCTTCGAGCGCGCACTGCGCGTCCGTTCCGCGCGCACCGGAAATCGCTCGATCGATAGCGAGCACAAGCGAGCCGGCGCGCACAACCAGAAAGGCCCGGGCATTCCGCGGCCCGGGTTCCGCGCTCGTGGACGCGCGGCTCACGTATCCGACGCACACGCTCCCGCGGTATTCGTACGAGAAAGCGAGCGACAACGTGCGGGATCCCTCGGCGCTGAACCCGCGCGCCGCGCGTCTTTCGATCGCGGGAATCGCATACAGCCGAAACCCCGCGCTGAAAGGACAGGAAAACCCCATCGCCGCAGCGAGACGGTCCTCCCGGTAAAGCGCGTGCCCGAGATGGCGCCAATCGAGCCATGCCGAAAACGATCCTCCGTCGATTCCGGAGAGGAGATCAGAGGAGACGATGCCGTCGAGCATGTATGGATTCGCGGCGGTCGCATGGAATCCCGCTCGCTTCTTTCCACTCGTGCCGCTTCCGAAAAAGAAGTTCCCGGACGCGACTCCCTGCGGGCAGCCGGCGAGCAGACGGGCAGGGCATTCCGACGCGTTCGAATCCGCGGCCGGCGCATTCGCGGTGGCCGCATTCGAGGCGGCCGCAAGCCACAGGGCGCATATCAGCACGACGGAGCCGAGCGCTTTGCCTAATTTCCCGCCACCACGATGCATGTCTTTTCCTTTCTGCATACCCCTCCTCCCGGCCGGATATACTCGACGAGACAGATATAAAGTCCGGTTCGCACAAGGGCACCGCCGTTTGATCGGCCGTCCCACCGGCATGAAAAGACGTCCGCTCCTCCGCTCTCGCCGTAAATACGTCGAATCTCGTACCCTTCGCGGTCGAATATCCTTACGAGAAAACCCGCTTCTCCTTCGGCGCGTCTTCCCGTCACCGAGACTTCGCCGTCGCGCCGCGCACAGAACGGGTTGGGTGAAACGGAGAGCCCCCCGAAACCCGGAGGCCGCTCGATCAGCATGGAATTCTCCCGTCCCGGAGTCGCGCGGAGCTCGGCGACAGAGCGGTGCCAGATCCCTCCGGCGCGATCGCTGCAGAATTCGGTCGAAACGCGCTCGATGCTTCTCCCGCGTTCGGCTCCGAGCAGATCGCGATACGAGACCCTCTCTACGAGAACACTCGACTCATCGAAGAGCGCGATAGCGTCCGCGCGATCCCCCTTGTCCGTGTCGTTCAAGGCAGGCCAGCCTCCCTCGATGCCGCTCACCGGCGCTTCGCACGCCGGAAACTGGCGAGCGAATGATGCCGAATCCTTCGCCAATATCGAGAATCCTCCCGGCGGAAGAATCATATCCGTCGAGGAAACGAGCCGCCTCGAACCGGTCGCGTCGCAGAGCGCCCATCCCTTGAGATTGCAATCGGCGATGGAAACGTTCACGATTTCTATCCACTCGCTCATCTCCCGGTCGGGGCGATACATGATTTCGTTTATGACGATCGCTCCGGGGGACGCGCCGAGAAATACGGAGGTCGTGTCGTTTACGGGGTTTTCGTCGGGGGCGCCGTCGAGATACGCTCGGACTTCGAAGCGGGGCGATTGCGGGGCCGCCAGGGTGAGCTCGATCGAATCCGCGGCCGAGGCCGCGATATCGAGAGCGCGCTCCAGCTCGCCGGACGATGCAACAGAACCAAGCTCTCTCACTTCGGTCAGAATCGAAACATGGCTGTTGATCGGTTCGAGGCCGCAGTTCGCGATTCTCAGCTTCAGGGAAAAGAACGTTCCGCGGCACGGAAGGACGTCCTCCCCGACGAGGCGAATGCCGGCATCGAACCGGAAGAAATTCCTTCGCCCGGGTGTCGGCGGCGCGGGAACGAAGTCCGCGTCGTTCCTGTCGCTGTCGAAGCCGTCCGGTTTTCGCGCGAGGCTCGTTCCCGCGGAGACGTCCGGGGCGGGGGCAGTTTCATAGAGATCGCTCGATGCGCAGGAGCCGTATCCGACGAGATCGATGATGCCCGAAGGTGAAACAAGCCGCACCGCGTCGGGACCATTCCCGAGAGTTCCCTTGAGCAGAAATCCCGGGGAAGATACGCGCTCGATTCCGGCGATGCACAGAAAATCACCCGGCCCGATGACAGCATCGGCCGAGGCCGCCCACACAACTTTCACGTTTCCGGTCGTTCCGTCGAGAGCTTCCAGGAACCAGCCCGAAAGCGCGTGAGGGAAGGCATCCGGATTGTAAATCTCGATGAACTCCCATCCGTCGTCCCTGCCCGAATGATCGTAATAAACTTCGTTGATGACGACGCCGGCCGCGCATGGGTCTGCGAAAACGATTTCGATGAAAACGCCCGCAACGAGAGCGAAGAAGAAATGAAAATAAAAAAGGCTCCACCGCCGCATCATCCACCACCACATCATGAGCCGGGGGCATTGTATCGCAAACGCGCGGATTATTTCAACAGAAAAATTCCGCCTCGAAAAACTCTAATCATCTGGCCGTTCCCAGACTGCGAAGTATCCTTTCACCCCGGTCGCTCCCCTTCTCGTAGCCATACCATCCTCCGGCGATCCTGCCGCGGATATCTATGATGTAATTGAGCGGCAGGGCGCTCTGCCCCTTCGCCGTTTGATATTGTTCATGGAATACTTCCCGCGCGACGGCCGTCGTATCGACGACGTTCCGGAACCGTATCATCTTCTCGCGAAGGAATTCCTCCGCCGGCTCCCTGCCGTCCGCGCAGTTGAAACCGAGCACGAGGAGCCCTTCTCCCGCGTATCTGTCTTGAAGGTTCTGAAGATGGGGGAGTTCCTTGCGGCACGGTACACAGCTCAGCCGCCAGAATGAGAGCCAGACGACCTTGCCGCGATGCTCCGACAGTCGGAATCGCGTGCCGTCGAGAAGCACAAGATCGAAATCGGGCGCTTCGCTCCCCGGTCTCAGGAGACCGTCATCGAGCGATTGCAGCCGGTACTCCTCCCATCGGGCGGGCGGCTTCCACCTGAATTGATCTTTCGAAACCGCGCCGTTGACGACGACGTCGCGCCAACGCTCTCGCACGACGATATCGCGCTTCCCTCTCATCGTCTCTTCGAGCCTCCGGGGCAGGCGGTCGCGTCTCGAGATCCAGAACACCCTCGTCCGCCGGCCTTTCAGGTAGCTCGCCTCGATGATGTCGCACACCTCTCCGTCGACGTTGACCGAACCTGCGCTCTTCACGCTTTCGAGGAGCGCGTCCATGAGATCGGGACTTCCGTGGAAAATGCTCGGATCGATAATCGTCATCGACATCCCCGTGCCGAGAACGCTCGTTTCGCGCGCGATCGAATGACCGCCTTTCCCCGCGTCCTTCCGGAGATACGACCTCCGGACGTCGCGCGTGTTCGCCGCGGAATCGCTTTCATGGATGTAGGGTCTCCCGTCCGGCCAGTAAATCCACATCCGGCGGCCGTCGAGGATAAGGACGCCGGTCCTTGTCCCGTCCTCGCTTCTCGATTCGAGCCGCGCGAAGTTCGGCTTCTTGAGCAACAGCCGATAGCTCGAACGGCCGATCTCTTTCCCGCCGGTTTCCCGAACGTACTCGCTCTCATAGGAGAGAGCGCGCGCCTCACGCATCGCCGCGTGCATGGCCCGGTAGATCGCGAGCGCCGCGATGTCCCCTTTCACAACGGCGCCGGACTCTCGCCCGGGCGGAGCCGCGCCGGATACGGAGAATGTCGCGAGCGCCGAAAGTACGCCCGCAATGAGCATCGAAACGTTCCTGAGCGTCTTCATACGAGTCCCCACGCCTTCCTCAGTATCCACTCAACGCCGAGGAACAGGATGATGCCCATGAGAATCAGGACGTTTCCACGAACCTCGCGGATGTCGCTGCGTTCGACGCGCTGTTCGTCGAGACTCAGGTGCCGGGCGAGAGAGTCGAGCTCGGCGCCCTCGAGATATGAGCCTCCCGTGTCCTTCGCAATCCGTGCGAGGAGAGCCGCGTCCCGCGACGGATCGAGCAGCTCGACCGATACGCTCGCGACGGAGAAGGACGCCACCGCGGTCATTCCGCTCCCGGAGCCGGTCACTTCGGAGACGACCACGACGTAATCGCCGGGGGGAAGCGGATCGAGCGTCGCGCGGTAATAACCACGCCGCTTCGGATCCGGCTCGAATGCGACGGTGCTCACGGCAATGTCGCGACTCTCCCCTCTTTTTCGCACCTCTCCCCGTATTCCTTCCGGCGGGCGTCTGCTCCCGATATATGCGGCGAGCTTCACAGGGTCTCCGGCGCGATAGACGGTCCGGTCGGCGTCGATAGCGAGCGCGGGCGCGCCCGCGCCCTCGGCCATGCTCTGCACGAGCCCGCCGAAGAACGATTCGTAGATCCTCCGCCCCTCCTCGCCGGCAAGCTTCCACCTCCAGAGAGGAAACCCGAGAATCGCGCCCGAGAGCCCCTCGCCACACCGCCCAATAACAAGAAAGGGCGTCCGTGTCCCGCGATCCTCGAGAACAAGCGGTATCCGCGATCCCGAAGCCGCCGCGAGTCCCGCGATTCTCGCCGGGAGCGGCGGCATGGCGTCGAGACCTCCATCCTCGGCGAGGCTTGAAGCGATCGCGTCGCCGACACCCTCCGCCGAAACCCGGGCGAAGCCCTCCGCGTATTCGATCCGCGGATTGGACACGCGCCGGAGGCCCAACAGCGGCTGAAGGAGATCGAACGATCCGGCTCTCGCCAGCGGAGAATTTTCGTCCGCGATGAAAAGAACGCTTCCTCCCGTCCGGACGTAGGCGTCGAGAGTTTCCACGTTCGGCCGCTCGTTGAAGAGCTTCGCGTCGTCCGAAACGATCACAAGGTCGTATCGCGCGATCCCGGCCGCGCCCGTGGGGAATGTCCACGGCCTTTTCCCGGGATCGATCACGAAACCCCTGTCCGCTACCCAGGAAACCGCTTCCACCTCGAGTCGTTCCGAGCCCTTGACGAGATCGCGCACGAAGGTCATGTTCCAGTCCGGATACTGATCGATATAGAGAATCCGCACCTTGTCCTTGAGAACGTCGAGGCGAAACGATTCGGCATTGTTTTCCCGGTGCTCCTCCCCCGCGACGGGCATCACCTTTACCGAGAGCCGGCGCTCTCCTTCCGCGTCAGCCGCATAGCTGAGCGAAGCGCTGATGAGCTCTTCATCCCTTTTCACGGAAATGGTCGCGCTGTCCCTGATCTTTTCCCCTTCGAGGAGGCGCACGGCGATCGTTTTGCCCTTGAAGCCCGAGGCGCGGATAACCGCCTCGATGGGAACCTTCGTTCCCCGGTACGCTACGCGATCGGCGACGACTTCGTCGAGAGAGACGTCGGCCGTGCCGAGCGTATCACCGAAACCGATCGCATAAACCGGCGACGCGACGATTTCACCCGACGAGACCATCCCGCGCGTGACACGTCCGTCCGTGAGGAGAATCAGTGCCGCGAGATTCCGGGCGCGGTACCTTTTCTGCGCGGCTCCGAGGGCGCCCCACAGGTCCGTGCCCTCCCCGTCGGCCCTGATCGCGCTGTCGGGCCGGAGCGGAAAGCTCGATAGCGCGTCCGCGAAGGGTATGACCTCGACGTCCGTTTTCACACCGTCAAGCGCGGCGCGAAAACGCTCGAGACGATCGAGCGCGTCCTCGAGCCTCATTTTTCCCGACGAATCACGAATTTCCATGCTGCGTGAGCGATCGAGAAGGACGAGAACGAGCGGCTTCCTGATTTCGACCCTTTTCGAGATGAACACGGGATTGATGAGGAGAAGAGCGAGGAGAACGAACGCCCCGATCCGCATCGCGACGAGGATCGCGCGCCGCGGGGCCGGAATGGGCGGAAACGTCCTTCGGTACAGGACGAACGATACTACCACGAGCGCGGCGGCGACGGATATTTTCCAGAGCTCGAGATGCATCAGCTTCTTCCTTGGGCATTACGGTTGATGCATCCTAGCAGAGAGAAAAGCCGGCGTCAAAATCGAAAACCGGTCGGGAAACCCGACCGGACGCAGCGGTAGATCCGGGGATTCACGGCGCGTCAAAACCGAGAGAGCGCTAATCGGTCTTGTGCCCCGGCGAGCTCGCGACCCGTGCGCCGTTGCCGCCTGACGCCGAATTCTCGCCGGAATCGACGGACTTCGCTCCGGCGTCGCCCGACGTCTTCTTGTAGCTCTTCACGGCCTCGTCGACCGTATCGAAGCTCTGGAGAATAGTTTGAAACTCGAGCAGCTCGAAAACCTCGAAGACGTCCCCGATCATCGCCGCGAGCCTCAGATCGCCGCCGTTCTCGCGAATCGATTTGATCTCGCCGATGAAGATGCCCCAGCCCGCCGAACTGATGTAGTTCACGCCGCCGAGGTCTACGACGATATTGTAACGACCCTTTTTGAGAAGTCTCTTCAGGCTCTCCTCGAGCTCGGCCGATGTGGTAGTATCCACGTACCCCTGAACGGACAGCACCGATACTTCCGCATTCTCCTCAGGTCTCGAAAATGATACGTTGATCCCTTCCATATCAACCTCGTTTCTAAAGCCCTTTCACGAATCCTGAATCTTTGTATTCTGATGCATCGCGAAGGCGGCGAGCGCCTCCTCCTTCGTGTTGTACGGCTTCAGGAGCGTATTGAACTCAAGAAGATCGAATACTTCCCGCACGTCGACGTGCATCGACGCAAGCTTGATGTCCCCGTTCCGCTGCCTGATTCCCTTGATCTCCCCGACGAAGATACCCCACCCTGCGGAGCTGATGTAGTTCACGTCGCCGAGATCGGCGACGATCCGAACGCTGTTCGACGAGACGAGATCGTTGAACTTGTCCTCGAGGAACTGTGCCGTGCCCGAATCGATGATCCCGCGCAGTTTCAGAACGACGACATTATCCACGAATTCTTCATCAATAACAAGCTTGTCCATAAATCTGCCGGTCCTCTCCTGTGCCCGTCCCCATACTAGCAAACTTCAGTCCAATAATGCCTTAAGAAGGATAAATATGCCTTGCCGGTCGTTCTCGGATAACCGCAGGTTTTTCTGGGCCTTTTGATAGTTGGTGTTTATCTCGAGAGCCTTGCGGAAGGCCTTGCTCGCCCTGTCCATATATATCTTGCATTTTGCAGTATATAGAATGCCAAGGCTGTTGTAACCATCCGCAAAGGTCGGGTTCTGGTCGACAATTTCCCGCACCCGGTCGAGATATCTCTCGATCTCTCCCTCCTGGAACTCCTCCCCGTCGTAGAGCAGCATCATATAGAGATCGAGAATGATATCGTCGATGCCGCCGCGGGCCGACAGCTGCTTCGCCGACTCGAGAATCCCGTATGCGCCGTCGTAGTCCTTCTCCCTGAAAAGTGAGCGCGCCTCCTCGAGGCGGTCGTGCATGAGGTACGGATCGAGCTGCTCCGCGCGCTCGAGGTTGCTCAGAAAAGTCGATTCGAGTTCGCGCGAGAGCTCGTAATCCTCCTTCACGATGGTGTTGAGGAGATAGGCGCGCGCGAGGTTGAGGTAAGACTCGCCATAGTAGAGGTTGAGCTCGATGGCCCGCTTGAAGCACTCGATCGCCGGCTTGCATTTCTGCTGCTTGAGATAGACCTTGCCGAGAAGGTTGTGCATGTCGGGGTAATCCGGCGTGACCTCGATGCCGGCCCGTGTCGCCTCGAAAGCCCTCTCGAAATCTCCCATCTCGTAGTACGACTCCCCGACGATCATGCTGGAAAGGGAATCCTTGTTCCCTTTCTTGATGGCTTTTTGCGCCTCCTGGATCGCTTCCTGATAGAGATGCCGCTTGAAGAGCGCTTGGGCGATTTTGAGATGCGGCTTCGGATCCTCCGAGGAACGGATGCGTTCGCTCACGCCGAGGATGAGCATGAATTTCTGTTTGTTCTCGAGATGCGCTTCCTTCGTCGCGCGACGCACGTCGTCGGGCGCTCCCTTGCCGTCGATCGCCGTCTGAACCGTATCGAAGAGAACACCGTCTTTGAAAAACGAGCTCTGGATGACGCCCTTTTTCTGTAGAAGACTCGTCTGGAGGAAATACTTCTTCCCCCCGTGATCGATCTCTTCTCTCAATTCAAAACTGGTCACTGTGCCTTCCTTCGTGCAGGGCGCCGCGCCGCGCGCCGGCGGGATCGGACGCTAGAGAACCGGCGCCGCCTCCGCGCTATCCGCGCGCGAACGTTCGAGCCCGAGGATCTCCTCGGTGAGATGATAATAATCGAACGCGCCCCGCGAAAGCGGCGCGTGCTCGAATACCGTCTTGTTCTGTCCGGGAGCCTCCCGTATCGCCGCGTTCATCCGTATGATCGTCGTGAATATCCGCTCTCCGAAGCGCTCGCGGAGATCGCCGAGCATCAGGTGCGACAGCCGGATCCGGGAATCGTAAAACGTGGGCAGCAGCCGAAACGATATGGGCTTCCGGCTGTTGAGCGTTTGAATCTCCTCGATGATGCTTGCCGTTTGCTCGGCGCCCGCCCGCGAAAGGTAATCCATGGAGACGGGAATGATGACCTCGTCGCAATAGGCCAGCGCGTTGATATTGATGAGATTGAGGGACGGCGAGCAGTCGCATATCACGTAATCGCATCCCTTGAGGTGCTTGAGAGAATCCGCCAGCCTCCGCTCGCGGTGCTCCCTCGCTCCGAGTTTGAGCTCGACCTCGGCGAGCTTGCGCCCTCCCGAGTCGATGAAAAACAGATTGTCGCGCACCTGGAGGATGTCGACGTCTCCCGAGGTAAGAAGATCCGCGAGCCCTTTCGGACTCTCGACTCCGAAGGTTACCGCGACACTCCTCTGCGGATCGCAATCGATGAGAAGAACGCGGCGGCCGGACAGGGAGAGGCCGTGGGCGAGGCTGACCGCGGTAGTGGTCTTCCCCGTCCCCCCCTTCATCGTCATGATCGCGTATCGTTTCATAAGCTATCTCTTCCGGCGCTTCGGGTTCTTTTCCGACTCCGAAAGCTTCTTCCCGTATTCTTCCCACCCCAGTTTCTTGATGCGGTGGTCCTTGTCCTCGCGCACATCCGTGCGCTGTTTGAAGTCGATAAAGATGACTTTTTCCTCTTCCTTCACGGTCTTCAGCGGCTCGAGAGGAATGATGTCCGCCTTGCCGAGGAGCGCGGAAGCGAGATCCTGCCCCGCATCAGCCTGTTCGACCGGCGCGTCGGGAACGGGAGCATCCTTTCTCGGGCGGCTCTCCGCCCCTGCCGGCACGATCTTCCCCTTTCGTACGGCTTCCCCGAGGTTCTTCGGAAGCCGGAGCTCCTCGAGCGCGCGCTCGAGCGTCCCGAAATGCGGGATGAGCGGCTCGAACCCGAGGTCTCTGAATATCTTCAGGATCGTCGAATTCATCCCCGCGAGAGCGAGCGCGCCCCCCGAAGCCCCCAGCTTCTGCATATACTTGACGACGATGCCCCACCCGCTGCTGCTTATATATACCATATCGGAAAGATCGAGCACAAGGTGCGCGGGATTCTCGGCGAGACACTGTTCCAGCCTGCTTTCGAGCTCGTCGGACGTCGAAGAGTCGACGGCACCGCCGATCGAGAGCACGATGATTCCCTTCGGACCGTCCGTCGCCTTTGCGACGCCGATCGCGAGTCCCGGTTCGACACGTTTCGCGCCGGCCATTCCTTCGGGAATCGGCTGAACGGATTCCCCAAGCGCCTCCGCTTCGATTGCGTCCTCGTATCCGTCCCCCGCCGGCGACGGAACCTTGAAATTCTCGATGGCCTCGCTGAGGACGCCGAAGGAGCGCATGATGGAATCGAATCCGAGCATGTGGAAAATGCTGTGAACCTCTTCATCCATGCCGAATATCTTGAAATCTCCTTCGCGCGCGCGGATATCCTTTATCCGCGACGCGAAGACGCCCCACCCGCTCGAGCTCACATATTCCACTCGCGACATATCGACAACGAGCTTCACGATGCCCCGATCGACGAAGCTGTCCAGGACCGAGCGGAGCTTGACGCAGCTCACCGTATCGATAACGCCGTCGAGATAGAGGATCGTGATTTCGCCGCGCTCGCCGACGGTTCCCGCCTCGATTTTGAGCGCTGTCCACGGAGTCTCGTCGCCCGGAACGTCGAGAATCTCGGGAGCGCCGGGCGATTCGGAAGCCTGTCTCACCTCGAGAGGCTTGAGCGCCGCGCGTCGCCGCGACACTTCTTCGAGCCGCTTCTCGCGCTCGACAAGCGACAAGGTTACGTATCCGACAGCCGCCTCGACGTCCGGGAACTGCATGATGATCTCCTGAAAACCGAGGAGCTCGTAGATATCATACACTTCGCTCGACATACCGGCGAGGACGACATCCCCCTCTCCCTCCCTGAGCAATTTCACTCTGCCCGTGAATATTCCCCAACCGCCGCTCGAAATATAGGTCACGTCCTTGAGATCGACGATGATCTTTCGATAGCCGTACTCGTAGACGCTTTCGAGGATTCCCTCGAGCTCTCCCACCGAAGATGAATCGAGATGCCCCTTGACCCGAAGAACGACAATCCCTCCCTCGAGCTCCTCCGACGTGACCTCGACAGCCCGCCCCTCACCCACCGCGTATTCCGTTTTATGCGCGACATTCCGGTCGCGGGCCCCCGTGGGCACGAGCTTCGCCTGGCGGGCCGCGCGGGCGGGGCGGGGAGCGGGCGCTTCGGCGATCTCCGGTTCATCGGAAATAGAAGCGATCCCGTCTCCAGCGGCGAGTTTGAAAGCATCCGGCTCCGCGCGCACCTGCGCGGCCAGCAGCGCCTTGAACTGCTCGTCGGTGATGATCTTGTTGCGGCGCAGGTATTCGAGTCTCAGATCGTACGTATTGAGGCGGATGCGTTTCAGCTCGTCGTAGACGATCGCTTGGGTAAGACGCTCCTTTTCCTCTTTCTCTTCGTTGAACAGGTCCGCGATCTTCTTCGCGCCGTATTTCGGATTCTTCTTGATGATCTCGAGTATGCCCTTGCGCTGCTCGAGACTCACCCGTTTGATGTCGTCCTCTATTCGAAGCGTCTTGTCCTGAAGCCCCCGGTCACCCATCTCGACGACGCGTTTCTTGTATCGATAATAGGTCGACGGCGAAACCTTCATCATCCGACACGCTTCGGCGACGGGCATTCCCTGGATCTCGACGAGATCGAGGAGCTTCTTGCGGATGCCGTAGAGCACCTCGTCCGCCATGAGTTTTTCCTTGATCGCGACGACGGTGATATCGTCGTTCTGCGGCATGTCGCCGGTGAACTCCTTGATCGCTTCGCTCAAACGGTCGATAAACTCCTGCGGGGAGAGCTTCCCGCTCGCCTTGATGAGCTGAATGAGACGCTCTTCGCCGTACTGATCGCGGTTGACGTTCATCGCTTCCGTCACGCCGTCGGTGTAGATGACGAGCATGTCGTCTTTCTTGAGCTTGATCTTCTCGACGTCGATCGAGCGGCGAAACAGCGTATCGTCGGGAAGACTGATCCCGACGGGAAATCCGCGGGGATTGAGGAAATACGTTTCGTCCGTCTCCGCGCGGTAGAGAATCATCGGATTGTGCCCCGCGCTCGCGTAGCTGATGATTCGGTTTTTCGAATCGAGGATCGAATAGAAGATCGTGACGAACATTCCCTTTTTCATATCTTCCGTCACGAAGTCGTTCATTCGGGACATGACCTCGGCGGCGGAGTAATTGCCGCGCGCTTCCATCCTGAGCGCGGTCCGTATCATCGTCATGACGAGCGATCCGGGCACGCCCTTGCCCGAGACGTCCGCCACGACGACCCCGAGCGTATCCTCGTCGACCTTCACGAAGTCGTAATAATCCCCGCCGACCTCTTTTGCGGCTTTGTAGTAGCTCGCGATATCGTAGCCGCCGATTTCGGGAACGCGCTTCGGAAGGAGGGTGTGCTGGATCTCCTGGGCGACCTGCATCTCTTTCTGCAGGCGTTCTTGCTCGACGACATTCTTCTGCGCTGCGCGGAACTTCGAGGTGATTTCGTTGAACGCCCGCGCGATCTCGCCGATCTCCTTGGGACCTTCGATCTTGATCTCGTCGTTGAGCGAGCCTTCCCCGATAGCGCGCACGCCTTCCGTGAGCGCCTGAATCGGCCGCACGAAAACCGCGATAAGGAGATAGATGAGCGCCACGCCCGCGGCGAACACGCCGACGAGGAGCAGCGTCATCATCGGCCTCGGATCGACCAGGTCTTCGACGACCATGGCTATCGAGACGCCCGTGACGATCCTGCCGATCGGTTCGGCGTTCGCCCGTTCCGTCCCCGCCCGGTACACGGGCTGATGGAACTCCCTGACCGCGCCGACTCCCGGCATTTGAACGGTGCGCGACGCGCCTTCCTTCGTGAGCGATCCCGCCTCGGCCGGAATGTCGTACGCCGAGAGAAGTTCGTCGACGTCGCTCGAGGCGATGACGATTCCGTCCCTGTCGACGAGCCTGATATATCTCGTCTCGGGATATTTCTTGATCTGCTTGATGAAGGTGTCGCTCAAGCGCGTGCGCTCGACCGAATACTGATCCTCGCCGAGAGCGTTTTCGCTCGCCGTGGCGATATTCTCGGCGACGGCTTTTCGCTGGAGCCACGCCTGCGCGTACCTCCCGCGAACCTCCTGCGTCTGTCGATAGAACAGTATCGACCAGAGAAACACGATGAGCCCGAAAAGACCGAGCGTCGCGCGCAGCGCGAATTTGAAGCGGAGCGTCGAAGTCCACCGGGGCCTCATGAGCGAAGCGAAGAGCGGTCTCTGGGCGCCCGATGCGGTCGAGCTCTTCGCCATGTAGAGCCGGTTGCCCCCCGGCGCGGCCGAATAGCTGAGGGTGTCCATGAGCCGGTTCATGAGGTAAATGCCGAGTCCGCCCTTTTTCCCCATCTCGACGTAGAGATCGAGGTCGGGCTCCTTCACTTTCGACCAGTCGAACGGCTCCCCCCGGTCGAAGATGTTGATCTCGACCTTCCCCGGCTCGGCCTGGACGTCGATCCTGACGTCCCCCACTTTATCCCGGTATGCGTGCTTGATGATGTTCGTGCAGGCTTCGTCCACGGCGAGCTTCGTATTGGCCGTCTCGCTCTTCGAGAAACCCGCGCGATCGCAGATAGCGGCGATGAAGTCCCTGACCTCGCTCAGGTTGTTCTCGTCGGCGGGTACCTCGAGATGAAACGTTTCACGATCGGTGAGGAAATCCTTCTTCTTCACCGTTTTCCCTCCGGGACGCCTGTATTCTCAAGCCGCTTCCGGGCTTCCTCGATATTTTTCGAGACGCTTTCGTTATCGGGATCGATGTCGAGAATCTTCTTCCACTGCTCGATGGCGCTCGTATACTTGCTCTGGGTAAAGAACTTCAGCCCTTCGATGTAGAGCGCGCGAACCTGCGCTTTCTCCTTGTCGGTGAGCGGCGTCATGCGGCGCTGGGCGCGGAGCAGGAGCTTCCGCCCCTCCTCGTGGGTCGGCTCCAGTCTGAGGAGCTCGCCGAGCTCGGCGGACGCGTCGGCATATCTTCCGTCCCCGAACGCCTTCACGGCTCCGTCGAAGAGCTCCATGACCCTCAGCCTCTTGCTCGTTTGCGTATAATCCCTGCTCATCTCGTCGAGACGCCGGTTGATCCGGTCCGCGGCTTGCTTCGCCTCGGCCGATTCGGGATCGAGCGTCCGCACGACGTTCCATTCGCCGAGGGCGGCCGCGAGCTGCCCTCGCCGCTCAAGATCGATCGCCTGGACCCGGTGCTGCTCGGCGAGGCTTCCGAGCTTCTCCTCCGTTTTCCCGAGATACTCGCGCGCATTTACGTTCGACGAATCGAGCTCGAGGACGTTGCGCCACTCCGCACGGGACAAAACGTAATCGTCCTTGCTGTAATAATCGAGGCCGAGCCTGAAATGCCGGCTGATGAGGGCGGCCTTTTCGGCATCCTGCGTGCGCGCCTCCTCCTTCGCAAGAATGGTGCGCTCCACGACGGCGAGCGTTTCGGAGACGGCGACGTCCGTGGGATCGTACTCGAGGGCGATCTTGAGCTCGTCGAGCGCTTTGCCGAGCGCGCCTTCCTTCCGGTAGCGCTCCGCCTCGCCCACGTGGCCGGAAATCCGCTTCGCAAGGATCTGCTGGATGCGTCTCTCCTCTTCGGCGAGGAGGCGCTGCTCGCGGGTAGCGATCTTCTCCTCGATCGAAGCGCCGATGCGGTACGATAGCGTCAGAGGATGCGAGCTCCCTGCGTCGCCGCGGCTGAAGTAGCCGTAGTCGAACGAGAAGCC
>Ga0265296_1000964_pt1 | contig 36631 bp, 26 predicted proteins | sample MunlanPumphouse1_FD_189073 | JGI IMG/M metagenome (GOLD analysis project Ga0265296, IMG submission 189073) | Groundwater microbial communities from a municipal landfill in Southern Ontario, Canada - Pumphouse #1 | ecosystem: Environmental > Aquatic > Deep subsurface > Groundwater | place...
TGGCCCCACAGCGGCGGGGTCAGGGCGCCCACGTCCATGGCTTGCATGGTCGTGTTCAGCAGGTGGTTCAGGATGCGGCCGATTTCCGAATACAGGACCCGGATCAGCTGGCCGCGATACGGCACGTCCAGTTCCAGCAGGCGCTCGATGGCCAGGCAGAAGGCGTGCTCCTGGTTCATCGGCGAGACGTAGTCCAGCCGGTCCAGGTAGGGGATGTTCTGAAGATAGGTGCGCGCCTCCATCAGCTTCTCGGTGCCGCGATGCAGCAGGCCGATATGCGGATCGACGCGAGTCACCAGCTCGCCGTCCAGCTCCAGCACCAGACGCAGGACGCCGTGCGCGGCCGGGTGTTGCGGGCCGAAGTTGATGGTGAACTTGCGGTCGTCCATCTCCCGCGCGTGCGGGGTCAGACCGTCTTCATAGTCCTCGAACGGATCGATCGCCTTGGGGGCGGCCGTCGCCGGAGTGTTATTGCCGTCAGCCATTACTTGGCTCCCGCCTTCTCGTCGCCCGGCAGGACCGGGGCCGGGTACTCAGCGCCTTCCCACGGAGAGAGGAAGTCGAAGTTGCGATATTCCTGGGCCAGCTTCACCGGCTCATAGACCACGCGCTTCTGCTCTTCGTCGTAGCGGACCTCGACATAGCCCGTCATCGGGAAGTCCTTGCGCAGCGGATGCCCCTGGAAACCGTAGTCCGTCAGAATGCGGCGCATGTCGGGGTGATCCGAGAAGATCATGCCGTACATGTCGAAGGCTTCGCGCTCGAACCAGCCGGCCGAGGGATAGACCGACGACACGCTGGGGACCGGAGCGACTTCATCGGTCGACACCTTGACGCGAACGCGCGCGGCGCGCGTCAGCGACAGCAGATGATAGACCACCTCGAACCGCTCGGCGCGGTCAGGATAGTCGGCGCCGCAGGCGTCCATCAGCTGCTGGAAGCCGAATTGATCGCGCAAGGCTGTCATGACCGCGACGATGTTCTCGCGCGGGGCGATCAGGGTCAGCTCGCCATAGGCGACGACGGCCTCGACACCGAGAGCCGCGACCATTTCGGTCCCCAGCGGGGTCAGGGCGGATTCGCGCTCCGCGACGCGCACCAGTTCGCTCATCGCTCGATCGTCCCCGTGCGACGGATCTTCTTCTGCAGTTGCAGGATGCCGTACAGCAGCGCCTCAGCCGTCGGCGGGCACCCCGGGACATAGACGTCCACCGGCACCACGCGGTCGCAACCGCGCACGACGCTGTAGCTGTAGTGATAATAGCCGCCGCCGTTGGCGCAGCTGCCCATCGAGATGACGTAGCGCGGTTCCGGCATCTGGTCGTAGACCTTGCGCAGGGCCGGAGCCATCTTGTTGGTCAGGGTGCCGGCGACGATCATCAGATCCGACTGGCGCGGCGAGCCGCGCGGCGCGGTGCCGAAGCGTTCCAGGTCGAAACGCGGCATCGACAGGTGGATCATCTCCACGGCGCAGCAGGCCAGGCCGAACGACATCCACATCAGCGAACCCGTGCGGGCCCAGTTGATGACGTCGTCCAGCGAGGTCGTCAGGAAGCCCTGCTCGCCGAGCTCGGTGTTCACCTGCTCGAAGAACTTGTCGTGGATCTTGGGGTCGTAACCTTCCACGGTCGAGCGCGCAGCCGAGCCGGCGGGGACCAGGGGCGACGCCAAGGGCGACGAAGGCGCAACTATTGCCATTCCAGCGCTCCCTTCTTCCATTCGTAGATAAAGCCGACCGTCAGCACGCCGAGGAAGATCATCATCGACCAGAAGGCGAAGATCATGCCGCCGTGCGACAGGTCGAACATCGACACCGCCCACGGGAACAGGAAGGCCACTTCCAGGTCGAAGATGATGAAGAGGATCGACACCAGATAGAACCGGACGTCGAACTTCATGCGTGCGTCGTCAAAGGCGTTGAAGCCGCACTCATAGGCCGACAGCTTCTCGGTGTCGGGGTTTTTCGGCGCCAGAGCCCAGGCGGCCAGCATGAAGCCGAGGCCCAGGACGGCGGCGATCGCCAGGAAAACGACGATCGGGAGGTATTCCAGAAGAAATGCGTTCATTCGAGCTGCCTCGCCCGCCGAGGGAGGGGGCGGATTCGGGGCTTCTTAGACCCAACCTCGCCGGGGTTCAAACCCATGTCGGCAAAGGTTTTTGTGTTGCGAGCGGTTCGCAACATTGCGCGCGTTTTGCCGCAGCCTGCGGCGTTGCCAGTTGCACCGGCGATACGCGTAAATGGCGACTTCCCATACCTCTGTCATCAAGGTCGCAGCATGAGCCTGGCAGCCCGCTTGCTGAACACCATCGAGCGCGTCGGCAATCGCCTGCCCGATCCCGTTTTTCTCTTTCTGTGGCTGATCCTTGGCCTGATCGTGCTGAGCCTCGTCGGCGCGGGTCTGGGCTGGTCCGCCGTCAACCCGGTGACTGGCGACGTCCTGCAGGCCGAGAGCCTGCTGTCGCCCGCCAATCTGGAGCGGCTGTTCATCGGCATGCCGCGCACCCTGGCCGATTTTCCGCCGCTGGGGATCGTGATCACAATTATTTACGGCGCCTCGGTCGCCGAACGGACCGGGATGTTCTCAACCGCCATTCGCGGCGCCCTGCTGAACGCCCCGCGATTCATCCTGACGCCGATCGTGGTGGTGACGGGCATGGTGTCGCACCACGCCTCTGACGCCTCTTACGTCGTGGTCATTCCTCTGGCCGCCGTCATCTTCGCCGCCGCGGGCCGCCATCCGCTGGCCGGTCTGGCCGCCGGGTTCGCCGCCGTCTCCGGGGGCTATGCAGGCAATCTGTTTCCCGGCGCCAGCGACGCGCTGATTCTGGGCATCACCGAGCCCGCCGCTCACCTGATCGACCCGTCCTACGCCGTCAGCATCGCCGGCAACTGGTTCTTCATCGTCGGCGTGGTCTTCGTCTTCACCCCCATTGTCTGGTTCCTGACCGACAGGGTTATCGAGCCGCGCCTGGGGCCATGGGTCCCCTCCTCCGCCGCCCCGGCCACCGCCGAAGAAAAGACGCCGCTCAGCCACGCCGAAAAGCGCGGCCTGCTGTTCGCGGGCCTGACCATCCTCTCCATGATCGCGCTGTGGACGCTCGTCACCCTCCTGCCCGGCTCGCCCTTCGTCGATGCAGACGCCGAGCCCGCCCAGCGCTTCAACCCTCTATATCGCTCGCTGGTCGCCTTCTTCGCCCTGACCTTCTTTGGGGCGGGCGCGGCCTTCGGCGTCGGCTCCGGCTCGATCAAGAGCCACCACGATCTGGTCCGCATGATGCGCGAGGGGATCAGCCAACTGGCCCCCTATATCGTCCTGGCCTTCTTCGCCGCCCACTTCGTCGCCATGTTCAACTGGTCGGGCCTGGGGCCCATCCTGGCGGTCAACGCCGCCGCCTCCCTGCGTGAACTGGCCCTGCCCACGCCCCTGCTGCTGATCGTCGTGGTGCTGGTCTCCTGCGTCTTCGACCTGTTCATCGGCTCGGCTTCGGCCAAGTGGTCGGCTCTGGCCCCCATCGTCGTGCCCATGTTCATGCTTCTGGGCATCAGCCCCGAGATGACGACCGCCGCCTATCGCATGGGCGACAGCGTAACCAACATCGCCACCCCGCTGATGAGCTATTTCCCGCTGATCCTGACCTTCGCTCAGCGCTGGGACCCGCGTTTCGGCCTGGGGTCGCTGATGGCCACTATGCTGCCCTATGCCGGGGCCTTCCTGGTCGCGGGCCTGATCATGGTGGCCGCCTGGGTGGCGCTGGACCTGCCACTGGGACCGGGCGTGGGCGTCCACTACACGCCGCCGCCGCCGGCCGTCGCGTCACACCTGCCGATGGACGGCGGGATCGCCGGCCCTGTGGCTCCGCCGCAGGCCGCCGCTGCGGCCAAGTAACGGAGGTCTCGCGATCTTTTCAGTTATCCACAGCCGGATCGCTTGACAGTAACCGGCCTCCCCGCCTAAACGACGCCCCTCGCCGGGACGCATGGCTTCCCAGCGAGCAACGCGGGTGTAGCTCAGTTGGTTAGAGTGCCGGCCTGTCACGCCGGAGGTCGCGGGTTCGAGTCCCGTCACTCGCGCCATTCTCTTCAGCGAAGAGAATGGCGCACACCGCCCCCCCATTACATTCCTAGACATCGTCAGCAGGCATAACGCCGTGCGCCGCCGTCGCGCCGCTAGTTCAGCGGCGCGACCTCCTGCGGCATGACGAACTCAGACCGACCGCTCAGCTCGCCATAGAGCATCGACAGGTCTTCGAAGACCCGGTTCCAGGCGAACTGCTCGACCATCTTCACCCGCGCCGCTCGACCCAGAGCCTCGACGTCGCGCGCGAACAGGGCCTCGATGGCCTCGGCGTAATCCGCCGGGTCGGCGGAAATCGCCAACTGCCCCACGCTCGAATCGACCGTCTCGGCCACCCCGCCGGCGTTGACGCCGACGACCGGGCGGCCGCAGGCCATAGCCTCCAGCACGATCAGACCAAACGGCTCCTTGTCGTTGGCGTGAACAAAGGCGTCGCAGCTGGCGATGATCCGCGCCACGGCCTTGGGGTCCTTCTCATAGGGCAGCGAGATCACGCGATCTTCAGGCGGCATCCCGGCCCCGGCGCCGACCAGCACCAGATGATAGGGTGCGCCCAGGCGCTGCACCGCGTCGATCAGGACATCGACGTTCTTTTCCTTGGCCGGGCGCCCGGCGAAGCACAGCAGGCGCGCGTCCGCGCCCAGGCCCAGCTTCTTCAGCAGCCAGTCGCGATCCCGACGATCCGGGCGGAAGGTGTCGACCTCGACCCCCAGGGGGCGAATCACGATGCCGCCGACGCCCGCCTCCTCCAGCCGCCGCGCGATGAAGCGGCTGGGCGAAACGACGCGGTCGAATTGCGAAAACAGTTTGGCCCAGCGCTTCTCGACCGGCTTCTTGGCCCATTCGCCGAAATGCAGCGCCGCCAGACCGGCCGGGTCCGAGTGGCAGAAGCCGACGACCGGACAACCGGCGCGTTGCCCCGCCTCCAGAGCGCCCTGCCCCGGCGTATAGGGGTCGCCGGCCTCGATCACGGCTGGGTTCATCGACGCCACCCAGGCCCCCCAGCGCCGCACCGAACTGGGCCAGCGATAGCCGTCGCCGAAAGGCAACTTGGCGGCGTGCAGCTGAACGATGCCGTCCGCCCCCGCCTTATGCTTGGCGCCCGGAACCACAAGCGTGTGGGCGACCGAAGGCCGATTCGCCTCCAGCCAGGCCTTCTTGGACAGCAGATAACGCTTCACCCCGCCCGAACGGGGCGCAAACAGCATGGTGGTGTCCACCAGACGCGGGCGCGGATCAGAGGTCGAAGCCTTCAGTATCCTAAGCGTTTCAGCGACTTCTTCGTCCAGCCCTGGGATCAGGCGCAGTTCGCCTTCCTGAACATCGATATCGCTCATAGTCATTGAGGCGTTTTCTCCAGATCTCGACGCCGCAACGCGGTTGGATCGGCTTTGGATGCGACGCGCGCGTTTGGAACTCACCATGAATCGCCCGTAGACCCGGAAACGGCTCCGCTCAAGCATCCTTTTCCACAACCCACGGCGGGGGCTCGAAAATGACGGCGTTCAGCTGCGGTTCACCTGGGCCTGCCTACGCCGGGCCTTGCAATCGCCTCAAATTCGAGAAACTTGGGGCATGGCGACGCTGAGCCTGATAGACGGACGGCTGGCGTCGTTGCGCGTGTGTCCACGAGGGGTTTCTAACTAATGCGTATTCTGCTCGCGACCGCAGTGGCGATCGCTCCCTTGATGGTCGCCGTCGGCGCTCAGGCGCAAACGACGCCGACGCCCGAGACCGTGATCTCGACGGCGCGCACCACGCCGATCTCCACCTCGACCGCCAAGGCCGGAGCGCCTGACAATATCCGTCTGGACAAGGACGGCTCCATCGCAGTCACCAGCGGCGCGGCGATCACCGTCGATTCCAGCAACAACGTCGATCTGGACGCCGGCTCCTCCATCAAGATGGAAAAGGCCGCCGACGGCGCCACCGGCATCCTGGTGCAGGGTGGTAACACCGCCAATGTCACGGTCGGCGGCGCAATCACCATCACCGACTCGATCGAAGAATACACCGACACCGACAAGGACGGCGACCTGGACGGTCCCTTCGCCAGCGGCGCCAACCGCTATGGCGTCCGTGTCTCGGGCCCATCTGGCCTGGCGGGCAACGTCCTGATCGAGGGCTCGGGCTCGATCAAGATTGAAGGCAACAATTCGGCCGGTCTGGCGGTGGACGCTCCGCTAACGGGTAAACTGACCAGCCTCGGCACGATCTCCGCTCTCGGTGACAACAGCTATGGCGTTCACGTCACGGGCCCGGTTACCGGCGACGTCGCCATTCTCGGCACCGTCACGGCTCAGGGCGAGAATGCTGTCGGCATCGCGCTTGACGCCGATGTTCAAGGGGCGGTCAAGCTCCAAGGCATCGTCAGCGCCGCCGGCTACCGCTACTTGACGCCGCCGCCGTCGAAGCCGGCCACCGGCGAAAATGCGAACACTCTATACCTCGAGGAGTTGGACGCCGACGATCTTCTGCAAGGCGGCCCGGCCGTCCGGATCGCCGGCAACGTCACCAACGGTGTCCTGTTTGACGTCGGACCGCAATACGGCTCAGGCGGCGTCGATGGCGACGACGACAAGGATGGCGTCAAGAACGGCGACGAGGACGACGACGGCGACGGCGTCAAGAACCGCGACGACGCGGATCGCGACGGCGACGACCTGCCCGACGCCTCTGAAGGCACCGCCACGATCCGAGGCTACGGCAGCGCGCCTGCAGTGCAGGTCGGCTCATCCACCCAAGCTATCACCCTCGGCGCAGTGGGAACCGGCGATAAAGCCTACGGCCTGATGAATCGCGGCTCAATCGAAGCTTCGGGTCTCTATGCTGACGTTAACGCCACGGCCCTGCAGGTTGGCGGCCTAGGTCAGTCAGTCGTTGTTGATGGCGGCATCTACAACAGCGGCACGATCGCGTCGCTGGCCAAGGACGCCAACAGCACTGCCGTTTTGATCGGCGCGGGCGCCTCCACCCCCGGCATGGTCAACTCCGGCTTCATCCAGGCAACCGCCTCATCGAAGGGTGAGCACACGGTGACAGGCGTCGACATCGCCGTCGGCGCCTCCCTGCTCTCCTTAGAAAATTCCGGCTCCATCACGGCTGCGGCCGGCGGCTTTAAGAACGACGCCGTCGCCATCCGCGACACCTCCGGCACCCTCACCAGCATCCGCAATACGGGCGCTATCGCGGCGGCTGTCAGCACGACGACCGACGACGCTGTCACCGGATCGTCCATCGCCATCGACGTGAGCGCCAACACCACGGGCGTCACCTTCACCCAAGAGGGCGTCGTGGTGCCGGACAATACCCAGCCGGACGTGGACAAGGACGGGGTGCCTGACGCCAAGGAACCCGTCGTTCGCGGCGAGATCCGCCTAGGTTCGGGGGCCGACTTCCTGGATATTCGCAACGGCGCCGTCATTGGTGACATCGCCTTCGGCGCGGGCGCGGACCGCCTGACGATTTCAGGCGGCGCCGCTGTGACGGGCAAGCTGTCCAATAGCGACGGCCTACTGGACATCGACATCACCAAGGGCACGCTCGACGCACGCCAGACAGGTCAGATCGACGTCACCAGCCTCAACGTCGGCGCCGACGGCAAGCTGATCGTCACCGTGGATCCTGCGTCTGCGACCGACAGCGGCTTCAAGGTCAACGGAACGGCCAACGTCGCCACGGGGGCCGAGCTCGGAGTTCGCTTCAACTCCCTGATCCAGACCGAAACCCGGTTCACCATCATCGACGCCGACACCCTGAACGTCGGCACGATCGATCCCGACGGCCTGCAGGCCAACTCGCCCTACGCTTTCGTCGTGAAGACCGGCGTCGACGCCGCCGCCGGCGACATCTACGTCGACGCCCGCCGACGCACGGCGGAAGAAGCCGGCATGATCGGCGTGGAATCCGCCGCCTATGACTCGATCTACGGCGCCCTGGGTCAGAACGAAGCCATCCGCAACGCCATCCTCAACCAGACCGGCCGCGACGGCTTCTTCGACATCTACGAGCAGATGCTGCCCGACCACTCGGGCGGCCCCCTGCTCTCCCTGGCCAGCGGCGTTGACGCTGTGACCCGCGCCCTGACCGGCCGCAACGCCTCGGCCGCGCCGGGCGAAACCAGCGCCTGGGTTCAGGAAATCAACTTCTACGCCGACAAGGATAAGACCGACTCCTACGGCTTCCGTTCGGAAGGCTTCGGCGTCGCCGGCGGCGTCGAACGCGGCACCAGCATGGGCGCCATCGGCCTGTCCGCCGCCTTCACCTCGTCCGACCTGGAAGACCCCGAGGCGGCCGCCGAGGAAGTCCTTTCGGCCAATCTGCTGGAGCTGGGCCTCTACTGGCGCGCCCAGGGCCAGTACTGGACGACCTGGGCGCGGGCAGCGGGCGGCTACGCCTCGTTCAACGCCACCCGCAAACTGGTCGCTGACGGTCTGAACCTGAAGAACGAGTCCGACTGGCACGGCTTCACCCTGGCTGCGGCCGGCGGCGCTTCCTACGAACGCAACTTCGGTCGCCTGAACGTCCGCCCCGAAATCTACGGCGAGTATTTCTCGCTGAGCGAAGACGCACGCACCGAACAGGGCGGCGGCGACGGGTTCGATCTCGATATCGAAGAGCGCGACGGCCATATGTTCTCCGGCGTCGCCGCCGTGAACATCGGCTACGGCTTCGGCCAGAACGGCTGGATCCGCCCCGAGGTCCGCGTCGGCTGGCGCCAGAACTTCTCGGTGGACGCCGGCACGACCATCGCCCGTTTCGCCTCGGGCGGCGACGCCTTCACCCTGGACCCCGCCAGCATCGAAGGCGGCGGCCCCATCCTGGGCTTCCGCCTGAACATCGGCAACGATCTGGGCATGCTGGCCATCACCGGCGACGCAGAACTGCTGGAAGACTACGTCCGCTACACCCTGCTGCTGCGGGCCAGCTTCAAGTTCTGATCGGATCTACCGACCAGCAAAAGAAGGCCGCCGGGTTCGCCCGGCGGCCTTTTTCTATGGCGGGGTGCATCCGCCCACCACTGAGCAGGAAAGAGGGCCGATTTTCACCGACCCTCTTCAACTCACCGCTATAGGCCGCGCGTTCGTCGACTATTCCTGGAGATAGACGACGCCGCCCTTCATCACGAAGCCGACCTTTTCCAGCGTCGTGACGTCGTCCAGCGGGTTGCCGGAAACGGCGACGATGTCCGCAGCATAGCCCGGCGTCAGGCGGCCGATTTCATTCTGCAGCTTGAAGTGCGTCGCCGCGTTGACGGTCGCCGCCTGAACCGCCTGCAAAGGCGTCAGGCCGGCCTGAACCAGCAAGGCGAACTCCTTGGCGTTCTCACCATGCGGCGAGACGCCGGAGTCGGTGCCAAAGGCGATCTGCACACCGGCGCGGTGTGCGCGTCGCGCCATGTCCAGCATTTGCGGACCCGCTTCCAGCGACTTCTGGCGCTGGTTGGGGGTGAAGAAGGTGCCCGGACGAGCCGCCTCGCGCGCCACATAGTCGCCGGCCAGCAAGGTCGGGACCAGCCAGCCGTTGTTGCCCTTGAAGATGCGGATCGATTCATCGTCGAGGAAGGTGCCGTGCTCGATCGAGTCGCCGCCGGCACGCAGGAAGCTGTTGATGCCGTCCGTACCGTGCGCGTGCGCCGTCACCGTGCGGCCCATGAAATGAGCGGTCTCGACAATGGCCGCCAGCTCCTCGTCCGAGAACTGCTGCCCCAAGCCCGCGCCCGTATCCGACAGAACGCCGCCCGTTGCGGTGATCTTGATGATGTCGGCGCCCGAGCGAACGCGCTCGCGGACGGCGCGACGGCATTCGTCGGCGCCCGAGCACACCCCGTTCGTGCGCAGGACGGGCACCATGGCGCTGCTGACGCCATTGGCGTCGCCGTGACCGCCATGCGGCGTAACCGTGCCGGCCGAAACCAGCAGCCGCGGCCCCGGGATCTTGCCGGCGGCGATACCGTTGCGCAGGGCGACAACGGCGTCGCTGGACCCGCCGAGGTCGGCCACGGTCGTGAACCCGGCCTTCAGCGTAACCAAGGCATAGGCCGCGCCCTGAACCGCGGAATCAGCGGCGGTATTGGTGAAGCGGGCGACGCGATTGCCTTCACCCTGCTGGTTGGTGATGTGAACGTGGCTGTCGATCATGCCCGGCAGGACGAACTGGTTCGACAAGTCCACCACGTGACCTTCGCCGACAAAACCATCGACGATTTCACGCACACGACCATTCTCGATCACCAGGGTCTGGCGCTCGGTCACGCGGCCCGTGGCGGGATCAGCCAGCAGGCGCCCGGCGTGAATATAGGACACGGTCGATGCCGGAGCGGCCTGAAGGGCCATAACCGGACTCGTAGTCAGAAGGGCCGCAGCAAAGCCGATGACCCAGGATTTCTTCGATGACAAACTCATATCCTCCTCCGCGCGACGAAAACTCGCCGCCCCATGACTGTAAAAACGCGCCGCCGAACGCCCCTCGCGGGTGATCTTGGCCAGGAAGTCGTTCGGATCAGACGCAGCGGCCAAAAAGGCCATCCCCGAGAACGACGCGACAATCATCACGCCGCCCTCGAGGCCTCGAAGCTTCAATCGAAAGCTCAGAAGGTCTTGCTGACGGCCACCGTGTAGTAGCGACCGAGAACGTCGTAGTTCTGCGGGTCGTAGGTCCCGCGCACATCGCCCACCTGCGGCGGAGCCTCGTTGAACAGGTTGGTCACGGTGAACCGAAGCGTCGTCCCATAAGGGGCGTCCACGCGCACATTCAGGTCGAACACGTCATAGGCGTCCACCCCCAGGGTGGTGCTGGTCGGCGAGGTCACACGGGCGCTGTTCATCATCTCCGACATGTGGCGCCAGCGCAGACCGATGTTCCAACTGTCCCGCGAATAGGTGATGCTGGAGTTGGCCTTCCACTCCGGGTGCGCCTGACCGGCGTTGGCCTCGATCGCCGTGCCCCAGGTGCCCGCGTAGTCATAGGTCGGGGCCCCCGGCAAAGCCTGAATCTCGAAGCTGCTCAGATAGCTGATGGCCGAACCAAAGCTCAGCGTGCCGTCATCCGGCAGGCCTATGTCCGCCAGGTGCAGGCGCCAGTCGAACTGCAGATCGACGCCCGTCACATTGAACTGGCCCAGATTCAGCAAGGGCTGCCGAGGGGCGACCATGTTGCCGTCGGCCGCGCTGCGTCCCTGCAAGCTGCAGTAGTAGTTGTTCTTGTCGTAAGTCGGGTTATTTCCGCCGTTATTGAAGCAATAACGGATCGCATTGCCGACCCCCAGAGTGCCGACCGCTTCGGACACCTTGATCTGATACCAGTCTATCGAGGCGGTGATGTTGCTCAGCCACGGCGACTTGAACGTCGACTGCACGACCGCCCCGAACGAATAGGTGTCGGCCGTCTCTTCTTCCAGTTGCGGATTGCCGCCGGTCAGAGCGAAGACCTGCGATGCGCCGAACTGATAGGTGTCGATGATCGAGGACGGGACGCCCAGGTCGATACAGAGCTGGCGAACCTTGGCACCGTCTGGTCCATTGCGGAACGAACTGCGGATGTCGCAGGGGTCCCCGCTGGTATTGGCGCCCGTCGCTGTGCCGATGTCGACGGTCGCAGACGAGATCGGCGAGTATAGTTCGCCGACGCTGGGGGCGCGGACCGCACGATTGTATCCGCCGCGAATGCGCAGCGGCTCATTGATGCGCCAGTTCAGGTCCGCCTTGTAGGCGTGGACGCCGCCGACGGAGCTGTAATCCGAGTAACGATAGCCGAGATCGAGCTCCAGCTCCTGAATGAAGGGCAGGTCGCGCAGCAACGGCACCAGGAACTCGGCATAGACCTCCGTCGTGTCCACTTCGCCGGACGAGGCGCGCAGCGGACTATAGCCCAGAATGTCGCTGGTTCCGTCTGGCTGATCCAGCAAGGAATCCGGCTGGAAGGCGAAGTGATTGTAGCGGTAGTCGGCTCCGACGGCGAAGCGAACCTCGCCCGCCGGCAGCGTGAACAGCCCCCCCTGAACCGTGACTTCAGCCATACGCTGGGTCAGTTCGTTGGTGTTCGTGGTCCGACGCGTCACATAGTTGGCGCACTCGGCCGACGGCACGTGATTGCCGAAGGGGTTCAGACCGCCCGAGCAGAACTCCGAGCCGCCGGTGGGGCTGTAAAGCAGGCGAGAAATGGCGGCGCGGCTTACCCCGCCCGTCTGATTGTTCTCAAACTGAGCCTTGGAAACACTGACATAGGCTTCCCAGGTCCAGTCCTTGTAACCCACATCCCCCGACAGTCCGCTGATGAACTGATAGACGTCATAGGCGTAGGACTGCAGACGCGGACCCGCAAAATCCAGATCCTTCCAGAACACAAAGTCCGCCGTCGGATTGGGACGCGAGGCCAGGATCTTGGCGAAGTCGGCGCCGATATAGGGATTGGTGACGGGAACATTCAGGGCATAGGCCAAGCCCGCCAACGTCGGGTTGAAGATACCTTCGGACTGATAACTGGTCAGCGAGCCCTGGATGAAGAAGTCGACATTCGGCGCGACCTCATAGTCCACGCGCGAGAACAGCGAATAGCGCTCGTTGTCGTTCTGAACGCTGTTCCGGGTCCAGCCCCACAGCATATTGGTGCCGGCCGCGTTCAGGAAGGCGTTGTCGGTCTCGGGGTCACGCAGGTTCATCACCTTCGACGCGCCGCCGAGGTTGAACAGGGTCTGGTCGCCGGTGTTGAAACCAATCTGGCCATTGTAGAAGCCGTTGACGCCCAGAACAGGCGCGGTCCCATACTGACCGACAAAGACATCGTTCACCGCCGCCAGCGTCGGGCGGTTGGTGCCGAACTGCGCCGTCCCCTGGGCGATGATCGCCGTGTTGGACTCGCGGTTTCGACGGTAATAATAGTCCCGCTCGGCCTGCAACGCGGTGTCGCGCATCGAGTAGTCCAGCGAGATCACGGCCCGGCCGCGGTCATCGGCGAAGCGGTCGCCCGCCGTCACGGACAGTCGGAAGCTCTCGCCGTCGCCATAGTCGCTGACGCCGTACTGAGAGGCGACCGTCACGCCGCTGAAGTCTCGCTTCAGGCGGAAGTTGACCACGCCCGCCGTCGCATCTGAACCATAGGCGGTCGAGGCGCCGCCGGTGATGACCTCGACATTGCCGATCAAGGCCTCGGGAATGATATTCAGATCAACCGATCCGTCCGGGTTGGAGGGCTGAAGACGCTTGCCGTCCAGCAGCAGCAATGTGCGCTTGGAACCCAGACCGCGCAGGCTGGCGTAGGCCTGCCCCCCGTTCAGAGATGTCGAAGACGAGCCGCTGGTGCTCTGACCCATGGCGCCCGAGAACTGGGGCATCTGCGTCAGGGCCTTTTCGACCGTGACCTGACCCGTGTTCTCGATGGCTTCTGCCGTGACCGAGACCAGCGGGCTGTTGGAGGCATAGTCACGTCTGGCGATCCGTGAGCCGGTGACGACGACCTCCCCCAGTTCGACCGCCGCCTGACCTTGATCCGGCGCTTCTTGCGCCGTTGCGGCGCCCCCGCTCAGCAAGGCTAGAGACGCGGACCCACCGGCCAGCAGGGCGCGATAAGCGGCAGGGCGTGCGCCCTGACGTTGAGAACAACTCATGGAATTCCCCTAAGAAAACGGTGCCGACTAGTGTGAGCAACTCCTCCCCCAAGGCGCCGCTAAGCCGAACCCTCACCGCTATTCGAGACACAAACAAGACATAAAAAATGACGAAATGAGGCGGTGGGAAATTTATATTTCAAAAACAGAACCTTAACGGTAGAGATTGAATGCTTTTATGCCCGCCCTATGGCGACTTGCGCAAATTTTAACCCCACAAAAAAAATCCTTGCCGCCGGATCGGTTGCCTCCGTTCTTGGGGTGGTTTTCGAACGTCACGCCCTCGTCAGCCTCTGTCAGAGACTGCGTCCTGATCAGACAACCCGGCGCCACGACCACCTTCCTGTCGGCGGAATGACAGTGAATCGAATCACAGGCTCAATGGAAAATAGGTTCACCGGCCATCAGCCCCCTACACAGCCTACTTGACCGACCAGGACTCTGTGTCTGTTCAAGGCCTTGAGGCCGCAAATACTCAGAGAGCGCACAGGCCTCATTGCAAGGTGGTCGCGCAGCCTCGCAGAAGCGGCCATAGAACGAACGGCCGCCTGGAGGCTGCGATCGCATCGAACACCGGACCACAACCCGGCGTGCTCAGAACTCTGTGTTCCACCTCATCGTGAAGGGCTGGAGCAGAAGGTCAGAACAGCCTACCGCAGCCCTCCGGTCCCGATATGACATCTGACGCCAGGCCAAGGCGGCGCGGTCATATTTACCGTGAATCGTCGCGATTGAAGACACGATCAGGCTCGACAGGTCCGTTCCCAAGGCCAGAAGCGCAACCTGCCTCAGGCCGAGGCTAAAGGCGGCGCACCGACGCGGCAAACCGTGCGCGGTCGAGCGCAATCCAGGGCGCAGACGTAGCGACTGGACATCCCTGCGGATTTTGCGTCAGGAACACGCACCCTTTCGCTTTCGGTCGCGTTAGGTGTGCGACTACGGGGGTCCTATTGCGAACACTCGCCAAGACAATCGATCTGGTCGCTGCGTTCGACGCCTCGCCCAATCCCTATATGCTGCTGGACGCCGAGCTTCGCTATGCGGGGATGAATCAGGCCTATCTGGACGTGACCCAGCGCCGCCGCGAGGAGCTGCTGGGTCAGCTGGTGATGCAGGAATATGACGGGGGTCCGGGTCAGGAAGCGCAGGAAAACGCTCGCCAACTTCTGGCCTCCTTCGAGAAGGTGCTGGCGACCGGGAAACCCGATCATCTAGCCGTCCTTCACTATCCCATTCCGGTGCCGCAGGACGACGGAACGACGACCTACGAAGACCGCTACTGGAGCTGCACCCACACCCCGATCAAGGACGCCGACGGCCGCGTCACCCACATTCTTCAGCACACCAGCGACATCACCGAACTGGAACGGTTGCGTCGTCAGGTCGGACGGCTTCGGCCCGCAGACGCCTCCTCGGCTCTGGACAGCCTGATAGGCGGCGGCATGTTCCGTCGCGCCATGAGCGTTCAAGCGGACAATCGGCGGCTGGAGACTGAGCGGCGACAGCTGCTGGACATGTTCATGCAGACGCCGGGCTTCGTCGCCGTGCTGAACGGTCCGCAGCATGTGATCCAGCTACACAACGGCGCCTATGGTCAGTTGATCGGCCATCGCGACGTGATCGGAAAGCCCATCCGCGAAGCCCTGCCGGAACTGGCAGGTCAGGGCTTTTATGATTTTCTCGACGAGGTGCTGGCGACGGGCGAGCCCTGCCAGGGGCGACAGAGTCCCGTGCAGTTGCAGCAGACGCCCGACGGCTTGCTGGCGACGCGCTATCTGAACTTCATCTATCAGCCGATCCGCAACGACGCCGGCACGATCATGGGCGTCTTCGTCCAGGGGCATGACGTCACCGACACCGTCCTGGCCGCCGAACGCCAGAAACTGATGATCGACGAACTGAACCACCGGGTGAAGAACACCCTGGCCACGGTCCAGTCCATCGCCATGCAGACGGCGCGCTCGCACGAGGACCCCCGCTCCTTCGCCGAAACCTTCCAGTCGCGCATCCTGTCCCTGTCGCACACCCACGACCTGCTGACCCGCAGCCACTGGGAAGGCGCCGACCTGCGCGAGGTGCTGGAGCACGAAACCACGGCCCACGGCCTGCATCGCCTGACCTTGAACGGGCCGAACGTGGCGCTGGACCCGGCCATGGCCGTGTCCCTGGGCATGATCTTTCACGAACTGGCGACCAATGCCGCCAAGTACGGGGCGCTGTCGTCCGGCGACGGTCGGGTGCTGGTCGACTGGTCGGTGGCGAACCAGGCCCATCCGCAGCTGGGCATCGTCTGGCGCGAGACCGGCGGGCCGTCCGTGACCGTGCCGGAACGACGGGGCTTCGGCAGCCGCTTGATCGAACGTAATGTCCGTCACGATCTGGCGGGCACGGTTCAGATGCACTATCGCGACGACGGTTTTACCGCCGAAATCACTATCCCGTTGAGTAAGGAAGCCGCATGACCAACGCTTTGCAGGGCCGTCGCGTACTGGTGATTGAAGACGAGTCCCTGGTGGCCATGTTGCTGGAAACCATCCTCGAAGACATGGGGTGCACGGTCGTGGGGCCCGAATCCAATATCGACGACGGGTTGATCGCCGCCACGACTGAGGCATCGCTGGACGCCGCCCTGCTGGACGTCAACGTCGCGGGCCGCGAGGTCTTTCCGGTGGCCGAGGCCCTGCGCGCGCGCGGCGTACCCTTCGTCTTCTCGACTGGCTATGGCGAGGCGGGCCTGCCCGAACACTGGCGCGGCAATCCGACCATCCAGAAACCCTTTACCGAAGGCGCCATCCGCGACGCGTTGATGAAGGCGATGAACATCAGCCTGGCCTGATGTCCATTAGGACGGCGCGCGCCGCGTTGTGGCCCGGCGCGCCCGTGACGCCGCCGCCGGGATGGGCGCCGGAACCGCACAGATAGAGCCCCGGAACCGGCATCCGGTGATCGGCGTGGCCCAGCACGGGCCGGGCGCTGAACAGCTGATCCAGCGTCAGCCGCCCATGGAAGATGTCGCCCCCGACCAGGCCGAAGCGCCGCTCCAGATCGCGCGGTCCCAGCGCCAGCCGCCCGACCACGGAGGCCCTGAAGCCCGGCGCATGGGCCTCGACCGTCTCGATCATCAGGTCGGCCACCGTGTCGCGATGCTCGTCCGCCAGATCCGGCGCAACGTGCTGGCAGAACAGGCTGGCGACGTGCTGCCCCGGCGGCGCCAGGCTGTCATCCAGCGTAGACGGGATCAGCATCTCGACGATGGGCTTGGACGACCAGCCGTTCAGCCGCGCCTCGGCATGGGCGCGGTCCATATAGGCCAGGGTCGGCGCGATGATGATACCCGCCGTCAGGTGATCCCCCGTCCCCGGCAGGGCGGTGAAGCGCGGCAGCTCGGACAAGGCGACGTTCATGCGGAAAGTCCCCGAGCCCGAGGCGTAACGGCTCATCCGCTCGGTGAAGTCCGCCGGCACCACCGCCGGATCAACCAGCCGGTCGAACAGCAGCCGCGGGTGCAGGTTGGAGACGACGGCGCGGGCGCGGACCACGTCGCCCGTCTCGGTCACAGCCGCGACCGCCCGGCCCTTTTCGGCCAGCACATGGGCGACGGGCGCATCCAGCCGGATATCAACGCCCTGTTCGGCGCAGGCGGCGGCCATGGCCTGGGTGATCGCCCCCATGCCGCCGATGGCATGGCCCCAGGCGCCCTTCTTGCCGTTCACCTCTCCAAAAACGTGATGCAGCAGGACATAGGCCGAGCCGGGCGTATAGGGACTGGCGTAGTGGCCGACGACGCTGTCGAAACCGAACAGGGCCTTGATCGGATCGCTCTCGAACCAGCCATCCAGCCAGTCGCCCGCCGACTTGGCGAACAGGTCCAGCAGGTCGCGCTGCGCCGCCAGGCCCAACCCTGACACGCGCCGCCCCAGCGACGCCGCCTTCAGCATCTCCGGCAGGGCCGCCAGCCAGCCGCCTTCGGTTGCATTGGGCGGCGTCGTCAGGATCAGGTCGCGCAGGATGGCGGCGACCGTCTCCAGCCGCGCCTCATAGTCGGACAGGCGTTCGGAATCGCGCACCGAGAACTTGGCCACCTCAGCCTGGGTCCGCCCCTCGCCGGTCAGCAGGTAGCGCCCGTCGTCAAAGGGCAGGAAGTTGGCCGCCCGCCGCTCGACCACCCTCAGCCCGTGGCGCGCCAGCTCCATGTCGGCGATGACGCGCGGGTTCAGCAGGCTGACGGTGTAGCTGGCGGTCGAGTTACGGAAACCCGGATGAAATTCCTCCGTCACCGCCGCCCCGCCGACCACGCTGCGCCGCTCCAGCACCGTCACCTTCAGCCCGGCCCGCGCCAGATAGAAGGCGCAGACCAAGCCGTTGTGGCCGCCGCCGAGAATGACGACGTCCGTCTGTGATTGCGCCATCCTGCTCGCCCCCGCTTCCAGAGGCGAAGGCTAGCATCAGACTCGCCGCGGGGTGAACCATCCGTCCTGGGTGCGCTGCACCGACCCGGCCACGGCCAAGACGGCGAGGGTCTGTTCGATGCGGTCCTCCATCCGCCGCCCCCGACGCCCGCCGAACCGGGCCGCCAGCGCGCGCGGGCCGACCGGCACGCCTTCCTGTCTCAGGGCATGCAGAAGGGCGGACGCCATAGGCCCCGGCGCCTCAGGCAGGGACGGCAGGGTGACGGCGGCGTCCAGGGTCGCTTCGATCTGGATCGACCGGCGCGAGGTCTTGACCCGACCCGTCTGGAATTCGGGACGCAGGAAGCGCACCTCGCCGCGCGCCTCTTCGACCGCGCGCTCGCGGTTCAGGGCGACCAGACGCACCACCGCCTCCTGGGCCGACAGATCAACCGGCCAGCCGTAGGCGGTCATGACCGCCGCATCCAGGCGCTGATGCAGATGGTCCAGCAGCCCGACGCACCCGGCCTCATACACCGCGCGCTCGGCCTCGCTCAGCGACGCGCCCGCCGCCAGCCGCGCGCGGGCGTTGTAGAGGCCGGTCATGGTCAGGAAATCATGCCGTCCCAGCACTTGCGCCCGCAGGTCGTCGATCTCGTCCGCCAGGATCGCGATCTCAGCCCTGGCCCTCCCCGAGAGGTCAGGAAAGGGGAAGGCGTCGAAACAGGCGCCCTTCACATAGACGGCGTCGCCGTCATAGACGCCGATCCGCGCCGAGTTGGCGACGAACCACTGCTGATGCAGGCGCGACGACAAGACGCCCAGAACCGCCGCGTCGTCACTGGCGACCACCACCAGCTTGTTGTCCGGCAGGATGTCCGCATCCAGAAACCGGAACCAGCGGTGCTTGGCCGTCTCGACCGTGGCGATATAGCGCCGCAAGCCTTCCAGCGCCGGCCGCAGTTCGCGACGCGGCTCGCCGAAAATCCACCAGTTGTCGCGATAGGAGGCCCGGTTGTTGCGGTCCCGTTCGGGCTTCACCGTCTCCAGAACGTGCTGAAAGATCGCCGGGTGGCGCCGCCTCGCCTCGCCCTCCTCCCAGCCGAACAGGTCGATCACGTTGACGCCGCGCGGCCGGTCCGCCAGATCGCGACCGTTGCGATAGGCGCGGATCGGCGAGGCCGCCTCAGGCTCTGACGCCGACAGCAGGGCCGCCGCCCGGTCCGGCGGGACGATGAAGCCCGCCCCATGCAGCTTGACCCCCGGCGAGCATAACAGGGCGTTGGCCTTCAGCGCGACGGCTTCGGTCACGTCCACCCCCACCGTCAGATCCGCCGAAACGGCGCCGCGCGCCTCGCTGAAGACGATGTCCGGCGCATCGCTATGCAGGCCGTCTTCCGCTGTCACGGTCAGCAGCCTTCCCTGCCCGTCCGGCTCGCCGCGCTCGGCCACGGTCATGGCGATGCGGACGGCGGCCCGGTCCCCGCCCTTGATCCAGGGGTGGTCGGGAATGGCGAAGACCAGCCGCATCGGCGGCGCGCCCTTCAGGTGGTGCTCCAGCACGCGGCGGGAAAAGGTCTGGGTGATCGAGTTGGTGGTGATGAAGCCGAAGCGGCGCAGGCTGGAGCCCTTGGCCGTCAGGATATCCGCCGCCCGGTTCCACCAGGCCGTGACCAGATCAGCCGAGCGGAACCGGCTCTGCCGCACCTGCCACAGGGCGTCGACATAGCCGTCGCCCAGCTCGCGCCTCAGGTCCTTGCCGCCGATGAAGGGCGGATTGCCGATGATGAAGTGGACGTCCGGCCACGGCGTCGGACGCGGGTCAATCAGTCTGACCACCTCGCGCTCGTCAGGGGCGGCGTCGAACAGGACCGGCGCGTCGCCGTCCTTGCGCCCTTGTCGGGATCTGGGCCGGGCGCGCGTGACGGGCCGTCCCACGGCGTCACGAACCAGTTCCTCCCGCGACCACGACAGAAGGGCGTCGGTCTGCCGGATCTTCTCGAAGTTGCGCAGGATCGGCTCAGACGGCTTGGCGTCGCCAAAGACCCGGAAATGCCACTGCAGATAGCCGATCCACATCACCATCTCAGCAATCCAGGCGGCGTAGGCGTTCTTCTCCAGCCCCCAGAACTGTTCCGGGCTGACCGTGTGTCCGTCCAGCGCCAGGGTGCCCTGCGCCTCGCCCATCTCGGCCAGGACAGCGAGCACCTCGCCTTCCAGTTCCTTCATCATCCCCATGGCGACATAGAGGAAGTTGCCGGTGCCGCAGGCGGGGTCCAGCACGCGGATGCGGCAGAGATCGCGGTGAAAGTCCCGCACCATGGTCCGCGCCGTCCGGTGATCGCCGGCGAGGAAGCGGCCGATCGCACTGGCCTCGACCGCCTCCCAGTCGGCACGCAAGGGCTCCATGATCGTCGGCTCGACCAGACGCTCGACATAGGCGCGCGGGGTATAGTGCGCGCCCAACTCGGCCCGCTCGTCAGGGGCCAGGGCCTGTTCCAGCAGAGTCCCGAAGATGGCCGGCTCGACCGAGGCCCAGTCGCGCCGCGCCGCCGCAATCAGGGCCTCCAGTTCGTCCTCTGTGATCGGCAGGGCTGCGGCGTGGCGAAACAGCCCGCCGTTGAAGCGGCGCAAGGTCTGGCGAATGGCCGAGCAGTGTCCGCCCTCGTCCATGCGCCGGAAGAAGTCGCCCGCCCCCAAATGGAACTGGTCGGCGTGGCCGCGATAGCTTTCCAGAAAACGGCGGAACCCCTTGTCCTCGATCAGACCGACGCTGTCGGCGAACATGGCGAAGATGCACTGCATGACGAACAGGGCCGTCTGGTTGGCCCGCGCCGCGCGGGCGACTGGATCGGGACGCCCGTCCGCGCCGAGGGCCACGCGCCCGCCGATGGAGCGCACCAGCCAGGCCAGACGTCCGGCGATGTCGGTCGTCACCTCGGCCACACGGGCGGCGGGATCCAGGCTCATCGGATCGGACCAGACCCGCCTCAGCCGATCCCGCACCGCCTCGTCGCGCAGGTGCGCCATCTCGATACGATAGCGAGCGCGATCGGGGAACGGGGCATAGGCCTTGCCCTGCCGCCCAAAGTCCGACCACAGCTCGATGGCGCGGCCCACGTCCACGACGACGATGAAGGGCGGCCACTCGTCCAGGGCTTTGGCGTAGTTCTCGGCCTGACGCTTGGCGTTGCGCATCAGGGTTTCGAGCGTGCTGGACGGCGGCGCCGCCTTGCGTCCCTTGCCGCCGAACAGGGCCAGTTGCGGCTGCGGGTCCAGCGCCCCGCCCGCCCCGCGCTTGCCCGACTGCTTGGCCTCCAGAACAAAGGCGCCACGCCGATAGCAGTCGATGTAGCCAGGATGGCTGCCGCCGTCCTCGTGCAGGAACTTCACCGGGCGCTCGAAGCAGTAGTCGAGATCGCCTGTCCGCTCGTCATCGGGCGCCGCGACCCCGATCAGCCGGCACAGCTGGCCGATGAAGGTCTGGTAGTGGGCGCGCTCGCTGATCGGCGCCTCGGACCAGCGGCGAATGAAGTCGTCTGCATCCATGGATTGTCGGCCTCCCCGCCAACAACCCTAGATTAGAATAACGACGAAATACAACCTTTAGGAGACGCGGCCGTCCAGGTAGCGTCGATACAGCAGCGGCGCGCCCAGCCAGTAGCAGAGCTCGGCCGGGCGGCTGATGTCCCAGACGGCCAGGTCGGCGGCCTTGCCGGCCTCGACGGTTCCGACCTCGTCCTGCAACCCCAGGGCGCGGGCGGCGTGACGGGTGGCGCCGGCCAGAGCTTCCTCAGGGGTCAGGCGGAACTGGACGCAGGCCAGGTTCAGCGCCGCGGTCATCGAGGCGACGGGCGAGGTGCCGGGGTTGCAGTCGGTAGCCACCGCCATGCGCACGCCGTGCTGGCGCAGCAGGGCGACGGGCGGCAGCTTCGTTTCGCGCAGCATCAGGAAGGCGCCGGGCAGCAGGACCGCGACCACGCCTGCCTCGGCCATGGCCTGCACGCCCGATTCGGTCGTGTGTTCGATATGGTCGGCGGACAGGGCGTGATAGCGCGCCGCCAGGGCCGCGCCGCCGCCGTCGGACAATTGGTCCGCGTGCAGCTTGACCGGCAGGCCCAGCGTCTCGGCCTTGACGAACAGGCGGGCGACCTCGTCCGTGGTGAAGGCGATGGGCTCGCAATAGGCGTCCACGGCGTCGACCAGACCCTCGGCGTGGGCGGCGGGCAGGATTTGATCCACAGCCTTGTCCACATAGGCGGCGCGGTCGGCTTTGTGCTCGGGCGGCACCGCGTGCAGGCCCAGGTAGGAGGTGCGGACCCGCACCCCCGCCTCGCGCCCGATGCGGCGGGCGACACGCAGCATCTTCAGCTCGCTGTCGTGGTCCAGGCCATAGCCGGACTTGATCTCAAGCGTGGTCACGCCGGTGGCCTTCAGCCCCTCCAACCGCTTGCAGGCCGAGGCGTAGAGGGCGTCCTCGGACGCCTCGCGCGTCGCCTTGACCGAGGAAACGATGCCGCCCCCGCCGCGCGCGATCTCCTCATAGGTCGCGCCCTCCAGCCGCCGCTCGAACTCGCCCGAGCGGTCGCCGCCGAAGACCAGATGAGTGTGACAGTCGATCAGGCCCGGCGTGACCCAGCGGCCGCCCAGGCTGTCGGTTTCCACAGCCTTGTGCACAGGCAGGTCCGCGCGCGGCCCGACCCAGGCGATGCGCCCCTCCTGGATCAGGATGGCGGCGTCCTCGATCGCGCCATAGGGGGCGCCGCCCTCGGTCATGGCGGCGACGTGGCAGTCGGTGAGAAGGCGGTCGGCGAGGATCATCGGACTTTCCAGTCAAAAACAACAAGCCCTCCCCCTCGAGGGGGGAGGGTTGGGTGGGGGTGCAGGCAGGCGATTTGAAACTGGGCGCGTGAGACGCAGCCACCCCAGACCTCAGCGCCTCTCCGGTCCAAACGGACAACGAAGCGGCTCCACCCCCATCCCCGACCCTTCCCCCCTCGAGGGGGAAGGGAGCAGGAAGGGGAGATCATCGTGCGGCCACTCCGCTGAGGATTTCACAGAACCAGCGCCCGGCGGTCAGGGAGCCGAGGTCGCCGACATCCAGCGAGGGGTCGTATTCGGTCAGGTCGACGGCCCGGACTTTGGGATGGGCGCCGATGGCGCGGGCGGCGTCGAAGAAGTCGTGGACCGAGACCCCGCCGGGTCGCGCGCCGGGGCTGGCGGGCCACTGGCTGCGGTCGATGACATCGATGTCGAAGTCGACGTAGATGACTTCGCACAGCGACGACAGGCGCTCCAGTTCCTCGACCACGACGGTGGCCAGACCGCGCTGGCGGCATTCGCGGGCGGTGCGGACGCTGATGCCGGCGGCCTCGGCCTTTTCGTGGGCGCGGCGGGTGTTGGCGAAGGGGGCGAGGCCGACCTGGCTGATGCGGTGGCCGTCCATGCCGTCATCCAGCAGGGCCTGGATCGGGTTGCCGTTGGTCAGGCCCTGATCCGTGTCGCGCAGGTCGAAATGGGCGTCGAGCGTCAAGACACCGACACGGTCGAGACCGAGGGCGTGAACGCCGGGCCGGGTGATGGCGTTGTTGCCGCCCACGAGAATGGTCAGGGCGCGGTGGGCTTGGGCCGCCACCGCGTCACGCACGGGCTCGAAGGCGTCGAACGGCGAGACGGCCTTCAGCGCCACATCGCCCGCGTCATGGACCTTGATCTCCAGTTCCAGCCCGGTCTCGACGTCATAGGTGGACAGGCGCGGCAGGACGGCGCGCAGGGCTTTCGGCCCCAGATCGCAGCGGCCCGGCGTCAGCGACCGCTCGTTCAGCGGCGCGCCGATCAGGGCGACGCTCGCCTCGGGATGGTTCCCCACCAGATCCGCGACCGAGCGCCAGCCGAGGGCTTCAGACGGTTGGCTCATCGGGGTCATCCTTTAGTCGGGGAAAAGCGGGCGACCAGATCATAGGCCGCGCCGGGGAAGGTCTGCCACGCCCAGGTCACGCCCTGACCGTCGCGCCAAGTGCGGCGCTCCAGCCGCAGGCAGGCCGCGCCGTCCGCCAGACCCAGATGGGTCGCGGTTTCGGGGTCGGCGCCGACGGCGGAGATGCGGTGCTCGGCCTCGGTCCATGGCATATGGGCCAGCAGCCAGCCGCCCGGCGGCTGGGCGGTGAAGTCGGCGGCCTCGGCCTCAGGCGCGGCGCTCAGCGAGATCAGACGGCGCTCGAAGACGAAGGGCAGATCGTCGGCCAGATGCAGGGTTTCCAGCTCGATCACCCGCTCGCCAAGACCCTCGTCGGCGCGCGCCGGACGGACGATGCGGCCCAGCAGGCGGTGGGCATAGGCCAGCCCCCTGCCCTCGACCTCGGACTGGATGTCGGGGATGGCGACCAGGGCTGACGAATGCACCGGCGGGTGGGCCACCACCGTCCCGGCGCGGCGGCGACGCACCACCAGAGCCCGCGCCGACAGGTCCGTCATGGCGCGCGACACCGTCATGCGGGCGCAGCCGTACTCGGCCATCAGCTCGGCCTCGGTCGGGATGCGGAAGCCGGGCCGCCATTCGCCCGAGGCGATGCGGCGCTCGATGTCGCCGGCGATCCGTCGATGAAGCGGCTCATGATCCATGAATCGAAACTGCCTCTTGCACGCGATAATGTCTAGACATAACACTCCCCCAAACACGACGGTCTAAGCCGCAAGCTGGGCCGCATGGAGGAATCGATGAGCGCCACGCCCAACACCCGCATCATCCGCAGCCCGCACGGGCCTGAAAAGACCGCCAAGACCTGGGCCGCCGAGGCGGCCATGCGGATGCTGATGAACAACCTCGACCCCGAGGTGGCTGAGCGCCCCGAGGACCTGGTCGTCTATGGCGGCATCGGCAAGGCGGCCCGCAACTGGCAGGCCTTCGACACCATCGTTGAGCAGCTGCAGAAGCTGGAGGCCGACGAGACCCTGCTGGTCCAGTCGGGCAAGCCGGTCGGCGTCTTCCGCACCCACGCCGACGCGCCGCGCGTCTTGATCGCCAACTCCAACCTGGTGCCGAAATGGGCGACCTGGGAGCATTTCAACGAGCTCGATCGCAAGGGCCTGATGATGTACGGCCAGATGACGGCCGGGTCGTGGATCTACATCGGCACCCAGGGCATCGTCCAAGGCACCTATGAGACCTTCATGGAGGCCGGTCGCCAGCACTATGACGGCGACTGGTCGGGCAAGTGGATTCTGACGGCGGGCCTGGGCGGCATGGGCGGCGCCCAGCCTCTGGCCGCGACCATGGCCGGCGCCTCCTGCATCACCATCGAGTGCCAGCGCAGCCGCATCGAGTTCCGCCAGCGCACCCGCTACGTCGACGTCATGGCCGAGACACTGGACGAGGCCCTGGCCCTGCTGGAGCAGTCCTTCAAGGACAAGAAGGCCTTGTCGATCGGCCTCTTGGGTAATGCAGCTGACCTTCTGCCTGAAATGGTCAAGCGCGGCGTTCGCCCCGATCTGGTGACCGACCAGACCAGCGCCCACGATCCGGTCAACGGCTACCTGCCCTCCGGCTGGACCGTCGCCGAGTGGGAAAAAAAACGCATCAGCGACCCCGCCGCCGTCGAGGCCGCCGCGCGTCAGTCGATGGCCGTCCACGTTCAGGCCATGCTCGACTTCCACGCCATGGGCATCCCCACGGTCGACTATGGCAACAACATCCGTCAGGTCGCCTTCGATGAAGGCGTGACCAACGCCTTCGACTTCCCCGGCTTCGTGCCCGCCTATATCCGCCCCCTGTTCTGCCGCGGGATCGGCCCGTTCCGCTGGGCCGCCCTGTCGGGTGATCCTGAGGACATCCGCAAGACGGATGCGGCGATGAAGAAACTCTTCCCCGACAACGCCGGCCTGCACCGCTGGCTGGACATGGCGGGCGAGCGCATCGCCTTCCAGGGCCTGCCGGCGCGCATCTGCTGGATCGGTCTGGGCGACCGTCACCGCGCCGGCCTGATGTTCAACGAGATGGTGGCCTCGGGTGAGCTCAAGGCCCCCATCGTCATCGGTCGCGACCATCTGGACTCAGGCTCCGTCGCCAGCCCGAACCGCGAGACCGAGGCCATGATGGACGGCTCGGACGCCGTGTCCGACTGGCCCCTGCTGAACGCCCTGCTGAACACGGCGTCGGGCGCCAGCTGGGTGTCGCTGCACCACGGCGGCGGGGTCGGCATGGGCTACTCCCAGCACTCGGGCGTCGTCATCGTCGCCGACGGCACGCCGGAAGCCGCCAAGCGTCTGGAGCGCGTGCTGTGGAACGACCCGGCCACGGGCGTCATGCGCCACGCCGACGCCGGATACGACATCGCCAAGGACGCCGCGCGCGAACACGGCCTGAACCTGCCGAGCCTGACGTGACCTGAAAGCCCTCCCCCTCGAGGGGGGAGGGTTGGGTGGGGGTGAACCCTCCGCCCTTTCCGTTGAATGGCTCTGGAGGCGCCGCCTCCTGCGCTCCCGATTTCAGGCAAACTGCCTACACCCCATCCCCGGCCCTTCCCCCTCGAGGGGAAGGGAGGAGAAAAAGAAATGACGAAGATCCTTATCGGCCAAGATCCGCTGACTCTTAATCAGCTTCGCCAAGTCCTGAACGGACCTGTTCAGGTCGAACTCACGCCCGCCGCCTGGGCCAATGTCGAGAAGGGCGCGGCGGTCGTCGCCGCCATCCTGGCCGAGGGGCGCACGGTCTATGGCATCAACACGGGCTTTGGCCTGCTGGCCAACACCAGCATTGCGGCAGAAGACCTTGAAACCCTTCAGAAGAACCTGGTGCTCAGCCATGCCTGCGGCGTCGGCGAACCGCTGAACGAAAACGTCACCCGCCTGCTGATGGTGCTGAAGATCGCCAGCCTGTCCAAGGGCGCCTCGGGCGTTCGGCGGCACACGCTGGAAACCCTGATCGCCATGGTCAACGCCGGGGTCCTGCCGCTGATCCCGGCCAAGGGCTCGGTCGGCGCCTCGGGCGATCTGGCCCCGCTGGCCCATATGTCCTGCGTCCTGATCGGTGTCAGCGAGGCCAGCTATCAGGGTCAGACGCTGGACGCCGTGACGGCCCTGGCCAAGGCCGGTCTGAAGCCCGTCGTCCTGGGTCCCAAGGAGGGTCTGGCCCTGCTGAACGGCACCCAGTGCTCGACAGCCCTGGCCCTGGCCGGTCTGTTCGCGACCGAGGACGTCTTCGCCGCCGCCGTGGCCGCCGGCGCCCTGTCGGTCGACGCCCTGCTGGGTTCGGACGCGCCGTTCGATCACCGCATCCATGCCCTGCGCGGCCAGCCGGGCCAGATCGACGTGGCCCGTCGTCTGCGCGAACTGCTGGCCGACAGCGCCATCCGCGACAGTCACCGCCACGACTGCGCCAAGGTGCAGGACCCCTACTCCCTGCGCTGCCAGCCGCAGGTCATGGGCGCGACGCTCGACGTCCTACGCAACGCCGCCGCCATGCTGGAGCGTGAAGCCAACGCCGTGACCGACAATCCGCTGGTCTTCATCGAGGACGGCGACGTCATCTCGGGCGGCAACTTCCACGCCGAACCCGTCGCCTATGCCGCCGATCAGATCGCCATGGTCCTGTGCGAGATCGGCAATATCAGTGAGCGCCGCACCTCCATCCTGGTCGACCCCAAGATGACCGACCTGCCCGCCTTCCTGGTCAAGGACAGCGGCGTGAACTCGGGCTTCATGATCGCCCAGGTGACGGCGGCGGCTCTGGTGGCCGAGAACCGCATGGTGGCCCACCCCTGCGTCATCGACACCGTGCCGACCAGCGCCAATCAGGAAGACCACGTGTCCATGGCCACCCACGGCGCGCGTCGCCTGCTGGACATGGCCGAGAACACGGCGACCGTGGTCGGCATCGAGTTGCTGGCTGCGGCGCAAGGCATCGACTTCCGTCGTCCGCTGACCACATCGCCGGAACTGGAGCAGACCTACGCCATCGTGCGCGAGGCGGCCGAGCCCTATTCCGCCGACCGCTACTTCGCGCCGGACATCGCGCGGGCTACGGACGGGGTGCGGGCCGGTCGCTATCGCGCCTTCGCCGGCGACCTGCTGCCCTCGGCGTAAACCACGGAGAGCCTCGCACATGGACAATACCAAACACTGGTCGAAGGTGGAGTATCTCCACCAGAGCGTGACCAACCCCAACATTCATGTGCGGGGCGAACACTCCTATTACAGCGACGCCTGGACCGGCGATTTTCAGTCCAGCGTCGTGCGCTACCTCTATGGCGACGCCTACAGCCTGGCGGCCTGGGAGTCGCAGTGGCCGGTCGATCAACTGCATATCGGCGACTATGTCTGCATCGGCGCCGAGGCGGTCATCCTGATGGGCGGAAACCACACCCACCGCACCGACTGGTTCAGCCTCTACCCCTTCCCTGAAGTCATCGGCGACGCCTATGTCGGCAAGGGCGATACGCGGATCGAGGACGGCGCCTGGGTCGGGATGCGGGCCATGATCATGCCCGGCGTCACCATCGGCGAAGGGGCGGTTATCGCCTCGGGCGCCATCGTCACGCGCGACGTCGAGCCCTATGCCATTGTCGCGGGCAATCCGGCCAAGCCGGTCCGTAGCCGCTTCGACGCCGAAACGACGGCGCTGCTTCTCCGCCTTCGTATCTACGACTGGCCACGAGAGAAATTCGAGGCGCTGCGACCGCTGCTGACCGCGTCTGATCCGCAAGACTTGCGCGACGCCGTGGCCGACCACGACCAGGTCGCCCGCGGCGGCGAAAATCCATCGCCCATCCGGTGAACCTAGCGCGCCTCTGATCGCTTAGTGCTGTGCGGCGCTTCGCCCGCGCCGGACTGGAGCCATCAGAATGAAGACCCTCGTTTTGACCGGGCTGGCTCTGGGCCTTGCGGTTGTGGGAGCGGGCGGGTGGGCGGCGTGGAACTCGACCGCCATCGCGCATCAAAAACCAGGCGAAGGGTCTCTGCAAATCGAAGTGGTCGCCCCCAGGGAGCCGGAGCTTCCGCAGCGCGCCATTCTCGCGGTCGGCGCGCTGAGGGATGGCTATGTGCATGACGCGGACCGGTTGCAGCCGCCCCCTATTCTGGACGCGGAGTACGGCGCCTATGTCGAGGCGGCCTGGACTGAGCCCGAACCCTTGGCTGAACCGATAGAGCGCGATGACCGACTGGTGTGGACGTCGCTACGACCCGCCGCGCCACGGTTAGAGCCTGATGACTACAGCTTCGGCTTCGATCAACCCTTGCCGGAAAAGCGCCTGGATGACGCGCGCGCCGTGGCCGATGGCGGCGCACGGACGCCTCTTGCGACCGCCGACGCCGCTCGCTGGGACGAGAGCGGCCTCGACTAAGGAAAGCCGAGGCCGCCGCCGACATCAACGGCGCGAGGTGACGCTGAGGGTGTAGTCGCCCTCTTCCGACGATGCGAGCGTGTTGGCGCGGATCGAATAGGTCCCGGCGCGCAGGCTCTGCACGATCTGGGCGCTGGTGCCGCCGCCGCTGTCGTCGTCCGACGCCATGGAGTCGCCGTCGCATTGTGGCCCTTCATAGAGGCCCAGGTAGGCGTCGAAATCACCCGAATCCAGACGGATGGCGACGCTGCCCGCGCGCGCGATGGTCAGGGCGTAGCAGTCGTAGAAGGAGCCGTCGTCGGCGCGACGGTCGCTGAACTCCAGACGGCCCGAGCGACTTTCGCCGACCGCAATCGGAAGGACCTGGGTGGTCGGACGAATGCGCTCGCCCGCAGAGACGCGCAGTTCATAACGGCCGGTCTCGCCCTCGCTCAGGGTATTGGCCTTGATGATCCACAGACCGCCGTTGGAGGCGAAGCGCAGCTGCGAGTTGGTGCCCATGTCGGGGCCGTCGTCATTGAAGACCGAGGTGTCGTCGCAGTCCGCGCCTGCACCCGCCGACAGATAGGTGTCGAAGTCCGACGAACTGAGCGTGACCGTATAGGCCTCATCCGGGTTGGTCTGGACGACGTAGCAACGGTAGTGCGAGCCGTCGCCCATGCGGGCGTCCTTGGCGCTGAAATTGCCCTGAATGGTCTGGCCAGGGCGAATGCTGCTCTGGGCCGAGGCGGCGCCGGCGACTGCCAGGGCCGACGCCAGAACGGTCGTCATCAAAAGGGTACGCATGAGGGGGCTCCGTAGTGTTCCGAACCAGCGCCCTAACCTGAGCGCCTAAACAGTTGATTTATTTTACACTTAGCAAGGGTACGCGTTTCAGCGCCGCCATGTTGGCGGCGTTGGTGCAGAAACAGACGGTGCGCAGTTGCCGGATCACCGTCTGGAAGTGGGCGACCACCGCCTCGGTGGACTCTGTCGCCGCCTGAATGACGCCCGAGGCCATGCCGACCACGTCGGCGCCCAGGCGCACGGCTTTGGCCACATCGACGCCGTCGCGGACCCCGCCGGAGCCAATGATCAGGGCTTCCGGCAAGGCGTTGCGGGCCTCGGCGATGGCGCGAGCGCTGGGGATTCCCCAGGCGGCGAAGGCGGCGGCGTGGGCCTTGTCCATGACATCGGTCGCGCGTTCGCCCTCGATCAGCCCCCAGTTGGCGCCCCCGGCCCCGGCCACGTCCACGCCCGCCGCGCCCATGGCGATCAGACGCTGGGCGGTGACGGCGGAAATCCCCGCCCCCGTCTCCTTGACGATGACCGGCGCATCCAGATCGCGGATCAGGGCCTGAAGCGCGGCGCCGACGCCCCACCAGTCGCGATCGCCCTCGGGCTGACAGGCTTCCTGCAGGGGGTTCAGATGCACCATCAGGGCGTCCGCCCCGATCATGTCCAGCGCCCGCCTGGCCTGCTCGACCCCAAACCCCCGCGTCAGCTGCGCCGCGCCGATATTGGCCAGGATCGGCGTGTCGGGCGCCCGGTCGCGTAAGGACCGATCCAGCCCGCCCGTCGCCCCGCCCTCGATGGCCGCGCGCTGCGATCCGACGGCCAGGGCGATGCCCAGATGCTGGGCCGCCTCGGCCAGGCGGGCGTTGATAGCCTCGGCGCGGGCCGGTCCGCCGGTCATGGCGCTGATCAGCAGGGGCGCTTGCAAGCGCCGACCGAGGAAGTCGGCGCCCAGGTCGATCTTGGCGTGATCCAGATCCGGCAGGGCCTCATGGACAAAGCGCCAGTCGTCGAAGCCTGACGCCAGGGCGTGCCGCCCGCCGCCGGACAGCACCACGTCGAGGTGCTGGTCCTTGCGGCCCAGGATCAGGTCATCGCTCACCTGCAAACCATCAAGGCTGACGCTCGACCGTCAGGACATAGTCGCCGGTCGAACCCGGCGCGAAGCTGCGGGCCCGCACGACATAGGTCCCGTCGCGCGGCGCGGTCCAGTCCAGACGGGCGTGGGTGTCCGACAGGCTGTCATCGTCCTCGGCCAGGCTGCGGAAGTCGCCCTCCTTGTCCTCGCCCACCTCGACCATGGCGTCGAAGGCCGGAGAGATCAGGGTGAAGCGCAGCTTCTCGTCGGCCTTGGCCTTGAAGGTGTAGGCGTCGAACGACACCCCTTCATCCGTCAGGGCGTCGTTGTCCGTCAGAGCGCCGCGCGCGGTCGAGCCGATCAGCAGGCTGCCCGGACCCGGTTCCGGTCCGCGATCCGCGAACTCAAGCGAATAAAGCCCCTTGCCGCTGCTCGAATAAGGCAGGGCGCGAAGGATGTAGTCGCCGTCCTCCGGCAGGGTGAAGGTCAGACGCGCGTCCGTGCCTTGACGCAGACCGTCATCGTCGCTGGCCAATTCCTCGAATTCCTCGCCCGCCTTGGCGACCTGCAACAGGGCGTCGAAATCGCCGGAACGCATGATGGCCTGAACCCGCTGGCCCTCGGTTCCGCTGAAGGCGTAGCCGTCGAACAGCCGCCCCGCGTCGTCGGTCGGACCGCCATCCTTCAGGTCGCCCTGAACCGTCTGTCCAAAGCTGAGCGCCGTCGGCGGCGGCGGCGGCGCCACCTCTTCCAGCTTCAGGTCATAGCGGCCGTTGGCGTCCGAGAAGCCGCGCGCCTCGATCACATAGTCGCCGTCGTCGGGCAGGACGAAGGTCAGACGCGCGTTCAGCTCACCGCCGCTGTCGTCGTCGGTGGCCAGGCTGTTGTGGTTGGCGTCGAACAGTTCGAGGTAGCTGTCGAAGTCGTCGGCCTTCAGACTGATGGCCACGCGCTGCCCGGCGCGTCCGGTGAAGCGGTAGAGGTCGGCGGGCGCGCCGGCGTCGCTCTGGGCGCTGTCGTCGTCCAGACGGCCGCTGACCTCATCGCCGATGGCGATGCTGCGCGCTTCAGGGGCCGGCGGGCCCTGTTCCAGCGACAGGCGATAATCGCCCTCGGCGCCGCTGCCGACCGAGGCGGCCTGGATCACATATTCCCCGGCCTGAGGGGCCGTGAAGACCAGATAGGAGTTCAATCCCTTACCTGCGCCGTCATCGTTCTGGGCCGACTGGACGAAAGAACCTCCGACCATGCGGCCCACGCGAACCAGGGGATCGAAATCGTCGGATTCCAACAGGACCGCCACGCGATCCCCCGCATTGGCCCGGAAGGCGTAGGCGTCGAAGATATTGCCGTCCTCGTCCTCGGCGTCGCCGCTGCTCAGGCGGCCCGAGACGTCCCCGCCGACCGTGATCCGACCCGGACGCGGCTGACGCGGCGCCACCCGTTCGCTGAGGGCCAGGGTGTAGGCGCCGCTCGCCAGACCGGAATAGGCCCTGGCGCGGACGATGTAGACGCCGTCGGTCTCAGGCGTGAAGCGCAGGCGGGCGTTCATGCCGCTGCCGGCGCCGTCATCGTCGGTCGCCAGCGGCTCGCCGGAGGTGCGGCCCTCGGCGTAGATCGCCAGGAAGGAATCGAAGTCGCTGCTGCGCAGTTCGGCCTGCAACCGCTGACCGGCCCGCAGCTGAACGCGATAGTCGTCGTAGCGGTAGGCGTCGCCGCCCCGGCTGCGCGCATCCCCCTCTTCCAGCCGCCCGCGGACTTCAGCGCCGATGCGCGTGTCGACGGCTGTCTGGGCGAAGGCGGAGCCGGACGACAGCAGGGCGATAACGCTGGCCGCCGTGAACAGGGCCCCGAACTGAGAATGACGCATGAAAACCTCTTTGCTGGCGCTATCATAGACGCCGAACCGCCACGGCTGTAAATCGCGGCCACGCTTTCACGTTCCCAAGCCCTTGGAGCCGATCATGGCTGACGAACCCGCCCGCGCCTCGCTGATCGACGGCAAGGCCTTCTCGCAGACCCTGGTCGAGCGCGTCGCCGCCGCCGCCGCGCGGCTGGAAGCGGGCCACGGGGTCAAGCCGGGCCTGGCCGTGGTCATCGTCGGCGAGGACCCCGCCAGCCAGATCTATGTCCGCAACAAGGGCGAGACGACGCAGAAGGCCGGGATGCGGTCCGACACCCACCGCCTGCCGGACACGACGACGCAAGCTGAACTGCTGGCCCTGATCGCAGCGCTGAACGCCGATGCGGGCATCCACGGCATCCTGGTGCAGCTGCCCCTGCCCAAACATATTGATTCGGCCGCCGTCCTCGGCGCCATCGACCCGGACAAGGACGTGGACGGCTTCCACGTCGTCAACGTCGGGCGTCTGGCGGTCGGCCTGCCGGGCATGATCCCCTGCACGCCCCTGGGCAGCCTGATGATGCTGAAGGACCAACTGGGCGACCTGTCGGGCCTGAACGCCGTCATCGTCGGCCGCTCCAACATCGTCGGCAAGCCGATGGCGCAACTGCTGCTCGGCGAAAGCTGCACCGTCACCATCGCGCACTCGCGCACCCGCGACCTGCCCGCCCTGTGCCGCACCGCCGACATTCTGTTGGCCGCCGTGGGCCGGCCCGAGATGATCAAGGGCGACTGGATCAAGCCGGGCGCCACCGTCATCGACGTGGGCATCAACCGCGTGCCCTCCAAGGACCCGGTCAAGGCCGCCGAGGGCAAGACCCGCGTCGTCGGCGACGTGGACTTCCATGAGGCCGTCGAGGTCGCCGGACGCATCACTCCCGTCCCCGGCGGCGTCGGCCCCATGACCATCGCCTGCCTGCTGGCCAACACCTACACCGCCGCCTGCCGCTCGGTCGGCGTCACGCCGGATGATCTGAACAGTTGAGAGCTTCCAAAGCCCTCCCCCTCGAGGGGGGAGGGTTGGGTGGGGGTGTAGGCAGGCGACGTCTTCATATGGCCGCCGGAGACGCCGTCGCGCCTCTCGAGCCAGAGCGGAAGCGTCGCGCCCTCACCCCCATCCCCTGCCCTTCCCCCCTCGAGGGGAAAGGGAGATGATTGTCAAAATTCCAGCCTTGAAGCGGAGCCTTTCCGCTCCGATAGTCTTTAGCGGATCAGCGGTCCTGCCGACCGCCGGAGGAACTCATGGCTGGATTCTCGCCCCGTCTCGCGGCCGTCGCCGCTGTCGTCGTCCTGACCCCCGCCGTGGCGGGTTGCGGCTACAACACCATTCCGACCAAGCAGGAACGGGCCGAAGCGGCCTGGGCCGACGTCCAGAGCCAGTATCAGCGCCGGGCCGACCTGGTGCCGAACCTGGTCGCGACGGTTCAGGGCGCGGCCATTCAGGAACGGACCACCCTGACCCAGGTGATCGAGGCCCGCGCCAAGGCCACCAGCATCAACGTCGACGCCTCCAGCCTCAGCGACCCCGCCGCCTTCCAGCAGTACCAACAGGCGCAGGGCGAGCTGTCGTCCGCCCTGTCGCGGCTGCTGGTGACGGTCGAGGCCTATCCCCAGCTTCAGGCCAACCAGAACTTCCTGACCCTGCAATCCCAGCTGGAAGGCACCGAGAACCGCATCGCCGTGGCGCGCCGCGACTACAATGAGGCCGTGCGCGACTACAACACGACCTTGCGCACCTTCCCCACCGTGATCTGGGCCAAGACCCTGCATGGCGGATCGAAGCCCATGCAGCTGTTCACGGCCACCGCCGAGGCCCAGAGCGCCCCGACCGTCAACTTCAACCTCGGCGTCCCCGGCGCCCAGCCGGGTGGCGGCGCGCCGGCGACGACGCCAGGCGCGGCGCCCGGTTCCACGCCGCCTGCCGCAGCCCCGGCGCCGGCGCCGGCGGCGTAGTCAGCCCGACATGACCCCTTCCGCCCTCGGCCTGAGGGACAAACGAGCGCCGGGTCTGATCCCGGCGCTGCTGCTCGGTCTCGCCCTGTGGCTGGCGGCCCTGCCCGCCCTCTCCGCCGAGATCAAGTTTCCGACGCTGACGGGCCGGGTCGTCGATGACGCCCAACTGCTGACCCCGGAACAGGAACAGGCCCTGACCGGCAAGCTGGCGACGCTGGAACAGCAGACCGGCGATCAACTGGTCGTCGTGACCGTCCCCTCGTTGCAGGATCAGGAGATCGAGGACTTCGGCTATCAGCTGGGTCGTCACTGGGGCATCGGCCAGAAGGAAAACGACGGCGGCGCCCTGCTGATCGTCGCGCCGAACGAACGCAAGGTGCGCATCGAGGTCGGCTACGGGCTGGAGGGTGTCCTGACCGACGCCTATTCCTCGATGATCATCAGAGACGACATCCTGCCCGCCTTCCGCACCGGCGACTATGCGGCCGGCATCATCGCCGGGACCGACGCCGTCATCGCCCAGCTGACCGCCGATCCGGCCGAGGCCCAGGCCCGCGCGGCCGAGGCGAAAAGCGCGGCGAGCGAGCGCGAGGCCCCGATCCTGCCGGCCCTGATCATCTTCCTGATCTTCTTCTTCCTGTTCGTCAGCCTGGTCGGGGCGGCGGCGGGCGGCAAACGTCGACGCGGCGGCAAGGGCGGCGACGGCCTGACCCCTATCCTGATCTGGGCCGCCAGCGAGGCGCTGAAGAACCAGGGTCGCGGGGGCGGACGCGGCGGCTGGGGCGGCGGTGGCGGCTTCGGCGGAGGCGGCGGCGGATTTGGCGGGGGCGGCGGCGGCTTCGGCGGCGGCGGCGCTTCGGGGGGATGGTGATGCAGTTCACACAACAGGATCACGCCCGCGTCTCAGAGGCCATCGCCCGCGCCGAGGTGAACACCTCGGGAGAGATATTCTGCGTCGTGGCGCGGCAGGTGTCCTCCTATCGCGACGTCAGCCTGGCCTGGGCGGCGGCGGCGGCCCTGTTGCTGCCACTGGGCCTGATCCCGCTGGGCTTCGGCGCCCACTGGCTGCCCGGACTGCCTGGTCTTTGGGGCGCCGAATGGCAGGCCGCCCACGCCGCCGCGCGCGAGGTCGAGATTGGTCAGGCCCTGGCCGCCTACGCCCTGGTGCAGGCGGCGGTCTTCCTCGGCGTCTTCCTGCTGACCCTGATCCCGGCGGTGAAGCGCCTGCTGACCCCCGCCCCCCTGCGCCGCACCCGTGTCCGTCGCGCCGCCATGCAGCAGTTCCTGGCCCACGGACTGCACGTCACCGAGGCCCGCACCGGGGTGCTGATTTTCGCCGCCCTGGCCGATCATCAGGTCGAGGTCATCGCCGACGAAGGCATCCACGCCTGTGTCAGTCCCGAGGTCTGGGCCGACGCCGTCGCCGCCCTCACCGAGGGTCTGCGCCGCAACCAGCCGGTCGAGGGGATGCAACAGGCCATCGCCCTGTGCGGAAATGTGCTGGCGGAACAGTTTC
>Ga0265296_1000965_pt1 | contig 36610 bp, 36 predicted proteins | sample MunlanPumphouse1_FD_189073 | JGI IMG/M metagenome (GOLD analysis project Ga0265296, IMG submission 189073) | Groundwater microbial communities from a municipal landfill in Southern Ontario, Canada - Pumphouse #1 | ecosystem: Environmental > Aquatic > Deep subsurface > Groundwater | place...
AAAGATCCAGCGCGAAAAGGGCTACCTCTACTTTATCGGCAAGGATGGATACGTCTGGGCAGCCCCGATGAAGCACAACAAGACCGGCAAGAAGAAGAAAGTCGGTACTGAAAAGATTGCCAAGGAAAAGGGCTTCATGTACTACATTGGCAAAGACGGATTCGTCGCAAAAGCCAAGATGAAGAACGCATAATCTTACTTTTTCCTTTTGCACGCGGCTTATCCGCCGTCCGGAACAATCCGGCCGGCGGTGCCGCTCAATAGTTTTCCCCTGACGGGGGAGTTTCTCACTTTTGAAAATGGTGTACCGGTTTTCCGGCACTACGGTTTCATGGTATCTTTATTCTCCTCTTACGGACAGGAGATTTATCACTCCGGCCTGCAAGTCCACTATACAGGAAATACGGGATGCCAACTCTTATCAACAGCAAATTCCGCGAATGGACAAAAGGTCTGGATACGCACCAGAGCATGATATCAATCTTCGAACATGTCCGCGATATCCCGTATTCGCTTGCTGTCCCTCTTCGCGATCCCATTTCCGGGCCCGAAGAGATGCTCCGGATCGGTCGGGGATACTGCGGTCCCAAGCATCACCTGCTCGCGGCGATGTACCGGAAACTGGACCTGGATGTGATATATGCCACGTTTCCCTTTCTCTGGAATGACCCGGATCTCCGGTACCCGCCCGGGCTGCGTGAGCTTTCGGCACGGGTCCCGGTATCCCACCACCTTGCCTGCCGGGTGCAGCTCGGGAACCGGCGGGTGCTCGTGGATGCTACCTGGGATCCCCCGCTGGCCCGGGCCGGGTTCCCGGTCAACGAGCACTGGGACGGGTGGGCGGACACGCGTTGCGCGGTCAAGCCGCTCCGGTCACCGGTCCGGACGGCATTCTGCCGCACGCTGACAAATGAGCCGTGCCGGACAAAGGATGAGGTCGTGATCCCGCCGATCGATGGTGAGACGGATCACGGGGATGCAGAAGCCCAGTCCCGGTATCATCGCGAAAAAACCGGAGTGCGGACGCCGGATGACTGGCAACAGGTAGCCCGGTTTTACCGGGAATTCGATATATGGCTGGAGACTATCCGGATGTCCCCGTGATCCCCGTGGTATTCTGTCTCCCACGGCTTTTCACATGAATACTCAACTATTAATTGATCGCGTACGCAATCATCCATTATTATGGCACCTGATTCCCGGCAGGACCGGCTCCCCGTCGAGACTCCTATTCTCGCAGGGCTTTGCATTCTTGTAATTCTTGCACTGGCTCCCGTGGTAATCTCCTGGTATTTTCCCGGCCCGGTCCCTGTACCGGTGGCAGGCCCAACCGTTCATGTGAGAATACTCGCAATCAACGATTTCCACGGGCAGCTGCCCCCGGGACAGACCCTGAACAAGCGCCCGGTCGGGGACGCTCCGGTGATGGCATCGTACCTGAAATCAGCGATGACACAAGGAAATGCGGATGGCACCATCATTGCCCTGCCTGGTGACGTAGTCGGGGCCTCCCCCCCAGAATCCGGGCTGCTCCTTGATGAACCGACCCTGCTGTTTTTCAATAGTTATGCAAACCCGTACTGCACTATCGGATCACAGGCCACAGACTCCTCTTGTAATATGGTTGCAACGCTGGGCAATCACGAGTTCGACAAGGGGATACCGGAACTGATGAGAAAAATAAACGGCGGGGATGGGACAACGAACGTCACCCACCTCGTTGATCCGTACCCCGGCTCGAGAACCTCCTATGTCTGCGCAAACGTGGTCTGGAAAGCCAATAATACTCCCATCCTTCCACCCTATACCCTGCGAAATGTAAGTGGGATCCCGATTGCTTTTATCGGCGCGGATACCATGAACACACCCCGAATCCAGAAGGCTGACAATGTCAAGGACGTCATCTTCCTGGATGAAGCCGAATCCATAAACCGGTATATTCCGGAAATTCAGGGGCAGGGCGTACACGCGATTGTTGTCCTCCTTCACGAAGGCGGGACCCAGACCCCCTACGATGGTCCCACGCAGGCAAACGGGAACGTAACCGGACGGGTGGCCGACATTATACCCCGGCTTGACCCGGATGTCGATATCGTGCTGTCCGGTCATACGCACGCGTTTACCAATGCCTACCTGACCAATGCCGGTAAAAAACCCGTGCTCGTAACGCAGGCATATATGTACAGCAAGGGGTATGCCGATCTCGATCTCACGATTGACCGGTCAAGCAGGGATATCGTGGAGAAGTCTGCACGGATTATCCCGGCATATGCGGATCAGTTCCCTGGTACCAGCCCGGATCCAGCTGCCGCTGCGTTTCTTGCAGCGGATGAAAAAGTTATTGCGCCCGTGGTAGATCAGGAGATCGGTGTTGCAGCCCGGGATATCACCCGGGACCAGGATGCAGCCGGGGAATCGGCACTCGGAGATATGGTGGCGGACAGCCAGCGGGCTGCTATGAAAGCAGATGTGGGATTCCTGAGTTCCGGCTCTGTCCGGGCCGATCTGTCGCAGGGAAATATTACCTGGGGCGACCTCTATTCTGTCCAGCCGTTTGCCGGGACGGTCCTCTTGATGACCCTGTCCGGCGAACAGATCCGGCAGGCCCTTGAACAGCAATGGCAGGAGCCCCTTCCCCCGCACAATCTCATGGTTTCGGGGCTCTTATATACCTATGATGGAACAAAACCTGCCGGCAGCAGGGTGTCGGACGTGAGAATCCGGGGTCTTCCGCTGGACCAGAAAGCCACATACACTGCGGCCATGGTGGACTTCCTTGCCGGCGGAGGTGACGGGTATACGACGTTTAAAGGAGGAAAGGATATCATTTACGGCCCGGTCGATGTCGACGCCCTGACTTCCTATGCCGGGTCGCTTCCCCAGCCGGTGAACGTCACCATTGACGGGAGGATCCAGCGGATCAACTGATGGGTCTCACTTCCCCGTCCCGCTCCCCGCATTGTTATACGCGGGGACCTGCCTGAAGATCCGTGTTCCCGACCCTGAGGTTTGCTGCGAAGGTGCGGGCAAGTAACGGGCCGACTGCCTGAGGCGGGAGCCCGAGAGCCGCGGCAGTTTTTTGCGTGATCTCCATGAGGTCGGGTGCCCCCTCGACGGCAGATGCCAGCACGGCACGGTGGATCGTTTTGAGATATTCGAGCGCCCGGTCCATCTGCCCGTACACTTCGTCGCCACTCCTGGGTTCGTCCCAGGCTGAAAGGAGGTGGCGGATACCCCGAACCGACCGGAGGAGCCGGATCGATCGGACGGATCGTTCAGCATCATCATAGACCGGGAGGTCGCCTGTTACCGGAATTGCATCCCCGACAAAGAGCGCCCCTTCGCCCTGCAGGAAAAGCGAGATCGAACCGGCGGAATGACCCGGGGTGTGTAATACCAGGATCTCGTATTCGGCAGTACCGTCAATGTCTACGGTGCAGCCATCTTCCAGTTCGAACTCGAGCTGGACCGGCCCGCCAACAAGCGTGTCGAATCCCGGGACCGGGCGCTCCCGGTTCTGGCGCTCCACGTCCTCGATCCAGGTCCGTTCAGCGGCGTGTGCCGCGATTGTGCACCCGGTGGCCTCCCAGATTGCCCGGGCCGCCCCGATGTGGTCGGGGTGGGAGTGGGTCAGGATGATAAGCGAGATCTCCCGGGGGTCGCGTCCAATGGACCGGATATAGTCGAAGATCCGCGTCTCGCATTCTGCTACGCCCGTGTCGATGAGCGTGAGCGTCTCACCTGTTATGATGTACGAGTTTACGAAACGGTCGAGGGTGAGGCCGGGTGCAACCGGGACCCGGAACGGGTGCCGGAGTGCGTGGATGGCGGGAGTGACCTGCATTCTGGATCTCCTTGTGTGCCGGAATATTGGGTGGGGTTGGGTATATTGGTGGGGGTGGGTAGGAATGAGGTCTTGAACGACCCTTTTGCCATGCGGTCCCTGGGGAGCTCTTCAATTTCGGGTGGGCTTGCGGTGCTGAAGATTCCTATAGTGCACTGATGAAGACTGGGTTATTGAAAGCGTCCCTCAAAACGGAAAATTTGATGTTATCCCCGCGTTTTAGTTACACAAAAACGTGACATATATAAAATATTGTTTACATCTATTAGTTTATTTATAAAAAATCTAAAAAAAGTGTGATCCTATGAGTAATGATAATGAGAAAAAGAATAATGTTGATTCTAAAGATCAAGAGTTTAATGATATTATGCTTAATTTGGCTTGGAAACGATTTGAGCAGGTATTTAATGACAAAAGAGACATTGAACAAAAAACTAGCTTAATTTTAACTGCAAATGGTGTCCTGCTTGGCCTAGTTGCTAACGGATTTAATGTCCTCAGTAAGGGATCTGCTCTTTTGGGTCTCATTGCAATCTTTTTTTCATCGTTATTTTGTATTATATCCCTTAAACCAAGGGAGTATTTGCATATTGGTGTTAATGAATCTTGGGAATCTCTGAAAAATTATAAACCTGATATTGACAAGGTAAAAATGGGTATATTTGGCACAATTGCTGCGAATGAATTAATAAATAGAAATAATGTCAAATCTGCCGCCAATTGGTTTGAATATGCCATATGGTCATTTTTATTGTCTGTAAGTTTGATAATAATTGCACTTATTGACAAGAATTTTTTTTAAAATCTCATCCTTTTCGTCCAAAATAGCTATCCCAATAGATAAACGAAAATTAAATATTATAACAAATTCTTTTAATTATTTACCTTTTTTCGATGCATCTTCTTTGACTCTGATTTGCATAGTGGGAGCCACAAAAGGTTCTGTTCGTGTATTTTTAACTTGTACCTGCATTGTAGGAACTACAAAAGGCTCATTACTTTTTTTTGGTGTTTGATTTTTTTCCGACATAGTTTGCTCCATGAATAATATGACCTGTTAAATGATTGATTTTTTTATGATAAATAATAATATGGGGTGGATGGTGAAAGTAACTCTATCTTTGGCACATGTTCCAATTTTTTTGCACCGTCGGGGACACACACTCTAATTTCTATCTGTCATAACCTTCATTTTCCCCACACACTTATGCTTGATTGAATTAATTCCCCCCTCGGGAAAAAATGTGGGTGGGGGGTAAGGGGTATCCCCAACCATGAGGAACGAAGGGTTTTTCGCACGCGCCAAGGGTGTTATTCGCGCGGAACACCCGAGGTGAAATCTCCCCATGGTAGGATTCATGAAAATGAGTGCGGGGGGGCCTACCCCCCCCATCACTTTGATCGCGGAGGGGGGGTCACCCCCCACCCAGAATTTTTCAGCAGGGGGGGTATGCCCCCGACCCCCCCTCCCCATAAGTCTGCCGGGCACACTCAATTCCCATTTCGTGTCCTGGCCACTCGTCCGCCATTGCTGCATATAATTGTGCATTGCCCGTGCGATCTATAGAGCATCAATATCGTCATATAGATACCCCTTCATTTCCAGTGGAACTGCAAACGCATGCCGTCTGGGCTGCCAATCCCAGTCCCTTTCATAAAGTGCGGTTTCATGTCCGATCTTTGGATGCTGATCAAAGAGAATGCAGTGGACGACCGGGTTAACTGTAACAAAACGCTTCAGAACAAGAGTGGGCCCGTCGTGATTCGAACACGAGATCTTCGCCGTGTGAAGGCGACGTCATAGCCAACTAGACCACGAGCCCAGAATGCATCGACCGGGAATTGAACCCGGGCTATAGGCTTGGAAGGCCTAAGTCATACCACTAGACCATCGATGCACGTGCTCTACAATTTTGGTGGGGCGCAGTATTAATAATTGTCACCGGTTTTTCGGGCCGGGCACCCCCCGCCCGAATTCGCGCGTGAGCTGGCCTCCACTTTTCCGGAATAATTGTGGATAACCGGAATGGCCCGATGGATTCAACGGTCCGGTACAACCGCAGCAATAATTACAAGCACCGGGCCAATCACCAGTCCTGCCCAGAAGATAAGCCCGATAATCCCCATAGCGAGAAGGTACATCCGGTGCCGCAGGGTACTGGGCCCGGGCTGCCGTGCAATCCGCAGCGCAGCCAGACCCAGTGCTGCGGGCACCAGCACAAAGAGGAACGTGATGATAACCTCCAGGGTATACCCGGTAATGTTGGTGGCATGGAGCATCTGGACAAAGGTTATTGCAGCCCCGCCAAGACATAACAGCCCGGCAATGGATGCAAGCCAGAACGATATCCCGGGTTTCTTGCCCTGCCGCTGAACCCGCCGCCCGATCAGGATAAACCCGAGCACCACGACCCCGATGAATGGGGCAAGGATCTCCAGTATGGACTGTCCTTCCCAGAGATAGGTTTCGATCGCGCTCATCGGCACGAATATCCATTCGGATGGGGTGAACTCTTCGCGGTACCCGGTCGCAAGGCTGTACTGCGTCTTATTTGCCGGGCTTATGACTGCCACGTAATACGTACCCGCAGTTGAAATCTCCCGCGAATAATTCGCAACTTCGAAAATTGTACCGGGGCTGAATGGCTCGTAATCCGCCCGGAGTGGTGGATGCCCCTGGATTAGTGCCGTGCCATATCCGGTGGGAGCCGTGATAGATGGTGGAATCTCGATCCGTCCCGATGGAATGCCGGGCCCCATCACTACCATATCCGGGAACGGTCCGCCATACCCATTGTTCATGAGGGAGAGCACAAGACGATCACCGGGCTGCATGCGGAGATGGTAATATGTCACGTCGCTGGCAGCTGGGAGACTACCGTAGAGGACATACGATTTTGTCGGGTTTTCAATGGGGAACGCATTACTCATATTATAATGATGGTCAACCGTGACCGGGACGTGAGCATGAACCGGGAGGATCAGGATGAGGAAGAGAAGCACAGCCAGCGGGAGATATAACCGGCGGATCATAGGGTATAACGATTAAGCTCTCCGGGCACATGAATGTGAAGGAATCAGGCATGGGAATGCAAAACCTGTCCCGTGTACTGGGACAGATGACGACCCCATAACTCCCGGGGCACAATGCGCAAGGTAACGGTATCCCGATACAGGCGGATTAAAAAAAGGGGGTTAGTATCCCCGGAGCTCAATTTCGACTTTCTCAAGGTTTGCAATCCGCTTCTCAAGCGGTGGGTGGGTTGAGAAAAGCTCCATGATAGTGTTACCTGAAAGCGCCGGGATGATAAAGAAAGCATTTGCTGCTTCCACCTTGGCTTTGGCCTCCGGTGGGATCGCATCAATCCGCCCGCTGATCTTATTGAGGGCAGATATGAGTGCCCGGGGATTCCGGGTGATCAGAGCACTGCCCCTGTCGGCTGCAAATTCGCGGTACCGGGAGAGCGCCAGCATCAGGATCGTGCTGAGTGCGTAGACAATGATCGAGACGATCCAGATAATAATCCATGACGCGCCGCCTTCCCGGTCGTTCCCGCCAAAGAGTGCAGAGAAGAAGAAGCTCTGCATGATCATCGAGGCTATCATGGCAATGAAACTTGCAAGTGTCATTGTCAGGATATCGCGGTTCTTCACGTGGGAAAGCTCATGGGCGAGTACCGCTTCGAGTTCATCCCTGTTCAGGATCCGCATGATCGAGTCTGTGCAGGCAACCACCGCATGCTTCGGGCTTCTGCCGGTGGCAAAGGCGTTGGGTACCGGACTCTGCATGATGGCGATCCTTGGCATGGGAAGTTCGGCTTCCTGACATAGTCTTTCAACGGTCCTGTGTAATTCGGGATATTCGTCTGCTTCGATGACCCGTGCGCCGGTTGACCAGAGTACCATCTTGTCCGAGAAGAAGTACTGGATAAATCCCATGGCGACCGCCAAACCGACAATGAGCCAGATACTGACACTCGGGAAGAACACTACGAGTACCGTCATGAACACGAGGTAGAGCAGGAAGAGCAAAAACCCCGTAAACAATACCCGGGCCGTAAGGCCCCAGTCACGTTTCCATTCCATAATTAGTACATGTTCTCACCCCCCTCTCTTAAACCATTCGATAATCCCATAAACCGGGGTATAATATGGGCTTATTTTTCCCGGGGCACGCGCATTTCCCTACCTCCCAGGCACCGGTTACCGATGCCCGCCATGTCCCGCACGCAGGATCAATACAGAAACTATTTTCTCGCTAAAACCGGACTGGTACGTATGGCTGAAGTCGATCCCGAAGCGCTGGCTGATGTTGCATATGGCATCTTCGAGCACCTCCTGAACCGCAGGTTGCGGGATCAGGGCAGATACCTGTACGCGTTTGTTGAGGGTGGCATCGATTTCAAAACAGATCTTTTAGCGATCTTCGATGAGTTCCAAAAAGAGTATCCCCAGCTTGCCGAAGCAATGATCGCCCGTTTCTCGGATATCGATACGATCTACCGGATGCTGTGCGAGGGTGAAGGCACGCTACCTACTAAAACGACCCACATGTACTGGATCGTGTTCGATGCCCCCGGGAGTGCTCCTGAAGCCATTGAAGATGAGAATGCGGGAAAGTGGCTCATCTTCCAGGAGCCGGATCTCGTTGATGCTGCATGGAAGAAGGTGCGGGACGCTACGGCAGCGCTTGAGCTGGGCATCTCCACAAAGGTTAGTACGGCCAAACCCAATCCCGATTCCCGGGACAACCGTAAGGTGATATACGTATACACGAAAGACTGGGCGGATGAGGCGGACGTCATGCATGTGCGGGAGAAGCTCCGCGAACTCGGGTTTGTAGACCGCATCGGGTACAAGCGGAATATCGAGACGTTTGCCGGTGAATATGCCACGAAAGGCAAGCGTGTAACGTATTATACCGCGTAATTCCGTATCCGCGAGTATTATCTTATCGCGCACGAGGGTTTCTGACAAGAACCTTCATGTCGGATCTCTGTATGGGCTCTCCTTTGTTGATGCCGCCCGCGCCCGATCCCTTTTTTTTAGAAACCTTTTCCCCTTGCGGCGCTTGCCAACCGGTTACGTGAACCTTCCATATGGTCTGTCTCTTTCCCCTCAATGGGCGATGGTCGGTATCTACAGTTCCCCCTGGAATGTCGGGTGATTCTTCCTGCGGTATGGCTCTACCAATCAAAATTAAAGCGAGAACCGTAGTACGCGGGAAAACCATTGCAACCCGACAGAATTCCCGCTGGCGGGGAAGCAAGAAGAAAAAAAGAATGCGGGATATTAAAATTACGCTTTCCTTTCCTTATTCTTGGGCCGCAGGTTCTGGTAACCGCACTTACGGCAGCTGGTTGCACGGATTGCATTGCGTGCATTACAGTGCATGCATATTTTTACGTTGAGTAACCGGGCTTCGGCTTCTGGAAACTTTGCCATTAATAAACACTCCTGTTCGCCCTTATAACAATGCTGTATGACTTCTTAACCGTTTGTGTTACAGGTGATCTGCCGCATGCTCGCTCAGGAACCATTCGTGGAATGTGGCAAGTGCCCGGGCCCGGTGAGACATCCCGCTCTTCTCTTCCATGGGGATCTCGGCGAGCGTTGTACTCCCGACTTCGAAGATGGGGTCATAGCCAAACCCGCCGGCTCCCCGGGGACTGTGGGTTACCTGCCCGTGGAGAACTCCTGGAAACACTCGGACCCCTTTATCATCTGCATAGGCAATAGCCGTGGTGAACCGGGCTGCCCGGTTCGTTCTGCCTTCCATCAGTTTCAGGATGCCGACATTGCCGATGGATTGCTGGACATAGGCAGCGTACGGCCCGGGAAATCCGTTGAGGGCATCGATAGAAAGCCCCGTATCGTCGACAATGAGGGGGACCTTCAGCTGTTTGTATGCGGCCCGGGCTTTCCCGGCTGCGATCTCCCCCACATCGTCGGATCGGTGCTCGGGGAGATCCAGGGCAACGTGCGTCACTTCGAGGAGGCCCCCGAAAAATGCCGCCACCTCGCGTGCCTTGTTCGCGTTGCTGGTCACCATCGTTATCTTCACAGGTATCGCCCCCGGAGTTCGATCTCGTGTTCGCGGGCAATGATCTCGTTTGCCCCGCTGAAAGATTCCGCGTACCCTGATTCGAATGCGGCCTTGAGATCGGCGTACCGTCCCGGGGCGGTGCTCTCAATGGTCTGGTAGAGGACGTGGATGTCGACCCCCCTCGATTCGATCTCCTGCGTGACCTGGGCAAGGCCGAAATCGATCATTATGCAGGTGCCGTCTCCCTCGCGCAGGATAAGATTGCTCGTTGTGAGATCCCCATGCATAATCCCCGCGGTATGCAGTTTTCCAACCGCAACACCTGCCTTCCGAAGATTTTCTTCTGTGAGATTGTCTGTGAGAAGGGTGCCCTGGATCAGTTCCATCACGATGGTATCGGCAGTGATATCGTGCATGATCGGCGTCGGCACGCCGCCTTTGCGCGCTGCATGGATGAGGCGCGCTTCAGCCCGGGTCCGCTCGGCAATAAGGCGGTGGTCCAGTGCCGGCACCCGGTAACGTTTTGCTACCCTGCGTTTTTCAACCGTTGCAGGGTCAAAGGTGATCACTGCCTCTGCCCCGCGCCTCTGCGTCCCGTCTCTGCCTGCTGTGGCTGGTGCAGACCCTGACTGGTCGTGTTTCCAGGTCACCACAACCTCGTCCGATCGGAATGACGGGTTGACCTGCGATGACTCGATCGGGAGCGATGTGCCGCTTTCCAGCATCAGTTTTCCCGTGTAGGCAATCATGGCCCCATTGTCCCCGAGATACTTCTGCTCGGGCACATAAAACCGGGCGCCTCGGTCCTCGCACATGACACGGAGCATCTCCTGCAGGCGCCGGTTTGCCCCAACGCCCCCTACGAGGAGTACTTCGTCCTTTCCCGAGAGCGAGAGCGCCCGTTCAGTCACTTCCACGCACATGGCAAACGCGGTCTCCTGGAGGCTGTAACAGACCTCGGGGAGCGGGGCACGACTATCTTTTGCTGCTGATATGAGGCCCGAGAAGGCAAGGTCCATGCCTTTGACCGTGTAGGGGAGTTCGATATACTGGCCGCCTTTTGCCTGCGTTTCGATGAGCGGGCCGCCGGGATGGGGGAAGTTTTTTGCCCGGGCGAACTTGTCGAAAGCATTTCCTATGCCGATGTCAAGCGTTTCGCCGAAGATCCGGTATCGCCCGTTGAGGTACCCGATCACCTGCGTGTTGGCTCCGCTTGCGTAGAGCACGATAGGATCGCGACAACCGGTGGCAAAACAGCCGATCTCCACGTGGGCAACGCAATGGTTGACGCCGACCAGCGGGACATCGAGTGCAAGGGCAAGAGACCTGGCAGCGGTTGCAACCGTGCGGAGGCATGGTCCGAGACCCGGCCCCTGCGAGAACGCGATCCCCGTCACTTTTTCCGGTTCGGTAAGCACCGAGCCGATAAGTTCTTTCATCGTGGAGGCGTGGTGCTGGGCCGCTTCGCGGGGGTGAATACCCCCCTGTACAGGGCTGTAGGGCCGTGATGCAAGAGAAACGAGATCGCGATCAAAAAGAGCGGCACTGAGATTCCAGGCAGTGCCCTCAATCCCGAGTATCTGCCCAAAAACAGGCATTGGATCTTATTTTCTGAATTCAGTATAGCCGCACTTGCCGCAGGTAATCCGGTCCTTGTGGTCTGCCATCATGACACCGGGTCCGCAGCGCGGGCAGTACTTCTTCGTGGTGGTGACCGTTGCGCCCTCAACCTTGAAGTATGCGCCCCTCTGTGGCCCCTTCGCGGCTGCTGCCTTCTTTGCCGGAGCAGCCATTCTTACGCAGCTCCTTCTTCCTTGGGTTTGGGCATACCGCGCGCTGCAAGATGCGGGCGTTCGGTCTTGTTCCTGCTCTCTTCTGAATCATAGATGCGTGCCGCACCGGTGAGTTCGGTCTTACCGAAGCTGCTGTGCAGGGTGTCAAGGGTGACCTGGTGCTCCTTCACGTTCAGGAGGGCACAGAGTTTCCCGATGATCTGCATGCGGGAGGGGGTTGCACCGTCGTATTTGAGGCTAAACTGAACCTCTTTTCTGGATAAAAGTTCATTTCTTTTATCGCTGGTGATCTCAAAGTCCATCGATATCCTGTAATTATTGGGAACCGGTTTATTTAAAATATGACCCTCGTCCTGAGGGGCAGCGGAAGAAAAACAGGAATCTGCCGGCACCTGGCCGGCCCGGAGATCCACCGGTTATGTCCGGGTGAAGTGTCTGAGGAACTTGTGTGCTGTGACCTTAGCTTCCGGTGTCACGGTCCTGAATACGACACCTTCCTTCGGCTGGCCATAGAGCACGATTGCCCCGAGCGGGGCTGCAATCACCATCGGGATGACCGCCAGGTCTTCCTCTCCCTCCACAACGATGGTCATGGGGGGGGTGGCTACAGCCTGGTCCAGTGCTGCAATCAGCTCGTCGGTCAGCGTGCCTGCGGGGTTCTTTACGGAGATACAGTTACCGGTGACATCCGGCATCCTGCTGCACGGCGACCTCATCGTGTAGCCGTCAACAACGGCTACGTCGGGAACGATCCCGTTCTTCTGGAGGTTGTGGGTAACAACATCGCCGACCGCACAGACCATGTGGCCGGCAAGGTGGGGAATAATTTCCCCGATCTCGCGATGGAGCTCACCAAACGGTTCCTTGAAGAGCCTGCGGTGCTCTTCGGGAAGCGTGAGCATCAGCGGACCTTCAGCGCGTAGCGGCCCGGAAGCTTGATGTTCATCCGTTTTGCCACTTCCGAGTTTTCCGGATCGATAATAACGAGGTAACCGGACCAGTCCTCGCTCAAGTTTGTTGTACCACAGACTACACAGTTCTCGCCGTCAACTACGCGATGGCAGTCACGGCAGACTTTTCCCTGTTTCTTCTTATTCGCCGGAGGCATTCTCCTTCCTCTTACCCTTTGTCTTTTCAGGTGCCCGCGCTGCTGGTGCTCCAGCCGGCTGGTCTGCCTTCTCTTTTTCCTTTGCAATCTCTTCTTCAAGCCAGAGTGCCGTGCCAAGACCTGCCTGGCGCATGGTGAGCCCGATCTTGCTGTCGCGCGGCTCGCGCTCGTTCAAGGAGAGTGTAACCACACGGACGCGCACTACGTCGCCGACACCGATGAACCGCTTTGATTCCTGGCAGATGAGTCGGGCGTTCTTCTCGTCGTAGTTGATGTACTCGTCGGAGATCTGGCTCACGTGCAGCATGGCGTCGATTGGACCCAGACTGACAAAAGCACCGAAACTGGTGGTCTCAACGACAAGGCCCTCGATGACTTCCTGGAGGGCAAGCCTGAGTGCCATTGCCTCGAACCGGACATCGTAGTAAACGCCGCCGTCACCTGGTACGAGTTCTCCTTCACCAACATCCAGCACTTTCGTGACACAGATGAAGATTCCAATCTCCTTATCGATACTGCCCTCGAGCTGCTCCTGCAGTACCTCAAGGATAACCTTTTCGAGTTTCTCACCAAGGCGCTGGGGGGGCACCCGCACCTTATCCTCAAGCAATAATTTGTGATACATATTTACCTCCGCAATATCTCCAGCTTTTTCTGTTTTCTTAATGAGATTACACCGATGCCACGGGCAAAGAGCGCCTCTCTCACGCGCCGGTCATTGGTAACAACCATACAGGAGTTCCGGGCTGCGTATTCGATAACTTGTGCATCGACCGATCCCGACTCCAGTTCGCCGCTCTCCGCCACCGTACATCTCTCCCCGAGGGTCAGGCCAAGACGTGCAGCTGCCCCGTCTCGTCCTTTTGCCCGGGTGAGTCCTGCAAGCTCCTGCAGGACCCCGGAGAGCACAACCGGCTCAAACGAACCGAGAAGCATACGAAGTTCATCGAAGATATCTATCTGGAACTGCGCCGGCATCATCAATGCATTGGCGTCCAGAAGCACCTTCACTCGCTCAGTACACCCATCCCGATTAACCGCCAGCGTGCTCCCACCTGCCGGCTCATGGCGATCCTTGAGCCCACTTCTGCACATACGGGTCGCTTCAGAGCAATTTCCACATAATCTTTCTTGGTATTCGTCACGACACCTACGGTGACCGCCGTCCCGACAGAGAGCATCAGCGGTTCGGAATGCTTAAGCGGCTCGATGACGAGCTCGCTTGTTGCACCGACCACGCGTTCCATCAGGGTGACGCTGCATCGGATCTTGTCCCAGACCGGGGGAAGCTTGCCCTCGTGGCCCAGCACCTGGCCCGCGAGCGCATCGCTCTTGGTCAGTGCGGGATCGAGTTTGGTTCCCACGCCAAGGAGTCCCCCGGGAGTAGCCGTCTCGACGATCTTTGAACCGGCACTGATGGATGTGACGGTTGTTATGATGGGGATCCACTTGATCCTGTTCTCAACCTGCGTCTGCCTGCCCGGGCGGATCTCGATTTTGTCGTCTGCGCGGAGGATGCCCCGAATAAGAGACCCCCCGACGACGCCGCCTTTGACATCCTTCCAGTTGCAGCCGGGTTTGTTGACGTCGAACGAGCGGGCGATCAGCATGACCGGTTCCGCATTCGGATCCCGTTTTGGTTCAGGAATGATCTGATCCAGTGCCTGGACAAGTGCACCGATATTGATCCCCTTCTGGGATGAAACGGGGATGATGGGCGCATTCTCGGCTATTGTTCCCTTGACGAACGCTTTGATCTCGTGGTAATTGTCAACTGCCTCTTTCTGGCTGACCACATCGATCTTGCTCTGGACAATGACGATATTTTTTATACCGACAAGCTCCAGTGCCATCAGGTGTTCTTTTGTCTGCGGCTGGGGGCATTTATCGCTTGCTGCGATCACGAGCATTGCCCCGTCCATCAGGGCGGAGCCGGAGAGCATCGTTGCCATCAGCGTCTCGTGCCCGGGTGCATCGACAAACGATATGGAGCGGAACGGCGTTCCTTTGCCGCCGCATTTCGGACACGTCGCAATTGTTGAAAACGCCTCCGTACCTTCGCAGGCGTCACACCGGTAAAAGGTGGCGTCAGCATACCCGAGCCGAATGGAAATGCCCCTCTTCACTTCCTCGCTGTGTCGGTCGGTCCATGTCCCGGTAAGTGCGTTGACGAGCGTGGTCTTGCCATGGTCTACATGACCCACGACGCCGATATTGACACTGGGTACTGTCACATCATGCAAATGAAATCGAACCTCCTTATACTATCTGGTTGAATCAACCATTGTATGATTTATTCTTATCAGGATCGAACGCACATTTTAATTTCGCGCCTGTCGACCCTGGTGCCCTACCAATAGATAGGAACGAGTTCAATCGTACAAGTGATCATGATATTGCAGTTTGGGTTGATAAAAATACCCGCGCCGCGTTTACTGGGTTTTGATACATAATGCCCCGGAATTTTCTGAAATTCCGATCCCCCCGATCAAGAGATCCATGAGGATCCCATTGTTTCCACCAGTCTCATTTATCGTAGTGGAATACGGTCCGCCGAGGGGTTCTGCCATACGACTATCCTCCGCCCTCACAGCTCTGATCGATATTCTTGAGGGCTTCCTGGAGTCCGCTTCCTGCAGCAAACTCCCGCTCCCGCTCGATGACCCCTTTTGCATCCTCCCGTATAGAATCTGCGAACGTTTTCTCTGTCCCGGCGGCAGGGATAAGTTGATCGATTCGGTAGAGGAGATTCGTGCTGTCCAGCTCGGCAAAGGTCTCTCCCCGTATCTGCTCAAGATGCAGCACTTTGCCGGTCGTTCCTGTGCGGGGGTACCGGACCTTCATCCCGAGGGTGATCTCTTCAGATAACATACCGGAGTATGAGAATATTCCCCCATATAAGCATTTTTTATCTGGCAGCAGACCCGTACGGTTCCAGAATGTATCTCACATGTCCGTTTCATTGCACAAGTATATTTGTTCCTTGAAAAAAGTATGGATGAAAATTTACTGGATTGTCAGGCCCTGCATGACTGCCGCTTCGGGAACGTCGTACTGGCGTGCCGAGCCCACGACCCGGTATTTTCCGGTAGTTTTCACGCCATACGGGTTGCCCGTTGTGGAATACGGAACAATGAACTCCCCGTTGATGCTCGACTGGCTGTAAGTGAAATTCCGTTCGGTGTTGGTGACAACGGGTACTTCAATGATACCCTCACCTTTGATATGGGCTCCTTTGACATACTCGAAGACTTTCACGTATTTCACATCTGCAACTTTGGAATTGAGGACATTTGTCGGGGATTCGTGGACGAGCCGGTAATGGCGGAGGGCCGGAACCTCATCGACTGGAAGTGTGAGCGAAGGGCTCAACGCTTGTGCATGGTATCCTGACTGTGCTTTGAGATTGTATTGCTCTGCCTTGATGATTGCCTCGGTTGAATTCGTTGCCGCGGCATCTATCATAACGGGTAAAGACACGCGTGCCACTTCAGGGTCCGCGTACTCAATGTAATACACGGTTGAGGGTTTTGTCAGGGAACCATCGAAGTTATGCAGTTTCGATACCATGGTCTGGTAATACTGCCCGGTATTGAGCATGAACGAGTCATAATTATTGGGATTATCCTTTCCGGGAGCAAGGAGGGTAATCTGGTACGGCTTGCTCCCATTTGTAGAATTATACCATGTTGCCATTGCCCAGAACTTACCCGTATCCATCTCGGCATCAGTAATGATATATCTCGTTCCGTCATGATCCAGGATTTTATTGGCCGAATCTTCCGATGTCGACATGAAATACGCTGCTGATCCATCGGGCCCGGCAACACCTTGCTGGAACGGGTTTGCGTTCGGGATCCTCTTGGCAATGTACGTTATCATGTGACCATAATCCCACCAGGACATAACCCCGTACGACTGGTTGGGGTACTGGAATGTCTTTGGATTGTATATGGCGAGGTAATTTACTCCGGTTTCCGGTGTGTTGTTTGCCATCCAGTCAAGCGATTCACGCCAGTCCGGATTCATTTGCATAGGATTTTCCGAAGCGCTCAAATAACTAAGGGAAACGGATGCGTATACGAAGAGGAGACTCACGAGTACTCCCACGACGAGCAGACCGACTGCCAGATAATTCGTTGGCTGGGATGCCGTTGCTTTTTTCTGGATATTTTTCTGCTTTTTACTTCCCCGTGCAGCAGGGCTCTCCTTATTGGAACCCTCACTCTCGTTTGCAGTCGTCTCCTGATGAAGGTCCGGTGCAATACGGCGAATATCACACAACCCCCGGGAAATAGCAAAGCTCATACATGCTGCCGCAAGGAGGGCCACGTTGATGGCAAGATAATACTCGTACCGGACATGCTGCCAGGTAGAAAAGAGTACGATCAGCGACCAGACCAGCACGAACATCTGCTCCGGGTGCTCGTTGCGGAAGTTGTTATACGCCATGACGATGATTCCGCCCAGCATGAGGATAAGGCCGAAATTGAATGTCGTCCATGCAAGTGCAGTCGACCATCCCCGGGCTTCCTGTACGGTATCCGTTACAGGTGCCTGTCCGAAAAATGCGAAGAAACTGTTCACGAGGAGTGAGTATATCGGAGGGATGAAGATGTAGAGGACAAGTGCGGAGATTACTGCACATCCGGCGATGACGGCCGGGAAATAATACCGCTCTTTTGTTTTGAGGTTTTTCTGGAGCAGGTACAGAACAATTGTTCCTCCGATCAGGACTGAATATGCGTAGATATGCCCGATCGAATAGGTGGACAGGTCCATTCCCGTGCTCTTGAACCCGAAAATGATGAGACCTACGGTCGCTATGAGAAAAACAACCGTGTTGATGATGAGCAGGTATTCGCTTGTCCGGCCGCGAAGATGGTCGATCACGACCTGCAATACGGTAAATACTCCTACAATCATGGCGAAGAGTATCATCGTTGGCATGACCAGGAGGCCGAGGATATATGCGACACCGGCAAGTACGGATAATAAGATGGTTTTCCTGTATGTATGGAAATTTTTGAGATCGATCTTATTCTCTCTCTCTGACAGGATCGCGTACATATAGATGAGGCAGAAGATCGTGGAAAAAAGGACTTCTGCGATATGGTGATCCATGTAACCGTACAGCGACCGGTAAAAAAACTGGCCGGTGACAATGGCCGTGAACCCTGATGCAAGGATGCCGGTTTTCCAGTCCCCGCAGCACTTGCCCACATAATACATAATGGCAACGGTAGCCATCCCCATCAGTGGGGGGATAATGAGCCCGAGGCTGATTATTTCAGGACGGGTCGAAGCCCCGGTCAGGAGACAGCAAGCGGCAATGATTGTCGGGAAGAGTGGGCCCCAATATATTGTTGACCCGGTGGGATAGAGGGTCATAGGGTCAAACCAGGCGTAATTGGGGAAATTTGCGAGGATCTGCTCAACCTGGCGAAGGTTGTAGAGCGGATCGTCGCTTGCTACCATCATCAGGACATCTGTTTTTCCCATGGTAAACAGTGGGATCAGGCGAATCCAGAGTGCAAAAAGCGAGAATGCGGCAACGAGCCCGAAAATCAGGTATTGTCGGTGATTTTTAAGATCCAGGGATACCATGCGATCATCCTTAACTGGGTAATAGATTTCATCGGAGATCATTAATAAATTTGGATAAAATCACTGGACCAGGCGGTTAAAAATTGCTTCAAATTGCTTTGCTTTTTCTTTCCAACTGTTTCTCTCGGGATTTTTAGAGAATTCAACCGGGTGTTCCATCAAATTTTTAATGTGAGTGACGTATTCTTCCTGTGTCCTGTATACAAACAGATTGGAACCGCCAACCTTTTCCACATCGGGCATAGGCCGCATCACGATTGGCTTGCCGCAAGCGGAATACTCGAAATACTTGTTGGGAAGAGCAATGTCTCCCCACTGGGGGGGAGATAACGGGATGGTGCAGGCATCCATGCAAGCAATATAACGGGGGAGTTCGTTATAGGGTTTAAGGCCCGTAAAAATGACACGGTCGGTGATTCCGAGATCCCGAACCCGTGCTTTCAGTTCCTGTTGGTAATCGGTAAAAAGGGATCCACCAACAATGAGTAGTTTGGTATCCGGCCGGTACCGGATCAGGTCTGGCAGGGCCCGGATCATCTCGTCGATTGCGTACCAACGCTCGATACTCCCGCAAAATCCGATAACAAAATCTTCCTTTCCGATACCCAGTTCGCGGCGGGCCGGCTTCCCGTCCATTGGTTTGAATATATCCGTATCTACCCCGTTTGTGATCAGTTCTGCTGAAAAACCCAGCTTCCTGAGTTTCTCTACGAGTGAGGGTGAGACGGTGGTAATTATATCGCAGTTTCCAAGGTTGTGCTTCGTGATCGCCCAGACCGTTCTTCGCACAGTATCCTGCAGGAACCGGTTCTTGAAATATGCGGCAGCCGAATCGGGAAACCAGTCCTTGAGATCGAATACCACGGGAATGTTATGCTTTTTTGCAGCATGAATCACGGCTGAACCGGCAAGTACATGAGCGGCGACAACCACGTCAAATCGCTCTTTTTTCATGAGCCGTTCAAAAGCGTAGTAGTGGTATGGAGTGTTGAGCGTATAATGCAGGAGCGGGCTCTGAAGCGGAAGCAGCGTTGTCTCGTCCACGGTAAGTTTCGTAGGCCGTGGTGCACACCTGCTGACATGAAAATGCGCTACGTGAACCTCATGCCGCTCGGCCAGGATCTCAAAGATATTATGGTGTCGTGACAGGACCGGGTGATGGATGTAATCCTGCGAGGATACAAGAAGGATTTTCATAGCCTGTCGTCCTGATCCGTGATGTTTTCTGGTACGATTGGAAAAACCTACGCGCAGTTCAGCGTTCCGTTACCGGTCGAGGTAAATCCCGCAGTTTTGCCGGAGAGCCTACTGCTAACATACGGTCGGGAACATCCCTTGTCACAACCGCTCCTGCTGCGATGAGGGCACCTTCCCCGATACAGACCCCGGGGAGGATCGTGGTATTGGCACCGATTGCCGCTCTGTCCTTGATTACCGGACCCTCCATCTGTCCATAGGACGGGGGGTATCGATCGTTTGTCAGGACTGCGTTGGGCCCGATAAATACATGATTCCCGATCCGGGTATTCGTGGGGATATAAACCATACTCTGTATGCTCACATCATTCCCGATAGTAACGTTCCCATCTATTATCGTTGCCGTGCCAACAGCAACATGGTTGCCGATCGTTGTCTTTTCCCGGATCATCACGTTATGGCCCGTTTGGAAACCGTCACCGATGTTCACATCACAGTAGATTATCGTACCGGATCGTAATATGGCATTTTTCCCCATTACGACCCCGGTAAAATTGGTTTTATCCAGATTCTCCCGGGAAGGAAAGCCCATAGTAACGGGTTCAAAAATCCTGGCATTCTCGCCAATACTATTTTTTCCGTATTCTATCATTCGACGGTCACGCTCTTTGCAAGGTTTCTGGGTTTGTCGACATCACGGTTCAATGCCACTGCTGTATGATATGCGAGGAGCTGGAGAACCACAAGGCTGGTGAGCACCTGCACAAAAACGGAAGATGGGGGGAGGCCGATGAAGATGTCGACAATATCCGGGACTTCCCGGTCACCATCACAGCCGATCGCGATCACGGGTGCACCCCGGGCTTTCATCTCTTTGATATTGGAGATCATTACCCCGTAGGTTTCCCCGGGCATACAGAGTGCTATCACCGGAGTTTCCGGCGATAGCAGGGAAAACGGTCCGTGTTTGAGCTCCCCAGCTGCGTATCCCTCGGCATGGATATACGTGATCTCCTTCATTTTGAGGGCACCTTCAAGGGAGACCGGGTAAAACGGCCCCCTTCCGACAAAAAAGATGCTGTGTGCATCCAGACAGAGGTTGACTGCCTCAGAGAGATCCATCAGGAGTATCTCCTCAATCGCCTGGTGGGCACGCAGGAGATTTTCATCGTACTTTTTATCGCAGATAATGTTTGCAATCTGCATCATTACGGCGAGCTGTGCAATAAAGGACTTTGTCGCAGCTACGCTCATCTCCGGCCCTGCCCGCATAAAAAGAGTTACATCGGCAACCCTGCTTATGGTGCTCCCGAGGACATTGGTGATCGCAAGTGTCCTGCAGTTATGGGTTTTTGCCTGTCGGATGGCAGTGAGCGTGTCGGCAGTTTCTCCCGACTGGGTGATCCCGATCACCAGCCCCTCCCCCGGTGGTGGGAAATACCTGAATTCCGAGGCGAATTCAACGCGTGCAGGTATGCCGCAGGATCCTTCCAGGAGATACTTGAAGATCAGGCCTGCATGGTACGATGATCCGCACGCCACAATGGTTATTGTGGTCGGATGGCACCCAACGAGCTCGGACACCGTATCCGGGTTTACGGCACGAACTGTGTTATAGAATGCCTGAGGTTGTTCATAGATTTCCTTGAGCATATAGTGGGCAAATCCGCCTTTCTTGACATCTTCGAGCGACCAGTCGATGAGTTCGATCGGACGGGTGACCGGGTGACCCTGGTTATAAATCTCCAGTTTTGCCCGTGAGATGAATGCGACATCGCCTTCCTCTAAGAAAATTGCCCGCTCCGTGTGTTCGAGAATGGGTGTCATATCTGAAGCAGCGAAGGTTTCTCCGTCACCGATCCCGATTACGAGGGGGCTTGCGTTTCTCGCAGCGATCATACACTCTTCTTTGGCAGAAATGACCAGGAGGGCATAGGATCCTTCCAAAATGGGAAGAATTTCCTGCACTGCCGCAAGAAGGGTTGTTGTCCCGGTATAGTGCTCTTCGATGAGATGGGCTACGACTTCCGTATCGGTTTCCGAACGGAATGTATGTCCGCGAGAGACAAGTTGCCTTTTTAATTCCGCATAATTTTCAATGATCCCGTTGTGGACCACAGCGAGTATCCCGGAACAATCTGTATGGGGGTGGGCATTGATATCATTCGGGGCACCATGGGTTGCCCACCGCGTGTGCCCGATACCCGTCCTGCCTTTCAGTTTCAGGGCTGAGCTGGCATTTTCTGAGATCCTGCCCCGGTGTTTTGCCAGTTCAATGCCTGATCCAAGCGTTGCAACACCGAACGAATCGTAACCCCGGTATTCGAGTTTTTTGAGTCCTTCGACAATGATGGGGGCTGCTTCTTTCCTGCCAACGTATCCGACTATGCCGCACACGTTATATCACCGTGGTGTCATCCGGGACGCACCGGGTAACCAGCGAACGGTTCCCTTCAAGAGTTACGTTGTTGCCCACAAGGGAATTCTTATACCCGGAAAATGGCCCGCTCTTCACATTATCTCCGAAAATCGCGCCGAATTCAGATCGTATCGCCGTCTCTTCGATCTCCATCAGCCCGCTTGCCCTGGAGACTGATGTGTGATCAGCAAGCATACAGCGCTCTCCAATTACCGTATCGGTAATTCTCGAATGGGATCCTATCGATGAATCATCCATGATCATGGCATCGCTGATAAATGAAAACGGTTCGAGAGTAACCCTTGAACCAATACTGGTGTTGGGAAGAATGCAACAGTTCGGTCCAATCGTGCAGTCGCTTCCGATAACCACTGGACCGGTGATGACCGTGTTCGGCCCGATTGTTGTACCTTTCCCTATTCTGACGGCACCCTGTATGACGGTCTGACGGCTTGCCGTTCCTTCGCGGGCCGGAATGAGCGTACCCAGAAGGCGTCTGTTCATCTTGAGGAGATCCCAGGCAAAGATGGCGTCCTGCCAGTCGTCGGCTGGTATTCCTCGTATCTGATGGCCGTCATTAATCATTGAAGATATTGCATCCGTGATGTCATTTCCCTGGATATGTGAAAAGATCTCTTTTTTCAGGGAATAGATCCCCGTACTCACCATGAAACTTGGGGAATGTTCAGGCTTTTCCACGATATGGGAAATAAACCCCTCCTCCATCATGACTACCCCGAAGTTTGAGGGATTGGGGTGTTCCTTGACCAGCATCGCGTTAGGGATATCCTTTATTCTTGAGATGGAATGCGGGTCGATATAATTGTCCCCCGGGAGGAGGAGAAAATCGCCATGTATCCTGGATTCTGCACAAAGGAGAGCATGTGCCGTTCCCAGTTGTTTGTTCTGGACAACCACATCAATGGGAATGTCCAGTTGGTTTAAGAATCTAGTCACCTGTTCTTTGCGGTATCCGACAACGACGATGATGTCCCGGATGCCATTTTTTACCAGGGCCTCAATGACATATTCGATGATCGGGCGGTTTGCGACCGGGATCATTGCCTTAGGTCTGTTCCTTGTCAGTGGCCGGACTCGTTTCCCTTCACCTGCTGCCAGAATGACTGCCTGCATCTCATCACCTACCTGATAATTCCTTTTTCCCCGATGCACCCTTCGATATACGATCCGGGTGCAAACAATGCATTGCTTCCGATCATGGTTCCGACATTGACGGAACAGTTGATCCCGAACTGGACATTATCCCCGATAACCGCTCCGAATTTTTTCCGTCGTGTATCTTTCCCACAGACTCGTATCGGGGCATGATCGTGCCGCAGGTTTGCAATTTTTGTTCCTGCGCCGAAATTACATCCGGTTCCAATTATAGAATCACCTACATAATTAAAGTGAGGGATTTTAGTTTCGCTCATAATGATGGAATTTTTGATCTCGGAACAGTGGCCGATATGGCAGTTATCCCCGATGCTTGATGCTCCCCGAATATATGCATGGGGGCCAATACGGCAGTTTTTCCCGATAACACAAGGACCTTCGATATAGGTGCCGGATTTTATTACGCTCCCTTCACCAATGGTTATCGCCCCCTTCAGGGAGACTCCATCCTCAACGGTTCCTTTGTTCTCCGGTGTGATAGTTTCCATGAGGGTGGTATTGGCATCCAGCATATCCCACGGGTAACCGACATCCATCCAGTAGGAGAGGGCATGTGCCTGCAACCTCTTTTCTTCAATAAGGACTGAAAGGGCGTCTGTCAGTTCGAGTTCCCCCCGTGGGGAAGGACTAACGTTATCGATATATTCGAAGATCTCTGGTGTAAATAGATACGCACCGGCATTAATGAGGTTTGATTTTGGATGGGGCGACTTCTCTTCTAAGGATGTCACCCTGCCGTTTTCCACCATGACTACCCCGAAATCCCCTGGATGGTCGGTGGTACTTGTGCTCATACAGGGAGCAGTTTTGCGGCACAGGTCTGCAATGTCCGTTTGTTTGAGCACCATATCGCCATTCATGACGAGAAACGGCCCGCTTACAAGATCCTGAGAAGCCTTTACGGCGTCGGCAGTCCCGTGCTGGTGCCTCTGGGAGGCATATTCAATCTGGATACCCCATTCGGAACCGTCAGCAAAATACCTGCGGATCTCCCGCTCACCATACCCGACCACAAAAACGAACTTTGAGATCCCCGCATCCCGGGCTGCAAGCACCAGATGCTCCATCATCGGGCGGTTTGCCAGAGGAAGCATCACTTTCGGGCGCTTCGCCGTCAGGGGACGCATACGTTTCCCTTCCCCGGCAGCGAGAACGACACATTCCATACGTACAGCTGTTCTTACAACATTTAAGCAGTTTTCCCCTGTAGGATGCGCTCTTTTCCCTTTGCAAGCATATCTTTTGCTTTTACGAGTGACTTGCCCTCTGCCGTGATCCGAATCTTGGGTTCAGTCCCACTCGCCCGTATGAGGCACCAGCCCTCCTCATCAGTAATACGGACGCCATCAGTTGGGTTCGAAGCACCAATGGCCATCATCGTTTCCCTTGCGGATGGGCTTGCGATGGACTCCCTGAGTATCGGGTATGTTGGCATGGCGTCGATCTCTGCAGCGATATCCCACTCGGACGCAATCTCGCAGAAGAGTGCGGCCGCGTGAGGTCCGTCGGGACAATAGGAAACCTTCGGGAAGATCCAGGCTCCTGAAGGTTCCCCTCCGAAATCCCCCCATGTGAGCAGCTCCTCGGATACATAGGTATCTCCTACCGGGGTGCGCCTGACTTCTGCTAGGTCATCGATGATCATGGATGCGTCACTGGTTGTGACCACTCTTTTTGCGTCCATGTACCGGGTAAAAAGCATGAGGAGATGGTCGCCGCTGATATACCTGCCCTTATTGTCAAATGCCATCATCCTGTCGGCGTCGCCATCATGCACAATCCCGCAACAGGAACTGGTTTTCCGCACAATTTCCCCCACATGCCCGAGATGTTCCTCAAGAGGTTCTGATGGCCGGGCGAAATGACCGGACGGATTACAGTTGATACAGATCGCGTTTGCTCCTGCCTCTGCGAGAATGAACGGGGTGAGTGTGCATCCGGCACCGTTACCGCAGTCAAGGACAACTGAAAGGTCCGGTTCAATTTGTACGGTCTTTAGAATTGCATCCTTATGGGGGGTGAGAGCATCAATGACCCGCTCGGTGCCCTGGTGCTGCCAGTCGGTCCAGTAATGGGATTTGAGCAGTTCTTCCATTTCTGCCTGTTGCGATTGCGTGAAGGAGGAACCGTCAGGGCTGAAGAGTTTGAGACCATTGTATTCTTCCGGATTGTGGGATGCGGTGATCATACAGCCGGCATGGGCAGTACGGGTAGCATATGCTACGGTCGGTGTCGGGACGACTCCTGCAGTGCAGGCAGTACCTCCGCTGCCAAGAACCCCGGACACAACGAGGTGGGCCAGCAGAGGACTTGTCGTCCGGGTATCCATCCCGATGATAATGTCCGATGACCTGTATGCCAGCGCAGAGCCCACCTTCAGGGCTGTATCGATCAGAACCTGATCGTACTTCCTCCGTATTCCCGACGACCCGAAAAGCATGGTGAAATATTGGATGCCTTGCCAATAGATTTTATCGCTCGAATCGTATCCAGCGAAATATCAATTACCTCTATGTCGTTGCATTACTTCTTCCAAAGGGGCACCAGTGTTCAAGGTCATGGAGGCGGGCGGTACCTGCGGTTGACGGTCCGATACAGATGATCCGCTTCGTTTTTTGCCATGTCTCGATAAGGTCCCCGGTAGCCGGGGCGATTATTCCCTCCCCTCCGATAATAAGAACATCAGCCTCTGATGGGGCCATGGCGGGAACAACCGGGCACTCTCTGTCTATTCCCGGTACATCTCCGACACACCACACACTCTTTCCAGCCAGTTCCTGGACGAGCATTTCGTGGCAGTGCCCGTGGGATGTTGGTGAGCATGTATGGAGTACCCGTGACAGGCAGAAGAAACCGGTAGCAACGTTTACGATTGCACAGGCAGCGCTCCGCACCGGGGGTGTATCGAGCGGGGCTCCGAACATGAAAGAGATCTTTGTGTGGGCCCGGATGGGATCGAATGTTGTGAAATCTGCACTTCTCCCCCCGAATGTTGCAGACATGCACGCTCCTTTCTCATACCGGCAGTTTGCGGCATCCGGGTTGACCTCGAGAAGTACTCCCCCATCTTCGCATCCGCTGTGTTCCAGCAGGAGTTCCAGTTTTTTTACCGATTCAATAACAATATCCATCAGGAATCCTCCTCTCTTGCTGTAAGGATGACCCGGGCAGGAGACCCATCGAGGCCGGTAAGACGTAATGGCAGTGCGATCAGGTCGTAATCCCCTTCCGGGACGCCGGACAGGTCAAGGAGTTCGATAATTATGCAGTTGTGGCTGAGCAGTTCGCGGTGAACGGATCCATCGCAGATGAACGATTCGATCGAGAATGAATCGATACCGATACAGAACATCCCTGCACGGGTCAGGTACCTGGCCGCGTCAATGGTCAGTGACGGGTAATCCTCTCTGAATTCCGTGGACCGTGAAAACGAGGTTTTGAGAATGAGGCGCTGTATGCCATCAATACGACCTATCAGACCTGCCTCCGTGATTGTGCTCCCCCAATCGGTTACATCCAGAACCCTGCATTTCCCGATAAGGTGTGGCAGGGAAACCCTGTCAATAGTATCTCCGACTTTCAGATAATGAACGGGGGCATCAATATGCGTCCCGGTGTGACTGTTCATCTGCATGTCAGTAATCAGGAACAATCCCCGGTCTTCCTGCTCAAATCTGGGGGGTGTATCTCCCGGGTAGACTACGGAGCTGCTCGTGAGCGGGCGTGTTATGTCAAAAATCTTCAATTTTCTTCCTCCCAGCCATGCCGGCCTATCAGGGGGACAAACCGTACACCCCCGTGACGGGACTCCACAAGACGGGTTCCAATCCGGCAAACCCGGATAAGTTCCTGAATATCATAATCCCCAACCGGTGCAACGAGCCTGCCCCCTTCTGCCAGCTGATCGATAAGTGGTTTTGGGATCTGCGGGGTTGCCGCGGTGATGAGAATACCATTATATGGTGCATCGTGAGGATAACCGGCAGTGCCATCTCCTACAGCCAGCTCTGCATTGGTAATCCCCATGTGGGAAAGGTTGGAACGGGCCAGCTCTGCAACAGCTTGTATCCGTTCGATAGTAATCACGTGCTTTGCCAATGCAGCGAGAATTGCTGTCTGGTACCCGCTCCCGGCCCCGATTTCAAGGATCCGGTCATCCGGTCCCGGGTTCAGCAACTCGGTCATCAGGGCAACAATATATGGCTGGGATATTGTCTGGCCATTGCCGATGGGGAGGGGGCTGTCCTCATATGCGGACCTGTCGTAAGGGAAGGGAACAAAAATGTGGCGGGGAATCTGCTGCATTGCTGCGAGAATGCGAGGATTTTTTATCCCGCGGGAGATGATCTGGCGCTCCACCATCCTGAAGCGTTCATCTGCCCGGGGATACGTATTCATAACTGCCCTTAAAATCCCGACTTCTCCGCAACATCAATAGAGGCGTCGATCTGTTTCTGGAGTGCGTCCGGCAGACCGGTGATCTTCACGTCAAGGAAACCCCGGATGATAGTTGCCGTGGCCTCATCTTCGTCAAGCCCGCGCGACATCAGGTACTCGATCTCGTCTCTTGCCAGTTTCCCGACAGCTGCTTCATGGGAGAGTTCGGTGCCTACTACGGATCCCTCAATCTCAGGGATAGCATAGATTATCCCGTCTTTCAGGATCAGGCCTTTGCATTCCAGGTGTCCCCGGGTACCGGCGACCTTTCCATTGATATGGCCCCGGGACATGATGGTTCCGCCCTTCGTGATGGCGCGGGTGACAATCTCTGCGCTTGCACCGGGAGCTTCAAGGATGGCGCGGGAACCGAGGTCCATGTATGATTTCGGCGTTGCGATAACGATACTGCTGAACCGGACAACAGAATTGGCTCCTACAAGGGTGGCCGTGGGATACATCTGGACTTTTTTCACCGGCTGCATGCAGACATAGTTGGAGAGGAAGACCCCGTTCTCCTCAATAATGGATGCACTCCGGGGATAGACCTCGATGTCCTCGCTCCAGTTATGGATCATCGTAAAGCTGATCTTGGCATTCTTCTTAATGTAAAATTCGGAGATGCCATAGTGCGCCCCGCCTTTTCCTACATGGGCGCCGCTTGCACATCCTGAAATGATATGGAGTTCCGCCCCTTCTTCGGCAATGAGGATGTTGTGAACATGCTGGATCTGGTCCTTTCCAAGGTAAAGACATGCCTGGATGGGCATGATATTGCTGGATCCTTTGTGGGCGATGATGACGTACCCTTTGGGATCCTTTTGTGCTGCAACATATCTTGTTACGTCATCTTTTTCCGGGGAGACGACATTCCATGCATAGTCTTTGAGCCAGTCGTACTTCTCCATTGCTTTTTTGTAGGAATGGACTTCAATGCCGGATTCCCCGCATTCGGCCTGGACAACATCCTGATCCATCTGGAGGTAGGTGCCGCACCGGTTCTTGTTGGTGAGATCTATTCCTACCTGAGCGAGACGATCCTTATCAACTTCCGAGAGTTCGGGGACTGTTACGGGTGACGACATTCGAGACACTCCTTGTATCCTCGCTGTTTGATATCTTTTAAGATCTCACGGGGGTTTCCATGGCACCGGATCTGCCCGTCGCACATCACGTGGCCCTTGTCTGCGTCGATGTAATCGAGAATATACCCTGTGTGGGTGATGACGAGACCGCTCTTTCTCCGTTTTATGAGGTGCTTATTCTTTTCAAGGAGGGAGCCGATCGTTGTACCGATCAGGGATATGTTCTCAAGATCCACCCCGCTTTCCGGCTCGTCGAGCATGACAAAGTCCGGGTTCTGGATCATCAGTTGCAGCACCTCGCTGCGTTTGATCTCTCCTCCGGAAAAACCTTTATTGATGTCCCTTTCGAGAAATTTGTCCATATGGACGGATTTTGCAAGTTCTGTTATATCCTCATCCTTTGTCCGCGAGATCGCGGTGAGCATCTTTCCCAGTTTGAGCCCGGAGACTGTTGGAGGGCGCTGGAACATCATACCGATGCCCCGCTGTGCCCGCTCATGGGCGTGCATCGAGGTAACATCCTCACCCTTGAAAAAGATCTTCCCCTTGGTGATGGTATAGTTGGAAAAACCCATGATGGTCATGAGGAGTGTTGTTTTACCTGAACCGTTCGGGCCCAGGAGCACATGAGTTTCCCCCTCACCGATGGTGAGATTGATGTCGTGCAACACCTCTTTGTCGCCGATATTCACATGCAGGTTCTTGATTTGCAGCATAGAACGATCACACACAGTATGTCCATTGCCCCAATTAACGCTTTTGACGTGAACATAATCCTTGCAAAACGACATCCTTTAACGGACATACAGGAATATACATTTCAGGATTGTATTTCATGCGCCCTGAAAAAATCCACGACAAGGAAGAAAAAGCAAGGGTCAGAAAAGGTACCCGGGACGCAAACAAGAGTCATGATATTCCTGAATCTTCTGATGCACTTCCTTTTATAAATCGCATCATCTGCGACGATTCGTATCGGGTTCTTTCCCGTATCCCTGACCAGTGCATCGACCTCATCATAACCTCTCCACCTTATAATTTCGGTCACTCGTATGCACAGGATCCCCATGATGATACCCGTGAATGGAACGAGTATTTCGATACCCTTCTTTTAGTATGGAGGGAATGTGAACGGGTGTTGAAACCCGGTGGACGGATCGCCGTGAATGTCCAGCCGCTCTTCTCGGATTATGTCCCCACTCACCATATTATTTCCCGCCAACTGGCGGGTCTGGGTCTTCTCTGGAAAGCGGAATTTCTCTGGGAGAAAAACAATTATAATGCAAAATTCACTGCATGGGGCAGCTGGAAATCCCCCTCCATGCCGTATATCAAGTACACCTGGGAGTTCATCGAAGTTTTTGACAAGACCTCTCATAAAAAAACCGGGAAACGCGAAAATATCGACATCACTGCCGATGAATTCAAGGAATGGGTCCGGGGAAAATGGTCATTTCCCCCGGAGACGCGGATGAAAGATTACGATCACCCTGCAATGTTTCCCGAGGAGCTCCCCCGGCGGCTTATGAAACTCTTCTCGTACAAAAACGACATAGTTCTCGACCCCTTCAACGGGGCCGGAACAACAACTCTCGTTGCATGGAAATCCGGGCGACGGTTCATCGGTATTGATAATTCCCATCAGTATTGTGACATGGCAATGAAGCGTATTGGCTCTGTGGCGGGTGAACGCGAATCATCAGTGGATTATCCGTTTCCAGTACTTGTTTCATTGAATAAAAAATGAAACTGGTTCAGTACTTCACTATGATTCCCCCACGAATCCTGGTAGTGTGCACTACCTGCCAAAAACCTGAAGTGAATAGTTACACCATTTTCAGCATCGCAACCGATCTCCGGCAAAAAATTTTCAACCACCCCCTCACCCCCCGCTCACATTTTTTCAGGCAGGGTCTGGTTGATCGGCAAACCCCCTCACGCCGGAAAACAAATTTTTTTGTCGCTTGTACATGCATTTTGTCGGATAATTATCCGATAATCGCCTCATCAACTGACACCCCATGATCGCGATTGAAAATTTTTCAGCAGGGTCTGCCTGAAAAATGCTCCGGAGAATACCTTAATCCGGACAAATCGTACGAACCCGGTACGTCTCTAACATTTCCTCCGTACATAGTGGATAGCCAGCAACTCACATCACATCCAATCCACCTGGAACTCCGTAGAACCACAACACATCTTAATCAATCATTCCGGGACCACGCAGAATACGGACCCGTGAAATCCATTGAAGAGACCCCCGGATCTTCCCCGGCAGGAACAATATGGTGGCCGGCAGGTACCGGATCGCAATGTTTCCGGATGATGTCTTGATATTCAGCTGGCTTTTTTGCCGTATAGTGACCGTATCCGGCGCCCGCTGTCTGGTCAGGTCTTACGCTTTTCATTAGCTCGGGCTAAAAATTAGTGAAGTACTGGGGTTATGAGTTCTCTGAAACCACTCACGCAGGCATATTCTTTTTTATAAACTCATACACACCTTTACGGTCGTACTCGTGGCTGATGATATAATTGTAGACAATCGCGTACTGCTCGTACCGGGCGCGAATCTGATGGTATTTGTCCAAGCGTGCGTTATATTCAGAAACAAGGGTGTTATGCTCTGATACGAGGCTATTGTATCCTCCGATGTTTCCCGAGGTTTTGAGGCTCGCCATCTGCTGTTCGAGCTGAACACCCCTCTCCCGCCGGGTCTTCAGGTCCTGCTCCATATCCCTTACCTGCTGGTCCAGATCCTTTGCATTCTCTTCAGAACGAAGATTCATATCCTGTATAAACTGTGTTTCTTCCCCAAGATGATAGATCTTTGATCCTTCACCTATCGGGATGACTATCGGATCCGACTGGAGAAGAACCCCGTTATCCAATGATACCGTAGGGACGCCGACAAAAGAGAAGTTCGTGGTCTCAATAAATGTGTAGTTCGTGTTCTTGTAACGGTAGTCCTCCGAACCAATCCCAACGGCCATATGCGACTCAGGGCCAAAGGAGAAGAGGGCAACGCGGTAGCCTTCATGGGATAACAACCCGGCGAGCAGCAGGCTCTTGTCATCGCAGTCTCCTGAAGTCTCAACAACAGTTTCGATGGGGAATTTAGCCGGGTTTTCCGTGACCGTCTCATACCGGAACGACTGAGCGTAGACAGCCATCAATTCCAGGTATTCATCATCAGTCAGTCCCATATCCGTCTTCACTTTCCGGAACTCTGTGGTTAGGGAAGAATATAGTTCCTCCTGGGTGGGATCCCCGACCATTGCCCGGTAACTGTCGGCTACCCAGATATTTTCAGATATATTCCCGAAGATGGTGACTGACTTGTCCGCGTTCCTGGCACCATCATAGACCGATCGGTTGACCGGGATAGAGATTGTGACACGTGATTGTTCAAACGGGAATTCATGGGTTGATATGATCGGAGGAGATCCAAGGGCCGCGGGTGCAATATGGGGGACAACCACCCGTTCCCTTTGGAAAAACCCGCTGAAATATCCCGCAGCAATCCCGACTGCCATCATGAACAGTATCACCCACAGGATATACAGGATTTTTTTGTGCATGATGAACTCAGGGCTCCGGTCTGGTAACGATTTAAAGGATCTCTTTGATATCTGCAATCGAGTCTATGATATAGTCTGGTTTAATGGCTGCGGAGTCCACGGCATCCTGGCGGTATTTACCGGTCCTGACGAGTATCCCCGACATACCCGCCTTTTTTGCCCCGCCGATATCTGTTATGATATCGTCGCCGATCATTGCAACCTGATCCGGGGAAAGCCCCATGTCCTGAAGTGCAAGACTGTAGAATGCTGGTGAAGGCTTTCCCATAACCGCAGCTGTTTTACCGGAAGCAAATTCCAGAGCAGAAACCAGGGGTCCCGCAGAGAGAGATAATCCATCCGATGCCATCCAGTACCTGTCCTTCTCAAGCGCTATGAGATCTGCTCCCTCCATCAGGAACCGGAATGCGGTGTTGAGGGTGTCATAGGTGATGTTATCCCCCGCATCCCCAATAACAACAAAGTCGGGCTTTGCCGGGTGAACGCACCGGCAGGATGGATTAAAATCCTCTTCGACATCACCGGTTGTAAGGAGATAGTACCGTTCCTTCCCGGTATTTTTCATATAGGCAATTGCGGCCAGGGGTGGAGTAAATATGCATTTTTTTGGAATATCGATCCCCATTGCGGAAAGACGGCGGGAAATCGTGGCACGGCACTTGCGGGTGGTATTGGACACAAAACGGAATTCGTACTTTTGATCCTTCAGGAATTCAATTGCAGTTTTTGCCCCGCTGATCGCCCTGTCCCCCACATACAGGACGCCATCGAGATCTATGAGAAATCCCTTGAGCTCTGTCACGGTTTCCACACCCTCAGGAACCCCTGAGTAAGGTTATGGCACATATGGTTACTGCTGCCAAGATATTTTTCTGTATGTGCAGATACAACGGCTTTCAACGTATCCTCCATTTCCTGCGACCACCGGGATATGATGGAGGCAGTCACTTCCGGGTGGAACTGGACCCCGACAGCGCTGCCAAAACGGAATGCCTGGTTTTTCACCCGTTCCCCGTAAGCAAGAAGTTGTGCCCCCTCCGGCAGATCGAACGTTTCGTTGTGCCAGTGAAAGATCGGAAATGAATCCGGAAAAAGTGATCTGTTACCTGGTCCGCATCCACGAACACAAAACCATCCGTGTTCCTGTACTTCAGGATAAACCATCTGACCGAATGACGATGCGATCAGCTGGGCCCCAAGGCAGATCCCGAGAACCGGTCTACCCTTGTCAATCATCGAGCGGATTATCTGTTTTTCTGCATTTAAAAATGGATATAATCCGGTGTCGTTCACGCTCATCTGTCCACCCAGGACGATCAACTTCGCCGGGAGAACTGCCGGAACATCCTCCTGTTCAAAGAGGTGGATGATGGTATGGGGTACCTCTTTCTTCTTCAGATAGACCCCGATTTCTCCAAGAGGTTCATCCTTTCCATGCTGGAAAATAGTTAGCATCGCAGCTTTGGTTGGTAAGCACGTAAGATATGGATTTGCTTCACTTTCATCCCGCACGGTAGGGTGTTTATCTTTTTTTATTCCAGAAGTTCATGCAGACAATGTCTGCCCTGCAGGTTCAGTCCCGGATCGGCCCACTCTGGCGGCAGCGCATGGATACGATGCGCGAATATGACGTTGTCCGTGACGGAAACGTGTTTGGGACAGGTTTTTCCAATAGTTTTGTTTTTTCTTCAGAATATGATCAGGCCCGGCGTATGCTTGGCAAACTGCTTGCCCGGTACCAGGATCACACTCTTGAAACTGTTTTCAATGGAACAGAAATTTCTATCGGGGGGGAAACCTGTTATTCCCTGGAAAGCCGGCATGGCATTGCTATCCCCCCGTTTGACCGCGACCGGTATGCCGATGAGATCTCCGGGGACATTACTCTTGTACGGGGGGTTGGCCCGACGACCCGGAAACGACTGAATGACCGGGGATTTCACAGGATTGCCGATCTTCTGGGACATCCGAAATTCCGGTCCGGGGCCCACCAGGTGCTTGACTGTATCAACCGGGAAAATACAGCAGAGATAATGGATCTTGTCGGGTGCAGGCATACCAAATCACATCCTTCTGTCCTGGCAGCAGCAGGCTTGCACGAGCCAGAAGACTTTGTTTTCTTTGATATCGAGACTCTCGGGCTGTTTTCCCGGCCGATCATTCTCTTTGGCCTCGGCGTCATCGAACGGGGGGATCTCACTGTGCGCCAGTACCTGTTACGGGATATTAACGAGGAACCGGCTGCCCTTGCAGCCACTTCAGAACTCCTTTCCGGTAAACATCGGGCAGTCGTCACGTTCAATGGCAAGTCATTTGATCTGCCCTACCTTTCAGACCGGCTTGCCTACTATGGCATGGAAACACCAAGACAAATCCCCCACTTCGATGTTCTCCACTTCAGTCGCAGGAGATGGAAGGATCATTTCCCCTCCCTCAGACTCACGGCGCTTGAACGTGAAGTCCTTGGTATCCATCGCGAGGATGATGTGCCAGGGCAGATGGTGCCGGAGTTTTTCGAAACGTACCTGCGGACCGGTAATTGCGGACCGCTTGTTCCCGTTGTCGAACACAACCGTCAGGATGTAGTATCTCTTGCCCGCCTCTTCTTCCATCTGCTGGGGGAGTCTCATGGGCGTTGCTGATGTTATCCGGCACCTCGGTATAAATCCTGTTTACCGGGAGCGGGTTGTACATCTGGAAATAACTCCACCCACCCCTCCCGATTATGGAATGCTGGATGAACCGCTTTCCCCTGCTCTTCAGTCCTATCTTGACCAGAAAGGAATCCGGCTGTACTCCCACCAGTGTGAAGCCATCAACCATATCCGTGCCGGCAGAAACACGATCATTACCACACCCACGGCAAGTGGCAAGACCCTTGCATTCAATCTCCCAGTCTTTGAAAACCTTGAGAAAAACCCAGGATCGCGGGCACTCTACCTGTACCCGACCAAGGCGCTCGCAAACGACCAGCTTGCAACGCTCCTGCAGATGGAAAAGTATTGTGGGATCAATGCAAAACCGGCAATATACGATGGCGACACGCCGCAGTCAAAACGTGCCGCGATTCGGGAGAATGCACGGATCATAGTTTCGAATCCCCACGAACTTCACCATGTGCTTTCCTGGCATACGAAATGGCGCCCGTTCTTCTCGGGGCTGGACTACATTGTCATAGATGAAGCGCACCGGTACCGCGGGGTTTTTGGATCCAACATCGCATTTCTGATCCGCAGACTCCAGCGGATCTGCAGGTATTACGGATCAAATCCTCGTTTCATTCTCTCCACGGCGACCCTTGCAAATCCCCTGGAATTTGCCCGGAATCTTACCGGCCAGCCCTTCGTACTGGTTGATCATGATGGATCCCCGCATGGTACCAAAAATTTCGTGTTTTACAATCCCTTTTTCAATGGCATTGCAGAACGATCTGCGCACCAGGAAACAAAAGATCTCCTTCTCACCTGCGTGAAAAGCGATCTCCAGACCCTCTGTTTCGCCGGCTCCCGGAAAATGGCGGAACTCATCACCGTGTGGGCCCGCGAAGATGCACGGCGTTCGTCGATGGAGCTCGCAGATTCTATTTCTGCGTACCGGGCCGGTTTCCTGCCAGAAGAGCGCCGGAGAATTGAGCAGAAGGCAAAGGATGGGACTATGCGGGGAATCATTTCCACCAATGCCCTCGAACTCGGGATCGATATCGGATCCCTCGATGCCGTGATCATTTCCGGTTATCCCGGGACCATGATGTCTACACGCCAGCAGGCTGGCCGGGCAGGGCGGAGCGGGGATGAATCCCTTGCAATCCTTGTTGCCCAGGCAAATCCGCTTGACCAGTATTTCATGAACCACCCAAAGGAATTCTTCCTGCGGTCCCATGAACACGCCATTATCGATATAAAAAATCCCTATATCTTTTCCGGCCACTTGCTCTGTGCAGCAGCAGAGTTGCCTCTCCAGGAGGTACATGACGAGCAGGTTTTCGGCCAGCCGTTCTCAGAACTTCTTCCGGAACTTGCATCCAGTGACCTGTTGAGGAAGACCTCTCGCGGGTGGGTTTATTCCGGGAGGGGACGGGCTGCAGAGGCCGTGAGACTGGATGGGGTTCCCGGTGAGACATTCCGGGTGATGTGTCACGGCCGGCTGCTTGAGACCCTGGATCGCGGGCAGGCATATCGCGAGGCCCATAAGGGTGCGATCATGCTCCACCAGGGAGAGACGTTTGTCGTCAACGAGATGGACCTTGAGACGCATACGATCCGGGTGACCGAGACCGATGTGGACTATTATACGCAGCCGCTGAAAGAAGCGGACCTCTCC
>Ga0265296_1000966_pt1 | contig 36595 bp, 33 predicted proteins | sample MunlanPumphouse1_FD_189073 | JGI IMG/M metagenome (GOLD analysis project Ga0265296, IMG submission 189073) | Groundwater microbial communities from a municipal landfill in Southern Ontario, Canada - Pumphouse #1 | ecosystem: Environmental > Aquatic > Deep subsurface > Groundwater | place...
CCCGGCTCAGGCAGGATAAGTTATCAGTATGATTTGGAAAACCGCTTGATTAAGGTAGAGCCCAAGCCGCAGGAAAAGCAGGAGTTTACCTTCTCGGTTCCGCTTTATCCCGGCTGGAACTTTTTCTCTTTGCCGGTAATTCCCAAAGATACAAATATCTCCCGAGTATTAGGTTCGCTGCACTTTGGGGCTGATTACGATCAGGTCGCGCGCTATAATTCTACCAGGAATTCCGGGGACACGTACCTTAATTGGGGACACGTACCTTCGGAGAATTTCAAACGGTGAGTAATTAAGTGTTATGTCCCCGGAATTACCCAAATCCCAATAATATTCAATCTTAGAAAAAGAATAATCAAGAATTCCTATTTTCTTTCCACAAAGAAAAATCTCTTGACAAATCCCCCCACTGTATTATAATTTAATACAGGAGGTATAAACCATGAGAAACACTGTAGCAATCAGTTTACCGGATAGTTTATTGAGGCCCCTTTCCGCAGAAGCAAAGGAAGAACACACATCGCGCAGTGAGATAATAAGGCAGGCTCTTAAGTACCACTTTTTTGTTAGAGAGTTTACCAGAGTACGAAACAAAGCCATGGTAGAATTAGCCAGGAAAGGCATAACATTAACCGAAGAAGAGATTTTTAAGAAGGTATCATGAAGATACTCTTTGACACTAATGTTATAATCTCAGGCTTTGTGAGCCAGGGTTACTCTTTTGATGTCATTAAGGATGCTGCCAATAAACATGAAGTTTATTGCACCGAATATTTACTAAAAGAAACCCGAGAAAGTCTTTCTACAAAATTCCCTTTATCACAGGAGGCAATAAATTCCATTATTAATACTGTTAAGAAACAGTTCATCGAAGGCAAAACAGCCAATACCGTTGAAAAAATTTCCAGAGACCCGGAGGACGATCAAATCTTAGCCGATGCAGTGGCCAACGATATAGACATTATAATTACCGGCGATAAAGACCTGCTCGTTTTAAAAACTCACAAAGGAATTAAAATTATACATCCTAATAAGTATTGGAATTTGTAACTTTATACTACCATGCTTAGATTCTGGCCAGAGCCTACTATTAAACTTAATCCCAAGCTTCCTCTAAAGCAAAAAATCACTAAGACCGTTTCTAAATAGCCCTATGCGGTATAAGGAGTTCCTTTAGAACTGTCCCCGTTCTTTGAAAAAGTTTGTTAGAAATCCCTTTCTTCTGCGTCTATTAATAGCAGAAGGGAGGAATACCTCATGGCAAGAAGAACAAGAATTTACTATGACCACGCAGTTTACCACATCTCTATCAGGGGTAATAACAGGCAGGCGGTTCTTAAGGCAGATGAGGATAAGATCGCGTTTCTTGCAACCTTGAGTAAATTCAAGGAGCGTTTTGGTTTTAAGCTTTACGGCCTAGCGCTTATGGATAATCACGCGCATTTAGTTATGGAGGCTAATCAAATAGGCAACATCTCCAAAATAATGCAGGCAATAACCCTATCCTACAGTCAGAAATTCAGGCACAAATACCATTATACCGGTTATGTCTGGCAGGGGCGGTTCAAAAGCAACCTTATAGAAGGAGACCGCTATATCCTGGATTGCATTGAGTATATCCATAATAATCCTGTAAGGGCAAAGATGGTAAAGCATCCTAAAGATTATCCCTGGAGCAGTTACCACGTATATAATTCCGATATTAACCCTTTGAAAGGCATTATCCAGATAGATAGATTTAGCTTTTAACCCGGGGGACAGTTCTATCATAACTCATTGGTAGGATGAAGGTAAAATAGAAACGGTCTTGAGGTTTTTTTGAAACGGTCTTGAGGTTTTTTTGAGGTTTTTGAGGTTTTTGAGGTTTTATTGAAAAAGCAAAAGTAAATCAATAGTGTCATTGCGAACCGCCGCAGGCGGTGAAGAAATCTTTTAAACGAAATGCCTAAACTTAAAACAATTTTAGCAGTCTTAGTTCTGGTTTTCTATTCTACCACAGCCTTAGCTGAAAAGGCCATATCTGAGAAAACTATCCCTGTAAAAAGGGAAACTTCCACCAGAAGCAATACCATCATCACCCAGCCCCGCCCGGCGCCAAGCCAACCAGTAGCGCCTCCTAAGCCGGTTGTGAAAATTCGTTCTGAAATTAGAAAACCTTTGCTTAATTTCAGGGTTAATCCACCTGTAAAGATAAAAAAATCTTCTTTGCAAGTCTTAGCCGGGACCAAAGAAACCAATACCGCTATTCTTATTAACAATCAGGAAGTTATCCCCATCAATGAATATAAAACCTGGTATTATGAATACCCCTTAAAACCTCAAACTATTAATAAGGTATCTATAGCTATGTATTCTCAGGCTAAAAAAGCAATATCTTTAGCCAGCCTGGACCTTAATAACATTCCCGTTGTCTTAGACACCGAGCCTCCGGTTATTACCGGCGTTAAACTTGAGCCTCAAACTAAAGATATCATCATTACCATTAAAGGCCCACCCGGAGTCTTATCCTATAATATTTACTATGCCAATAGCCTAAATTCAGCTCCCGGCATTTCATCTTTTATCTTAGCCCAGAGCAATTACTCCGTTTCAGGAAACGGCACTACTGAATGGTGTGACAACGGCGCCTTTACCGGCGCTCATCCTTTTAGCCCGAGAATAAAGATGAGGTTCTATAAATTAGAGATTAATCGTATAGAAAATCCGAATTCTCCCATAATTCTTATCGAGTCACCAAACGACGGAGAAGTTATTACGGATCCCATATGAGATTAAAAAAGTATATATTCCCGGTATTGTTACTTGTCTTTCCGCTATGCTTATCAAGTTTAAACTTTAGCTACGCGGAAAACGCCGATGCCTCGGGCCTTTGGAATTATAACCACTTATTATCTCCTATAACAATCCACGTAGTAAGCGTAGCTACTTATCCTGGCGGCTCTAGTGTTTATACCAACGATCAACCTATGAGCTCTCTCACTGCGGGCTTTACCCTTGAAGTATCCCAGTCACAGGCAGGTGTATTATCCGGCTCCTCAAACGTTGGAGGTTATCCTGCAACACTAATCGGTAATGTTTCCGGCAATAACGTAACATTTACCTATACCGCCACTGTACCCGGTGCTAATCTTACGTGCACCGGGGTATGCTCCGGCACAATTAATGGCAAAAACATAAGTGGTACACTTACCTATACTTTTTCCTATTATAATCAAACCACCGTGGGGGATGTTACTGTTACCTCAACCGCTTCCGGCTCTACTATCGGTTCATTTACCGTTGCCATTACAAGAGTAGACTTAGATACTTTCCTTACTTCTTGCCCTGCCGGCACTATTGAGGAGCCGGTTGCCGCTTTTGCCTGGAGAGGGGTTCCAGAAGAAAAGATAGCCAGGTATGAATATTCTTTAGACGGCTCTGCTAAGGTATCTACTACAGACAAAGGAATAACTCTTAACGGCCTAAGCGAAACAGAGCATATCTTTAGCGTCGCCGCTGTTAATAAACTAGGGAATGTTGACCCAACGCCGGCAACCTGCACATTTACTGTGCGCAAGAAATGGGCCGGCCAGCCAAACCTTGAAGAATCAAACCGGGGTAACCAGCCCGGAAAATCTACCAGCGACCCGATTAATTTCGTTACCGGGAACATGTATGTTATCGCTCAAGACCTTGCCCTTCCTGGCAGAGGGCTTGATTTCAAGTTTAGCCGCACCTATAACGGACTGAATAAGGATAACGGCCCGCTTGGCTATGGATGGACGCATAGTTACAACATCCCTCTATCAACCGATCAGGCCTCCGGCTTGTCCAAGATTACAGATGAGGAAGGGAAGAGCTATTCATTCGGCATAAATGGCGACAGCATTACTGCTCAACGCGGAGATCATTCCAGGTTCCTTACCAATGGTTCAAATATTACCTGGCGTAAAAAAGACGGAACCGAATACCTGTTTGACTCATCCCGAAGGCTTACTTCTATAAAAGACCGTATCGCAAATCAGCTTAATCTAGAATATGACGCGAAAGGGAGCCTTGTTAAAATTATTGATACTGTTGGCCGCCAGATCACCTTCAGTTACGACAGCCAAAACCGCATTATTTTCTTAAATGATCCTTCGGGGAACAATTTTAATTATGCTTACGATGCTAACGGTAATCTTGTTAAGGTAACTAACCCCAAGGGCGAAAGCACCTTTTATGAATACGACGCAAACCATAATCTCACCAAAAAGACAGACGCCAAAGGCAATACCGTTTCCTTTGCCTATGATTCTTCTAATCGCTGCATATCTTCAAACGGAGATAATAATCACGGGCTAACCCAGCTTAGTTATGATCCTGATAATAAGAAAACAGTTGTTGCTGATTCCAAGGGAAAAACTACTGCGCATTATTATAATGCTGACTTTGAGCTAACAAGAAGCGTTGATTCGGCAGGAAAAGAGGTATTTTCCAATTGGGATGCCAATTTCAACCTTATCTCGCGCACTGATGAGTTGAGCCGCACCACTGCCATGGAATATGACGCAATGGGCAACCTTAGCAAGTTAACCGACCCGCTAGGCAACAGCACCGTTTTTGTTTACGAGCCAAACTTTAGCCTATTAATATCCACAACCGATGCGCAGGGAAATAATACTATCTATAACCGTGATTCCAAAGGAAATCTCCTAGAAGTAAAAGACGCCCTTGGTAACAGCACAACTTATGCCTACAACTCCTTTGGCCAGCCTCTAACCGTAACCAATCCTCTAGGCAAAATCACTTATTTTAGCTATGGCGCAAAAGGCAATCTGGAAACCACTAAAGACGCGCTTGGTAACACTACTACTTTTAAATATGACGACTCAGGTAACTTAACCGAAACTACGGATGTAAAAGGGAACACCACCAAATATACTTACAATGAGCTGAATCAATTAATCAAAGTGGTTTATACTGATGACTCATATTTAACCTATGAATATGATGCAGTTGGCAACCGCGCCAAGGTTACTGACCAAAACTCTAACTCCACCACCTACATCTATGATCAGAATAATCGCGTTATCTCTGTCACTGACCCTCAAGGCCATAAAGTAAACTATGACTACGATACCGAAGGCAACCTAATCTCTGTTATTGACCAGTCCGGCAATAAAACTACTTACTCCTATAGCTCGTTTAACCGCCTGATTGAGGAAAGTGACGCCCTAGGCAACAAGGCTGCTTATGAATATGACTCCGTAGGCAACCGCACTAAGAAAACCACTCCTGAAGCTAAGGAAATAAAATACGAATACGACTCGCTCAACCGCCTGACAAAAGTAATTTATCCTGATAATACTCTTATCTATGGCTATGACTCTTTAGGCAGGCGCACTTCTCTGACTGACAAGAGCGGCATAACTCACTACTTCTACGACTCCCTAAGCCGCCTAACTAAAGTTGATGGCCCGCTTGATAATGACACCATAGAACATGCTTATAATTCCTTAGGCAACCGTATCTCTATGATTGACCCAGACCAGAAGCTTACCCGCTATGCTTATGATGAATTAAACCGCTTGAGTGTTATTACAGACCCGCAAGACAAAATTACCAAATACGAATACGACTCACTCGGTAATTTAACCGGCCTGCTTTATGCTAACGGCCTAAAAACCACCTACAGCTATGACTCACTCAACCATTTAACTAACCTCACTACTCAAAACTCAGCCAATCCATTAGAAAAGTTTTCAGAATTCATCTATATCTATGATAAGGCAGGAAGGAGAATCTCTGCTCAACTGCCTGACGGGAAAATTGATTACAGCTACGACTCAAAGGGCCAACTTACTCAAGAGAAGAAAACTGGAAGCAAGCCTTATCAAATCAGCTACGAATACGACCCTGCAGGTAACCGCAGCAGTATGCTTAAAGACGGTATAGAATACACTTACCTATATAATGACTTAAACCAGCTTATTGAAGAAAACATCTCAAGCCCTGCAAAAATGACTACCTCTATCACTGTCAGAGGAAAAGTCACTGTCACAAGCGGCATAAAGTCCTTGACTGTAAATGGTACTCAAGCTACTCTCTCGGGAAGCGACTTTAGCTGCCCTATAACCCTGCTTGAAGGCAAAAACACCATTACAGTAAGAGCCACCGATAATAATAACCGTTCCTCTTCAAAGTCTATTAACGTAACCTATGCTCCTACCAAGCAAATACTCTACAGCTATGACTTAAACGGCAATCTCATCAAAAAAGAGAGAGCAGGTAAAACCACTAACTATACCTATGACTTAGAGAACCGCCTGTTGCATATCACCGGAGGAAACCTTGATATTGCTTATCAATATGACGCTGAAGGTAAAAGAATCTCCTCGACTCAAGGCTCAAGCAGCACTAACTACCTCTACGACGGCTTAAGTGTCATCCTTGAGCGTAATTCCCAAGGCCAGAATCTCACTTCTTACATCCGTAATCCCCTTGCTGCAGGTGGAATAGGAGGGATCATTAAAGAAGCTACTCCAATTCCCGGCTATCCAGACGCCTACTACCACTATGACGGTCAAGACAACGTTACGGTTATCACCGGCTCCTCAGCTGAGCGCCTGATGTCTGCCAGCTACGACTCCTTTGGCAATCTCCTTGAGAAAAGCGGCATTGCAGATAACTCCTACAAATTCTCCACCAAGGAAACCGACCCCTCAGGCCTCATCTACTTCGGCGCGCGCTACTACGACCCAAGGATAGGGAGATTTATTACTAGAGATCCCCTGGGAATGGTTAACGGGCCTAACTTATACCTGTATTGCCTCAACGACCCGCTCAACTGGATAGACCCGTGGGGATTGTGTGTGGAGGCCGGATACTCAAAGCTGATTGATTTAGGTATTTTTAGCATTCGTCATACGTTTATAAAAGCTACGTATCAAGGACAAACCAGAATGCGAGGTTTTGTTCCTACGTCATCTTTCTGGGCGGTATACACGGTTTTAACGGGTTGGCCCGTACCTGGTCGGATTAGAGAAGAAACAGGGGTAGGAGAATTTATAAAGTTAAAGATACAAGATTCGGCACAAGCAATGATAGTTTATAATTTACTTGAGCCAACTGAACAGCTTGATTGGAAAAGTTACGATTATCTTACACAAGATTGCTATGATTGGAGAAATCAAATTCTTCTTTATGCCGGGATTAAGCCGCCGGATGATTGGCCAGGAGGCCAATAACATGCTAAGAAAAATTCTATCTATCATTATAATTACCTTTTCGTTTTTAAAGCTCTGCACGTTTGTTTCTGAGATTTATCTATTATGTAACATGTTCTTTTTAAAGTTTAGCGGTAAGCCGGTTTCTTCCCTTGAGTTCAATCATTTCTTCAACGCGTATATTTTCATTTCAAGTATTGCAGAGTTAATTTTATATATTTTTAGCATGAAATATGCGATAGGTATACTTAGGGAAAAGCCTAATAAATTAAGAATGCTTAGAGTCATCACCATATTTCTTTTTGTGTATTACCCGTTGGTTTTCGGGATTAACTATTTTATCTATCATCGTCATAACTTAATGCGTTATATTCCAATTATTATTCCTTATCTTGTTTTTATCCCATTCGCGCTATATTTATTACGTACTCGGGAAAGCGAACAAACCACTAAGACCCCTAAGACCGTTTCTAGATAGCCCTATGTGGCATAAGGAGTTCCGTTAGAACTGGCAGAAAAGGGGACGTTCCCTAAAGGGCAGGTTAAGCAATAATAGCCTATTGAGAATAAAGGGGTTGTGATTGAAGTTGCAAGGAATCTTAGTGATTTTTGTTTGGCGTTTCTAACGTCATTCGATTGCAACGTTCGTGCGAACTCATTGTAGATAAAGCGTTTATAATCGGCTAAGGTGTCCCTTTTGGACGCGTCCCCACGTTCGTCCTTTTGGACGCGTCCCATTTTATCCCACGATTCCTCTTAGCAGATACGCTTTATCACGAAATAGGCCATCATTATCAACGCATTATACATGGTGTTAAAAAAGAATATTGGGAAAAAGACGCTGATAGTTACTCTCGTTTCATGAAAAGGAAAGCTTTTAAGCAATATAAATGGGTGTTATTTATTCTATTCGCCCCAATTCTATTAGTAAGAAAAGTAATGAAAACCCCTAAGACCGTTTCTAGATAGCCCTATGTGGCATAAGGAGTTCCGTTAGAACTGGCAGAAAAGGGGACGTTCCCTAAGGGGATAGGTTAAGCAATAATAGCCTATTGAGAATAAAGGGGTTGTGATTGAAGTTGCAAGGAATCTTAGTGATTTATGTTTGGCGTTTCTAACGTCATTCGATTGCAACGTTCGTGCGAACTCATTGTAGATAAAGCGTTTATAATCGGCTAAGGTGTCCCTTTTGGACGCGTCCCCACGTTCTCACGTTCTAGAAAAAGATAATTTAACTCGCAGGAGCATTTAAAAAGTGGAATTTATCTGGTATACTTTAAGTAGAAAAAAGAGATTGACGAGCGCGAACCTTTGTGGTATAAACAATGCTATCATCCCAGTGAGATCTCGTATCTTGCTGGCCCCGAACTTCTCGTGAGTTCGGGTTTTTTATTATTCTATGAATAAAATAGCTTTCTTTGCAGACGGTTTTAATCTTTACCACTCTTTAAATAGGGACAGCGGATATTTTTAAGCTATGATGCTCTACGAAGAGATACTGCGTGAATTCCAGAAACAAAAGGTAAAATATGTGCTTGTTGGGGGCATGGCGGTTAATCTGCATGGTTTTATGAGAAGCACCGCTGATCTGGATATCCTTGTGGAGATGAGCGATGCCAATCTGAGGAAGGTGGTAAACATTTTAAGGAATAATGGTTACCGGGTGAAACAACCAGTAGACCCGATGGGAATCGCTGATGCAAAGTTGCGCTACGAGTGGATTCACGATAAGCATATGAAGGCATTTAACTTTTATAAAGAGGGAGAGTTAAGAGAAGTAGATATTATTATAGATTCGCCGGTATCTTTCGAAAAGGCAAAAGAAAACGCGATGCAGATAAAGGTAGGCAAGGCGCTATTGCCGGTAATTTCCATAGATGACCTGATTATTATGAAGATGGGCACGCAGCGCAGCGTGGATAGATTCGATATTGAAGCTTTACGTAGGATTAAAAAAGTGAAAGGGAAGCATCGTTGTCCAAAATAGTGTCATTGCGAGCGAAGCAAAGCAATCTTTTTAATTCTAAGAAGATTGCTTCGTCGGGCTAAAGCCCTCCTCGCAATGACACTGACATCGCAATGGCACGTTGTTGATATCTCAAAAACATTTTCTCGACGATGATAATTCTCTTATTTTGGACACGAATGAAGGAGAAGAAATGATTTTTAAATGGGAGAGTGATGAAGAAAAACTAAAAAGATTTATGCGCATCCCAGCGAAGAAGAAGCTGGAGTGGTTAAATCAGATGCATGAGTTTATGCGTTTGGCTTATTCAAAAAAGCAAAGAGATATCTTTGGAAAATGAGGGCACTTAGATGAAAAATAATCTGGCGGTGGTAATTCTGGCGGCGGGCAAGGGAGAGCGGATGAAGTCTGACATCCCTAAGGTGATGCATCCGCTCTGCGGGCGGCCGATGATCGGCTATATTTTAGATTTGGCCAAAGAGCTTAAGGCCAGCAAAATTGTGGCGGTCTTAGGCCATAAGCACCAGCAGATAAAACCGTTTCTTTCTGTGCGGGTAAAGCCGGTGATCCAGAAAAAGCTGCTCGGCACGGCTGACGCGGTAAAAACTGCGCTTACGCAGCTTAAAGGTTTTTCCGGCACAGTGCTGGTGCTTTACGCGGATAATCCTCTCTTGAAGAAAGAGACCGTGGCTAAGCTTTTAAAATACCACCGGGAAAATAATTTAGCAGCTACTTTGCTGACTGCTCAAGTAGAAAAGCCGGCAGGTTACGGCAGGATCCTGCGCGATAAGCGCGCCAGTATCCGCGGGATAGTTGAGGAAAAAGACGCTGATGATTTTGAAAAAGATATCAAAGAAATCAATACCGGCATTATCTGTTTTAATAAAAAAGCCTTAGAGCAGGGCCTAAGGCTGGTTAGGCCGAATAACCGCAAAAAAGAATATTACCTTACTGATTTGGTGAGCATTTTGGCGCAAAAAGAGTTTCTGGTGGACGCGGTAAAGTTAGATGATATTAACGAGGCCCTGGGGATTAACGCCCGCCCGGACTTAGCCAAGGCTAATAATTTAATGCAACAGCGGATCAATGACGGCTATATGCGCAAAGGGGTGACGATAATTGATCCCGCCACTACTTTAATTGCTTTCGGGGCAAAGATCGGCCGGGATAGCCTGATTTATCCCTTTACAGTAATAGCCAGCGATGTTATAATTGGAAAACATTGTTCTATCGGCCCCTTTGCCCATTTGCGGGAAGGCACGCGTTTAGAAGACGGTGTTTTGCTGGGGAATTTTGTGGAGGTTGTGCGCTCTAAAATTTCCCGTAACACCTGGGCGAAACATTTTTCCTATATCGGCGACAGCCGCATCGGCCGTCAGGTTAATATCGGAGCTGGCACAGTGACCGCCAATTTTGACGGCGTTAAAAAACACCTCACCGTTATAAAAGATAACGCTTTTATTGGCTCTGACACCGTGTTGGTGGCCCCGGTTAATATCGGCAGGAAAGCTACGACCGGCGCCGGCGCGGTGGTGCTAGCAGGCAGTAAAGTTAAAGATAATACCGTTGTAGCCGGCATTCCGGCAAAACTATTAGCTAAAAAGAGGTAACTATGGGCCCCTCACCTTCTAAATATTCAGTAAGCTTAGATTATGATAGTGCGGGCTTCATCAACAGAAAGAAGGTGCGGGGTGGATAAATTAGCGGTTTTTACGGGCAACGCGCATCCGCAGTTGGCCAAAGATATCTGCGCCTACCTGAAGGTAAAATTATCCGATGCCTTTGTCAGTAAGTTCAGCGAAGGCGAAATCAGGGTGAAGATTAACGAAAATATCCGCGGCAAAGATGTCTTTATCGTCCAGCCGACCTGCCCGCCGCCGAATGAAAATTTAATGGAATTATTGATCATGATCGATGCCCTGCGCCGTTCCTCGGCGCAGCGGATTACCGCGGTAATTCCTTATTTTGGCTATGCCCGCCAGGACAGAAAAGACCAGCCGCGCGTGCCGATTACCGCTAAGCTGGTGGCAAATCTGCTGACTACCGCCGGAGCAAACCGTATTTTGGCCATGGATTTACACGCCGGGCAGATTCAGGGGTTTTTTGATATTCCAATGGACCATCTTTTTGCCATCGGCGTTTTTATCGATTATTTTTCCAGCAACAAGCTCAAAGACATCGCGGTAGTTTCCCCTGATGTCGGCAGCATTAAGATGGCCCGCGCCTATGCCAAGAGGATGTCCGCCGGTTTGGCGGTGATTGACAAAAGGCGCGACTCTCCGGATAAAACCGAAGTAATGTATATCTTAGGCGAAGTCAAAGGCAAAAACGCCATCATTGTCGATGATCTAATCGCTACCGGAAGTTCCCTGATCGAAGCCGCGGATGCGTTAAAGAAGGCCGGAGCTAAAAGTATTATCGGGGCAGTAAGCCACGGAGTTTTATCCGGCCCGGCAATTGAGCGCATCAGTAAATGTAAGAGTTTGGAGAAACTTTTGATCACCGACAGTATACCTTTAAGCGCGGCCAAACTTATTCCCAAGGTTAAAGTGCTCTCAGTGGCAGGGCTTTTGGGCGAGGCAATCAAGCGTATTCATCAGGAGGAGTCAGTAAGCTCGTTATTTGATTAATCAGAGGCTGTTTTATTTTAAGTTTACACTTTGAGCCGTGCAGAAAGTGTAAACTTAAAGTAATAAGTTAAAGAAAACGGAGTAAATCTAATGGAAGAAATAATTCTGGAAGCGCAAAAGAGGCAAGAAACAGGCAGCGGAAAAGTTAAAGATCTAAGGGGCGCAGGCTTTATCCCGGCAGTGGTTTATTCCGGCGGCAAAGAATCTCTGCCCTTAAAACTATCGCACAGCGAATTCTTTAAATTAGTGCACCATTACCGCGTTGAGGGCGTTGTGATCAGTTTGAAAATTAAGGATGACACAAAAGCTATTAGCCGCCCCTGCCTGATTAAGGAAATTCAGTATGAACCGGTGCACGGAGATATCGTGCACGTGGACTTCAATGAAATCTCGCTGACTAAGGCAATTAAGGTAAATGTGCCGGTAACAGCCAAAGGCGAGGCAGTGGGAGTCAAGCAGGAAGGCGGTTCCTTGGAACATATTCTCTGGGAAGTGGAAATCGAGTGTTTGCCTACGAATATCCCTAAAGAAATTGAAGTAGATATCACTAATCTAAAGCTCGGGGGTTCCGTGCATATAAAGGATATTGTTTTTCCTGCCGGAGTAAAGGTGTTAAATGACCCGGGGGCGATCGTCTTGAGTGTGACTGCTCCGATGAAGGAAGAAGTGCCGGCCGAAGCAGTTGAGGGAGCGGCACCTCTGGAGCCGGAAGTAATCAAGGAAAAGAAGGAAGTCCCGGCTGAAGCTGCTGCCGAAGAAGGCAAGGAAAAAGGAAAAGAGAAAGAGAAGAAATAGTTTTTATGAAGTTAATCGTCGGCTTGGGCAATCCCGGCATGCTCTATGCGTTTAGCCGGCATAATATTGGTTTTTCCATAGCTAAGGCCTTGGCTAAAGCCAGAAAAAGTTCTTTTAAAAAAGAATTAGGCATTCCCGCTTTAAGCGCAGGCCTTAAATTTGCCGGAAACAGCGTGTTGATAGCTGCGCCGCTTACATTTATGAATTTATCCGGCGCTGCGGTGTCAGCTCTTTTAAAAAAATACGCTATTGAGCCAGGGAATTTATTAGTTGTCTGTGATGACCTGGATTTAGAGTTTGGCTGCATGCGTATCAGGCCGCAAGGTTCCTCGGGCGGCCATCGCGGCCTGCAGTCGATTATCGGGCAGCTGCAAAGTAAAGATTTCTGCCGCTTGCGCGTCGGCATCGGCCGGCCGGCAGAGAGTAAGGCCGCCGCGGAATATGTTTTATCGGCCTTTATCGCGCGGGAAAAAAAAGAATTAAAGCAGATTATAGCCAAAGCGCTCGATTGCTGCGAAACTTGGATTAAAAAGGGGACCAGTGAAGCAATGAACGAGTTCAACCAGAAGGAGAAGAAGCCTCATGCATAAATATGAAGCGGTAGTTATCGTAAAACCGGATTTAACCGAAGAAGAAAAGAAATCTTTGTTCGCCCAGATTCACGATATGATTATCAAGCATAAAGGGGAGATTATTTCCGGGGCGGTTTGGCAGGAGAGAAGAAAGCTTACTTTTCCAATTAAGAAGTGCCTTGAGGGGATATATTATCTTGTAAGCTTTTCCAGCGATCCCCTTGCTGTTAAGGATATCCGACAGGCCTTTAGCTTGAATGAAGCTATCTTAAGGACGTTGTTTACTAAACTTTAGGATACTGTCAAAAGTTCTATGAAGAATAAGCATGGCAGGGGATTGAAGTATGAAAGATTCCCCTCCCCTTGTGGGAGGGGTAAGGGGAGAGGGCGCAACATTCTGGAAAAACAAAAGATAGATAGTTACCACTGAAAAACCCCTCTGTCCATACCATATATTGTAGTTGCCCGATTTATCGGGCTTCGGTTGATGCCCCATAAATGGGGCAACTACAGGAGTTTTTCAGCGTTAACTAGATAGATTAGAAGATAAAACTTTTGACAGAACGAACTTTAGATAAGGGAGGTCAAATGAAGGCAGAACTTACGAAAGCGATAGCGACGTAAGTTCTATGCCTGAATTTGACCCTTGACAATTTCTTAGTAGAAAAACTAAGAGGAAATTGTCAAGGGTTTAATTCGCACATAAACTTATGTCGTAGCGAGCAAAGTGAGCACTCCATAAGTTTAGTGCTCATTAAAGGAGGAGAGCAATGGCTAGTTTGAATAAAGTTTTTTTAATCGGTAATTTAACCAAGGATCCGGAAATGCGTTATACCCCGCAGGGAATAGCGGTGTTGAACCTGCGTTTGGCGATTAACCGCAAATATCGCAATAAAAATCAGGAATGGAAAGAAGAGACATGTTTCTTAACGGCAGTAGTCTGGAATAAGCAGGCAGAAGCCTGCAACCAGTATTTACATAAAGGAAGCCCGGTTTTTGTGGAAGGGATAATCCAGTCGCGCTCATGGGAAGATGCTTCCGGGGCAAAACGCAGCGTTGTGGAAGTGCGGGCAGAGCGGGTGCAGTTTTTAGGGATAGCGCCTAAGGCGCCCGCCGGATCCGCCGAAGAGCTGCACACCACTCCGGATGTTTCGGTTGAGCCGTCTACGGAAACAGCTTGGTTAGGGGAAAGCGAGGAAGTAAATGAGAGCTAGGCCAATGACAGGAACAGGCATAAGAAATACCAAAGGCCCTAGGGGGGCGTTGGGGAAAGACAAAAAGAAAAAAGACGCGCATATTGTCAAAAAAAGGTTCTGCCGCTTTTGCGTAGATAAGGTTAAGTCGGTAGATTATAAAGATAATCGCCGGCTGGAAGCCTTTATGACCGAAAGGGGCAAGATAGTCTCCAGCCGTTTTTCCGGCAACTGCGCTAAACATCAGAGGCGTATTGCCGAGGCAATTAAAAAGGCAAGGTTCATTTCGTTGTTGCCGTATACAAGATAGTATAGGTTACGTCATTCGGTAACGGTGACGATGCCCGTTTCGTAAATCGGTTAGGGTTACGTATTAAAACGATTAACGTAGCCGAATACCGATACGGGCTTCGTAGCCGTAACCGTAACCAATAAATCCACTACATCACACAAGAGGGGTTCAAATGGAAGTAATCTTAATAAAGGATGTCGAGAAGCTAGGGTTCGCCGGCACCGTCGTTAAAACAAAAGACGGCTTCGCGCGCAATTTCCTAATTCCTAATAATTTGGCTGTGCTTTTAACTGCGGCAAACCAGAAAAGATTAGAGCAGGAAAAGCTTAAAAAAGCGCAAGGCCTGGAGAAAATTAAAAAATCCTGCGAAGAGATTAAGGGGCGCCTGGATAATTTATCTCTGACTATCTCGGCGCTAGTGCAGGAAGACGAGAAGCTCTACGCCAGTATTACCCCGCAGATTATTGTCAGTTCTCTCAAAGATGAAGGTTTTGAGATTGACAAGAACGCGGTCCTTTTGGCTGAGCCGATTAAGGCTTTAGGGATTTATGAGGCAGAGATTAAGCTGCACCCGGAAGTAAGCGCCAAAATTAAAGTCTGGATCGTAAAAAAATAAATTCTCACATAAGCTTATGTCTTCGGACCTGGTTCTAGAAAAAGTGCCGCCGCAGAACTTAGAGGCTGAAATGGCTGTCTTAGGCTCCCTGCTTTTAGACAGCGATGCTATCTCTGTGGCTATGGAAAGCCTGTCTGCGGATTTCTTCTATAAAAGCGTCCACCAGAAAATTTTTTCCGCTATTGCCGATCTTTTTAACGCCAATAAGGCAGTTGACCTGATTACCTTAACTAACGCCTTAAAAATTAACGGCTCCCTGCAGGAAGCCGGCGGCCCCAGCTATTTAACGGCTTTGGCGAATTCCGTGCCCACCGCAGCCAATATCGGGCATTATGTCTCAATCGTAAAAGAGAAAAGTATTTTAAGGACGTTAATCAGTAACGCTACCAAGGTGGTTTCGCTTTGTTACGAAAGTGAAGGCAATATCGACGAGGTAGTGGATAGCGCCGAGCGTTTTATTTTTGAGGTCAGCGACCGCCGCGCCCACGGGGCGTACATTTGCTTAAAAGACCTGATCAAGGACAGCATTGAAACTATTGACCGTCTTTATCGGGATAAAAAGCATGTAACCGGGATTCCCACCGGCTTTATTGATTTTGATATTAAAACCGCGGGGCTGCAGCCGGCGGACTTGATTATCATTGCCGGCAGGCCTTCGATGGGCAAAAGTGCCCTTGCTTTAGGTATTGTTGAATACGCCGGGGTGGTGGAAAAAATCCCGCTGGCGATTTTCAGTTTAGAGATGTCCAAGGAACAGCTGGTGCAGAGGATGCTTTGCGCGCACGCCAAGGTCGACGCGCATAAGGTCAGGACAGGGTATCTTTCCACTTCCGACTGGCCGCGGCTTACCGCCGCGGCGGGGAAATTATCGGAAGCCCCGATTTTTGTCGACGATACGCCGGCTATTTCGGTAATGGAATTGCGCGCAAAAGCCCGGCGGCTAAAAAGCCACCACGGTATTAAACTGATTGTGCTGGACTATATGCAGTTGATGCGCGGCTCAGCCAATATTGAAAGCAGGCAGCAGGAAATCTCGGAGATTTCCCGCTCCTTAAAGGCCTTAGCCCGCGAGCTGAATATCCCGGTGATCGCCATCAGCCAGCTTTCCCGGGCGGTAGAATCCCGCACTGACCACCGGCCGCAGCTTTCGGACTTAAGGGAGTCTGGAGCTATTGAGCAGGACGCGGATGTGGTGGTATTATTGCTCAGAGAAGAATATTATAACCCTACGCCGGATAATCAGGGTATTGCCGAGATTAATATCGCCAAACAGCGTAACGGCCCGACAGGCAGTTTAAAGCTGACTTTTATCAAAGAGTATACCAGATTCGAAAACATCGCGAGGATTGAATAAGATGAGGATAAAATCTATTGCTCTGGCTGCTTTCTTGTTGTTTGGTTTAGCTAATTTTTCTTTTGCCCAGGATGAGCCGCAAGCCGCCGAAGGGCAAACACAAATACAGCAAGAGGCAGCGGCTCCGCCGGCGCAAAAAATAGTTACCGCTATCGAGGTCAAGGGCAACAAGGCCATTAGCACTAACGTGATTATTTCCAAGATGAAAAGCCGCATCGGCAGCCCCTATCAGGAAAGTATTGTCAGCGACGATTTAAAGCGGCTGTATTTGCTGGGGTTCTTCAGTGACATAAAAATTGACAGCGAAGCTTACAAAGACGGCTTGAAAGTGATCGTCAGCGTGGAAGAGCGGCCGATCATCGAAAAAATAAATTTCACCGGCATAGAGCGGATTACTATAGCGGATGAAAAAATTAAAGAAAAATTAAAGTCCCGCGAAGGCCAATACCTGGATTACCCTAACCTGGAAGAAGATGTGCGTATGTTTAAAAAGATGTACGAAGGCATGGGCTTTAGCTCGGCGCAAATAAAATACGATGTAAGCATGAATAAAGAAACCGGAAAAGCCATAGTACTAATTAGTGTGGCGGAAAACAAAAAAGTCAGGATCAAAGATATCACAGTTGAAGGAAACACCTCTTACCCGGAAAGCCGGATTTTAAGGCTTTTAAAGACCAAAAAGGCCTGGTTTTTTAATGCCGGAGTTTTGAAAGATGAAGTCTTAAAAGAGGATATTGAGCGCATCAAATCATTTTACCGCAGGGAAGGCTTTACCGATGCCGCGGTTGAGTATAGCGTCAGCCCCGGCGCGAAAAAACCGTATTTATTATACATCCGCATTAAAATTCTGGAAGGCAAAAAATATATGGTCGGCAATGTCACTATCCAGGGGAATATTGATATAGCGCAGAAGGATATCCTCGGGCGCCTTAAAGAATGCGTTACCGGCAAGGTTTTCAGCGAAGAGGCGCTAAAAGCCGATGTCGCCAATATCCAGGGCCTTTATTTTGACCGCGGTTATATTGCCTGCTCAATCCAGGAGGCTGCGTCTTTGAACTCATATACTAACCGCGTGGATATTACTTATAGCATTGTCGAGAACGCGGTCTGTTTTGTGGAGAAGATCAAGGTGCGCGGTAATATTAAGACCAAGGATGTGGTGATTCGCCGCGAGTTAAGGATCCAGCCGGGAGAGCGTTTTGACGGGGAGAAACTTAAGCGCAGCAAGGAAAGGCTGCAGAACTTAGGCTTCTTTGAGGAAGTAAGCTATGACACCGAAGATGCCTCGGAAGCTAATAAAAAGAATTTGTTGGTAGAGGTTAAAGAGTCTAAAACCGGCTCTTTTAGTTTTGGCGGCGGCTACAGCACAGTCGAGCAGTTTGTGGGTTTTGTGGAGGTCGAACAAAAGAATTTTGACTGGAGGAATTTTCCCTATTTTACCGGGGCAGGCCAGAATTTGACATTCCGTGCTTCTGTCGGCTCGGTGTCTAATACCTTTGATTTAAGCTTTACCGAGCCCTGGGCCTTTGACTATCCGGTTTCTTTCGGCTTTGACGGTTACCGCCGCGACCATAAAAGGTCTACTGACGTAGGTTACGGTTACGACGAAAAAGTCACCGGAGGCGACCTGCGTTTAGGCAAGGAGATATCCGAATACCTGCGCGGGGACCTGATGTACCGCTTAGAGCAAATCGATATCTCCAATATCGCGGACAATTCTCCGGAGATTGAGAAAGAGCGCGGCAGGAATATGATGAGCAGCCTTACTCCCAGCATTACCTTTGACAGCCGTAATAATGTATTCGATACCAAAAAAGGAAACTTACTTACCAGCTCTCTGGAAGTAGCCGGCGGGCCTTTTGGCGGCGACAAGAGCTTTTGGAAATTTTTTACCCGCGCTTCGCATTATTTTCCGCTGCTGCGCGATTCCAGCCTTGAAGTAAGGTTAAGGGCAGGGTTAAGCGCGGCCTACAAGAGCTCCGATCGCATCCCCATTTATGAAAGATTTTTCGCCGGGGGCGCTAGCACTATCAGAGGATATGATGAAAGAAAGATCGGCCCGATGGATGAGTCTAAAGAGCCTCTTGGCGGCAACGGTTTGGCTATCGGAAATATCGAGTATACTTACCCGGTTTTCAACTTCCTTAAAGTCGCGGCATTCCTTGATGCGGGAAATGTCTGGGATAAACTAAGCAGGTTTGGGACATCCAGCCTGAAGTCGAGTTATGGTTTAGGCCTGAGGCTGAATACGCCCATCGGCCCGATTATGCTGGATTACGGCATACCTTTAAGCAAGGCAAGCGGTGAAGATAAAAAGACTAGTGGTAAATTTCACTTTAGCGCCAGCCACGGATTCTAATGGAAAGACGCATAAGTAATAAAATATCTGTTCGCGCACGAAATCTTTTGCCGTGCCCTACGGTTTACGTCTCGCTTCCGCTCGCAGGATAGCATTCGGCAAGGTAACTCGCTTTAGCTCGGCGTAATTCTTTGGGCACATTTGCCAAAAAATTTCCAATTGTGCGCTCACAGATATTCCATTACTTAGTTACTACTGAAAAACTCCTGTAGTTGCCCAATTTATTGGGCCCGATAAATCGGGCAACTACAATGCATGGTATGAACAAAGAGGTTTTTCAGCGGTAACTACTTAGGTGTGCTAATCAATAAAACTGGCTCTTTTGTGTTAATAGCGAATTAAGGGGAGGGGTAAGATGAGAAAAATGGGATTGTTGTTAATTAGCATGGTGTTTACTCTGGGCATTATTGCCAGCGCGCAGGCTGCGGATAAATTTGCCTACGTGGATTTAAGCCGGGTTTTCGCGGAATACTCTAAAACCAAGGACTATGAAAAATCCTTAACTGAGAAAGAAAGCACTTACACCGCAGAGAGGGATAGAAAGGTAAATGAAGTCAAGGCCCTGCAGGATAAGATTAATTTGTTAAGCGAGAAAGAAAAAGCAGACAAGAAAAACGAATTCGAGAGCAAGGTAAAGTCCCTGCAGGAGTTCGACAGCCAGAAGCAAATGGACCTGCGCAAGGAATATAACGAAAAGACCAAAGAAATCTTCAAGGATATCGAAGAGGCAGTGAAGCAATATTCGGAAAAAGAAGGCTTCACCATGGTCTTTAATGACCGGGTTTTAGTTTATCAGGTTAAAAATCTGGATATCACCGATAAAATAGTCAATATACTCGCCAAGGGCGCTAAGAAATAAATTTGTTTGATGCCTAAGACTTTAAAAGAAATTGCCAGGCTTATCGGCGGTGAAATCGTCGGAGAAGCTGATGTTGTGATCAGCGGAGTAGCTGGGATTAAGGAAGCCCGCCGCGGCGAGATCACCTTTCTGGCAAACCACAAATATTTTCCGCTGATTGATAAGACTTCCGCTTCGGCAATCATTACCTCTTTGGAAGTCGCGCGCGCCGCCAAGCCGATTATCCGCGTTGAAAATCCCTCTCTGGCTTTTATAAAAATAGTGAATTTTTTTTCCGGCGGCCCCGAGCGGCATTTTAAGGGAGTGCATCCAAGCGCTGTCTTGGGTAAGGGAGTGTCTCTGGGCAAGGATGTGGCTATCGGAGCAAGTGCTGTAATCGGCGAGGGCGTGTCAATCGGCAGCGATAGCGTGATCTACCCCGGGGTATTCGTGGGAGCAAAAAGCAAAATCGGAAATGATACTTTGATTTACCCTAACGTCTCCATCCGCGAAAACACGATTATCGGCAGCCGGGTGATCATCCACAGCGGCGCGGTAATCGGCTCCGACGGTTTTGGTTTTATCCCGGTAGAAGGAAAACACCACAAAATCCCGCAGGTGGGAATAGTGGAAATCGGCGATGACGTGGAAATCGGCGCTAACGCGGCTATTGACCGCGCGCGTTTCGATAAAACGGTAATCGGCTGCGGGACAAAAATCGACAACTTGGTGCATATCGCCCATAATGTTGTGCTGGGAGAGAATTGTATTATTATAGCGCAGGCAGGCGTCTCCGGCAGCACAACTATCGGCAAGGGTGCTACTTTAGCCGGCCAGGCAGGGTTAGTCGGCCATATTAATATCGGCGAGGGGGCTATTGTCGCAGCGCAGGCAGGAGTGACTAAGTCAGTGCCGGCTAATACTATTGTCTCCGGATATCCGGCGCAGGAACACGAGCTCGCCAAACGGGTTAATGCCTGCGTGCAAAATCTGCCGCGGCTTTACGAAACAGTCAGGAAGCTGCAAAAGAAGATTCAAGAGTTAGAAACCAAGCTTAAAGCATAATTACGTGTGTCTACAATAGCGTGTCATTGCGAGGAACGAAGTGACGAAGCAAACTAATAGATTGCTTCGTCGGGCTTCGCCCTCCTCGCAATGACACTGATTGAAGCATAATTTAAATGGATAAACAAAGGACAATCGCGAAAGTTGTTTGTTTAAGCGGCATTGGGCTGCATACCGCTAATAAGGTGACAATTGTTTTTAAGCCGGCAGAAGCTGATAGCGGGATAAGCTTTATCCGCGTTGACTCCCCCGGTAAACCCGTAATCAAAGCCGCGGAAATTAATTTGCTTTCTTCCTCCAGCGCCGGGCGCCGTACTTCCATGGGAGGCCCGGATGCGGAAGTACAGACTATTGAGCACTTGATGTCAGCGCTTTCCGGGCTGGCAATAGACAATATCAATATCGAGCTGGATAATAACGAAATCCCGGGTTTAGACGGCAGCAGCATAAATTTCTTAGAAGCGCTGAAAAGCGCAGGCATACGCGAACAGGAAGAACCCCGGCATTTTTTTTCGGTCAAAGAACCGATCTACGTGCAGGAAGCAAGCGCCTCCTTAATTGCCTTACCCTGCGAAGAATTCCGGGTTTCCTACGCCTTGAATTATAACCATCCGTTTTTGCGTTCAGATTTCCTGGAAATAAGATTAACTCCGGAGGTTTTCGAGAAAGAGGTTGCTTTGGCCCGCACTTTTTGCCTGGAGGAAGAAGCCGCTGAACTGCAGCGCCAGGGTATCGGCAAAGGTGCCAATTACGATAATACCCTTGTTTTAGGCAAAGAAGGCGTCATAAAAAATAAACTGCGTTATCCCAACGAATTTATCCGCCATAAAATCCTGGATTTAATCGGCGATTTATATCTCTTAGGTTATCCTCTAAAGGCGCATATCATCGGTTTAAAAAGCGGGCATGCCCTGAACCTGAAATTAGTGAGAAAAATTGCCCAACAGAAAGAAAGATCAATTTCCGCGGGGGTAAGCACTGGATATCATTTAGAAGAAGGCAGAGAGTTAGACGTCAGCATGATTATGAAAATCCTGCCGCACAGGGAGCCGTTCTTGTTCGTGGACAGGATTATTTATTTGGAAAAAGGAAGGCGCGCTACCGGAATAAAGAACGTCACTATCAACGATTATTTCTTTAAGGGCCATTTTCCGGGCAAACCGGTGATGCCGGGAGTTTTGATTGTCGAAGCTATGGCGCAGGTGGGTGGGGTGATGATGCTTTCTCCCGAGGAAAACCGGGGCAAGCTGGCTTTTTTTCTGGCGGCGAATAACATAAAATTCCGCAAAACCGTCCTGCCCGGCGACCAGCTGGTCATGGAGATAGTGGCGGGAAAAATTAAATCTAAAACCGGACAGGTGCACGGTAAGGCATTTGTCGATGGTAAAACCGTATGCGAAGCGGACTTGATGTTTGCTTTAATTGAGAGATAACCCTATGCATATTGATAAGGCCGCGATAGTCTCTGCGAAAGCGAATTTGGCTGAAGATGTCAGTGTCGGCCCTTATACTGTTATCAGAGAGGGAGTTTCTATCGGCGCTAAAACCGAGATCGGCGCGCACTGCTTGATCGAAGGCAACACCACTATCGGAGCAAATTGCCAGGTATTCACCGGAGCGGTAATCGGCAGCCAGCCGCAGGACTTAAAATTTAAGGGCGAGAAGGCGTATCTGGTTATCGGCAGCGGCAACATTATCCGCGAATACTGCACCTTTAACCCCGGCACAGAAGACGGCGGCAAAACCGTTGTCGGAGACAGTAACCTTTTTATGGCCTATTCCCATGTGGCGCACGACTGCCGTGTGGGAAATTATTGCGTGCTCGCCAATAACGGCACCCTGGCAGGGCACGTTACTATCGAGGACAAGGCGGTAGTCGGAGGGTTGGTAGCGATCCATCAATTTGTGGTTGTTGGAGAGCTTTCGATTATCGGAGGATGCTCTAAGGTGGTGCAGGATATTCCGCCGTATTCTACCTGCGACGGCCATCCGGCGCGGGTTTACGGTTTAAATTTAGTCGGCTTAAGGCGCCAGAAAACCTCTCCCAGCCGCATCACCGAGCTAGGGCGGGCATTCAAGATACTTTTTAATTTCGGCCTCTCACCTAAGCATGCATTAGAAAAAATCGAGCAAGAAATAAGCAGCACCGTAGAAATCAAGCACCTTGTGGATTTTATCAAGCATTCGCAAAGAGGCATTGCTCGTTCTTGCAGAAAATAAGGAAGCTTTCTCGACTTTGTAGAAAGAAAGCTTCTGATTAATAGATTAAAAAAATCGATTACACAGATTAAACCTCCGACGTAATAATCTGTGTAATCTTATTTAATCTCTGTAATCAAGCACTTTATCATTTTGCTACAGACTTGAGAAAGTGCTAAAATAAAATGCGCAGAATCGGATTAATCGCCGGCAACAGAAGGTTTCCGCTCTGTTTTGCCCAGGCAGCTAGGAAAAACGGCTGTTCTGTAGTGGCGGCAGCCATCAAGGGCGAAGCCTCGCCGCAATTGCGCCGCTATGTGGATAAGATTTACTGGTTAGGCTTAAATGAATTCCAGCGGCTGTTGGAAATATTTAAAAAGGAAGGCATAAACGAGGTAGTGATGGCCGGCCAGATCAGCCCCCGGCGCCTCTTCAGTAAAGAAGTTACCGGCAGTAAAGAATTGGCCGCATTGCTTTCCGGCATCAAAGATAAAAAGGCGGATACTATTTTTGGCGCGATTGCCCAAAGCTTAAGTGATTCCGGGTTAAAGCTTCTAAGCTCCACGATTTTTATGGAGGATTTTCTGCCTAAGAAAGCCACACTTACTAAACGCGAACCGGATCTCTCCACCTGGGAGGATATATATTTCGGTTTGGAGCTAGCCAAGGCAATAGCGCTTTTGGATATCGGCCAGTCCGTGGCAGTGAAACATAAGGCAATCGTGGCGGTAGAGGCGCTAGAAGGCACAGATAACCTCATCCGCCGCGCCGGAAAAATCAGCGGCGGGGATTTTTCCCTGATTAAAGTCAGCAAGCCCAAACAGGACGCGCGTTTTGATATACCGGTAGTGGGCCTGGGCACAATAAAAATCCTGGCGCGCTCTGGAGCTAAGTGCCTTGCCTTTGAAGCAGGAAAGGCCCTGTTTCTGGACAGGGAACAGGCAGTTGCCTTAGCCGACAAAAAAGGCTTAGCCGTGGTAGCCCTGTAGCTATGGAAAACGAAATCCGCATTGATAAGCCGGCTTTTATTGACCCTTTAACCGGCCTTGCCAACCGTTATTACCTTAATCAATTCCTCCCTGAAGAAATCAAGAAAGCGGCTTTAAATAATTATCCCTTAAATTTGTTGATGATTGATTTAGACGGATTCAAAAAGGTCAACGATACTCATGGCCATCTCTGCGGGGATAAGGTTTTGGTGCAGGTGGCGGATATCCTTAAGAAAAGCGTGCGCACCACGGATATCGTTATCAGGTACGCCGGCGATGAATTTATTATTTTGCTGCCCGGCTCGGCTTTGGAAAAAACACAGGATATCTGCAGGCGTATGCTGAAGGAGGCCGATAATTACGTTTTTGTCGGAGACAAAGAGCAAAAAATGCACTTAAGCTTAAGTATCGGCTTAGCTGTCTATCCGGAAGACGCGCAGGACCCGGTTAAATTAATCGGCACCGCGGACAAGGCGCTCTATCTTTCCAAGAAACGGGGGAAAAATACATTTTCTTCCGCAAAAGAAGTTACCCTGGAAGAGGTAAGTGCCTTGGCGGCAATGGATGCTTTCCCCTGCCCGAAGTTTATAAATCAGAAAGAGGGCTTTGAGAAGGTGCGGCAGGCATTTGGTATAGTGCAGGAGTCCGGTATCCTGCAGGCAGTCTTTGTGGCGGGGACTTCCGGAGCGGGCAAGACCAGGTTTATGGAAGAAGTAAAAAAAACCGTCAAGGATAAAGCCGCCATCATCAGCTGCGGCAGTTCCTCGGTGCATATGCAGGACCCCTATTACCTTTTTGCCAAAGGCATATCTTCCTATATAGATTCGGTAGGCATGGATAATCCTCAGGTCAGCGATATCTTTCTAAAGATGCCGGTTGCCGAGAGCTCCGAGCTGAGTTTGATTATTCCGCAGATCAGGAATATCGTCAAAAAGCCCTTGGAGCCGCAGGCGGATGACAAAAGCCGCCGGTTTATGCTTTTTAAGGCATTCCTGGATTTCCTCACCGAATTAAATAATATCTCGACGGTGGCGATTATCTTTGACGATATCCAGTGGATAGACAAGGCGTCGCTGGAACTCCTGCGCTACCTTATCCAGCGCGAAAAAACAAGGAAGGCCTTCATCGGCTGCATCTACGAAGAAAGCAGGCCCTCCAAAGAAAGCAGCCTTGAGGATGTGCAAAACCTGATTCAGGCTTTTTCCGGAGCCGACAATGTGCGCTGGATAAAATTGGAAAATTTATCTTCAGAAGATACCAGCCTGATGATCGATGCGATTTTTCCCGGCGCCTGTAGCAGCCCGGAATTCCCTCAGCTGATTTACGACACCACTAAAGGCGTGCCTTCTTTTATCGAAGAATTGCTAAAGTCCGTAGTAGAAAACGGGCTGATTTTCTACCAGGATAAGTCCTGGCAGGTGAAAAAGGGGCTTTCCGCCAAAGACATCCCGGTTTCCCTGGAGGATATCCTCAAGCGCAGGCTGAAAACCCTTGACGAAGAAACCAAAGAGATGATCGTGCAGGCGGCGGTAATCGGCGATGATTTCCAGCTGGATATGCTCAAGAAAATCGGGGATAAGGACGAAGGTTTTATTTCCGAAATGGTAAACCGCGCCAAGAAAATGCGTTTAATCGACGAGTTAGGCCCCGAGGGAAAATTCAATTTTATCAATAAACGCACCAAGGATATCTTATATAACGAATTAAACCCTGACCAGCGCAATAAGATACATTTTAAAGTAGCGGAAACTTTAGCCAGCCAGCACAAAGACAGTATCTATAACGTTGCCGGAGAAGTAGCCTTTCATTACAGCCGCGCCCCGCAGGAAGAAAAGGCTATAGAATTCAGCCGGCAGATCTTAGGCCGCACCAAGGCGCTTTTTGACCCGCAGGAAGTCTCCGGTTATATACAATCATTAGTGCAGGATATTTTGGCGAAGAAGGAAAAATCCTTTTCCAAGCTTTCCGACGCCGGCTTTAAGGAGGCGCTGCGTTTTGTCGTGCTTTTGCAGGGAGCGGTAAAAAAATTCCGCCTTTATCCGTTGACAAGCTCCGTGCGGGTAAATACGGTAAAAGAGCTATACCCTTTCTTAAGCAAGATCTTTCAGGAAGTAGAAACCCTGGTAATCAGCGAAGTGGAAAAAAGCCTGGTGATAAACGGCAAGCGGCCGTCTCCCAGCGAAGTGGAGTTTACCGCTGCTGAACACCTTATCTCGATTATGATCGAGCATAACATTAAGACTATCTCGCTTAAGCGCGGGATCAAAGAGCCGGAGCTGAATAAGTTTATGCACCATCTTTCCCAGACCCGCTGCGAGATGATTAACGACGGCGGATGGCAGGATATCATAAACAAGGAAAACTTAGAGAGTGTCGGCATTGATGAAGTGCGTTTTACCGCCGTAGATGAATACGCTGCCAAGTCCGAGGAAAAACGCAAGCTGCAGGATATTATGCTGGCGGAGTTTTTATTGGGAAAAATCGACAACTCCGCGGTCAACAAAGAGCAGATTATCCAAAATATCGAGGCCAACCCCAGGGGAATGGCGGATGCTATTACCAATATTACCAAAATTAAAAATGAAGAGGGCGCTCAAGATGAGGCAACGGTGGTCACGGATGCGATCAAGAAGCTAAACACGCAGATTTTAGGCGATAAGAAAAGCGGCGAATTTGATAATTCCTTGGCGCGGATAATCCTGGAGTTGGACCCTGCCTTGCGCAATAAGGTAATCCGCGGGCTTCCTAATGCCTTCGGCGCGCAAGATAATAAAATCGCCGATAATGTCTTTAGCTCTATTCCCGACGAAATGATCGTGGATATCGGTGTGGAGGAGTATAAAAATAATCCCGATAACCCTTTGTTGGTCAAGGAATTTGTAAGCAGTATTTTAGTCGCCGGCAGCAGGAAAGAAGTTATTATGGGTAAGTTAAAAGACAAGTTAGCCGAGGCTAAGGCCAGCCCCGAGGACATTGCTTTTATCGCAGGAAAATTAAAGTGGGAGGATATCCCTGCGGAAAAAAGGATTTCCATGCTGCTGAAGCTTCCTAAAAATAAATACTCGGCAAGCATCCTGGAAAAAATCAAATTCGTGTTGGACGAGCTGGATTCCGGAAGCAAGAAGGACGAATTAAAAAATACCATCACCGCGCTGTTGGCTAAGATTAAAGAGTTGGACGCAAAAAGCGCAGCAGGGTTATCGGGGATTATTTTTGCTTTCCTCAAAGAGCCGTTTTCCGGAGGCAAAAAAGATTATTTGCAGATGGCTGACCGGATTAATTATATCTTAGAAGGGCTGGATGCGGAAACCGAACCAGCAATCTTTGCGCGCCTCCTGGAGATTATTCAGCAGATAGCCGATGACTTTATGGCCAATCTATCGCGCCGCGATGACGGCATCGTAGAAAGCGAAGACCCGCTGACTAGAAGGTTCTGCGCTTTTATCGACGAGCTTTATGCCATGCTTTTTAAGCGGCTAAAAAAAGATAAAGAGCAGAATGGCCAGATCTATGAGCTAAGCCTTGTTTTTGCGAAAAATATCTCTCAGATGCCGGTTTTGGAGATTTTGTGCTTCCGTATTGCCACTGGTACCACTAAGAATAAATACAACATGCAGGAGATGCGGGAAATTATCGGCGATAAGATAGTGGATGCCCTGATTAACCTGGTGGCAGAAAAAAAATTAGGCCTAAAGGACCCTTTTAGCGGGTTTCTTGCCCGCAAAAGGATCGCCGGCTTATTAAACGAGCTAAAAAGTGTTTCTTTTGACAAGTTAAAAGAGAGGATCTCAAACGCCAAAGAAGAGATCAATGTCCCTTTGATAGAATTAGCCGGATACCTTAAAAGCGAGGCTTTAGCCGAGCCGCTCTTAGCCTTGAGCAATCATAATGACGCCAATATACGCCAAGCAGTAATCGCGGCCTTAGGCGAGGCAGGCGGAGAAAAAGCCGCGCAGGTTCTATTACGTATGTCTCAGGAGGATCCGGATAACTCCCTGCGCGAACTGGCTAATGTTAAACTGCAGAAAATCAAAAAGAGGGCCGGGTAGAAATAGATTTTTGTTGACAGCGCCAAAAATTTTGTGTAGAGTGATAGAGTCAAATGAAGCCTAAACTTACGGAAGTGAAAACGGCGTAAGATTATGGCTGAATTTGACCCTTGACAATTCCTGTCAGAAAAACTAACGCGGAATTGTCAAGGATTTAATTCGCACATAAACTTATGCCGCTATCGCTCCATAAGTTTAGTGCTCATTAAAGGAGGTCTAAATGCCACGGTTAGCCAGTGCTAAGCCTAAGGAATTCAAGCTCTTTGCGCCTCAGGCTAAAAAAGTAAGCCTCGCCGGAAGTTTTAATAACTGGAACCAGAGCGCAGTTTCTGCCAAGAAGGATGTTAAGGGCAGCTGGTCAGCAAAAGTCAGTTTAAAGCCCGGAAAATACGAGTATAAGTTTTTTGTCGACGGCTCCTGGGTAAATGACCCCGGCTGCAAGGCCTGCGTGCCTAATGCCTTCGGAACGCATAATTGCGTAGTGGTGGTAAGGTAAAAATAACAGATTTCTTAAAACCCCACCTTCTTCTAAATAATAAAACAGAGGGTGGGGTTTTTCTTATGCTATGAAATATATCTACGGGCCGTTAAATTCGCGCAGGCTGGGTTTATCCCTGGGGGTAAGCCTGGTTCCTTACAAAATCTGCAACTTTGACTGCATCTACTGCCAGTTAGGCAGCACAAAGCATTTAGCCGCAGAGCCAAAAGCCTATCTTGCCCCGCAAGAGGTAATCGCGGAATTCAAATTATGGCTGGAGAATAATAGCCAAGAGGCAGAGAAGCTGGATTATATTACTATTTCCGGAGCAGGCGAGCCTACCCTAAACAGCGCCATCGCAGAGGTAATCAGCCAGATCAAAAAACTGGCTGCCAAACCAATAGCGGTAATTACCAATGCATCGCTCTTAGGTAATCCGCAGATCCGCGTACAACTGCTGGAAGCGGATTTAGTGGTTCCATCTTTAGATACGGTGTTGCCGCGGGTTTTTCAGGAAATTAACCGGCCGCATCAGGCAATAAAGATCGAAGAAATAATTGAGGGCTTGGTGAATTTCCGCAAAGAGTTCCGGGGGAAAATCTGGCTGGAGGTAATGTTGGTTTCCGGGGCAAATGATGATATCAGGCAGATAAAAAAATTAAAAGAAATCATTCAACGGATTAATCCGGATAAGATCCAGCTTAATTCTCCGGTGCGCGCCACTGCTGAGAAAAACATTCTTCCCGTTAACAAAGCTAAATTAGAGAAGATTAAAGAGATCTTGGGGGATAACGCGGAGATTATTTAGTTGTTACTGAAAAACTCCTGTAGTTGCCCAATTTATTTAGGCCCGATAAATTGGGCAGCTACAATACATGGTATGAACAAAGAGGTTTTTTAAGCGTTCACTATTTAACGCGCCTATTGACTAATGGATAAGTCACCAGTCTTCGGAACTGGTTATTGGTGGTTCGAGCCCACCTAGGCGCATAACAAACAGGATTAAGATGAAAGACAAACATTTACTGCTGATTCTGCTCTGGGCGGGTGCGATTCTGATTTTTGCCTATTCCTGGATGCCGGGGGGGATGGATGTAGACTCCTGCCATTACGCGGTAGTTTCTAAAGGAATCCTGGAGAGCGGCAAATGGCTGGGGTTCTTTGACCCTATTATCCGGGAAACCTTTTTTTACCACTTTCCTCTAGTTTTATGGGTAACCGCGCTGTTTTTTAAGCTTCTAGGCGTTTCGGTTTTTAGCGCCACTTTATTTTCCATGCTCTGCGGTTTTATTCTGACGGCGGTAATTTTTTATTTCGGCAGGCTGCTGAAAAACCAGTGGGTGGGATTTTTTGGGGGTTTGAGTTTCCTTCTTACTAACCATATTGTGCGCATCACCCGCAAATGCCGCATGGACATACCGGTAAGTTTATTTATTACCCTGGCAATGTTCAGCTTTATCCTGGCGCAGAAGCGCAGGCGCCTGTATTACCTGTGGTTTGGATTATTCAGCTGCCTGGCTATTTTTACCAAGGATATTTCCGGCACTGCGCCGCTGGTAATAGCAGTCTTATATTTATTGTTCTGCAAGAAGTGGCGGGAATTGATTAATCCTTTATTTTTATCCGGCATATTGCTGGCACTTCTGCCGGCAGCGGTTTGGATTTGGTTAGACCATATGGCTCTTTTTAAGCTGTGGCTGAATTGTAATTTCCTGCACCTCTGGCAGACGGTATCGATTAAGATCAGGTGGTATTATTATATCGAGGTATTATTCACCAAGTACGTTTACTTCCTGCCTTTAGCGCTTTACGGCGGATACCTGGCAATAAAACACGCGCGCAAGGATAAACAGCCTGAATTTTTGATCTTAATCATCTGGGCAGTATTTTTTCCTTTTGTTTTCTCTTTTGGCAGGCAGAAACTGCATTATTTTATCCTTCCGATATATCCTGCCGCCAGTTTGCTAGTCGGCCTTGCCTGCGATAAGCTTTTCCGGGAGCGTTTAAAAGAAAGAATTGCCGAAAGCTTCAAATACCTGTTTGCATTCGCCGCTATCGTAATGCTTAGTTTTCCGCTTCCTGTCGGAGGCAGGCGTTTCAGCGAGATCGTGCGCCTGGCACCTGCTATGGATGAACTGTTAAAGCAGGTAGTGGAATACGAATTTATCGTCTACAGGCAGGACCAGGCTAGTATCTTATGGTATTCCCGGCAGTTAAGGCGGATTAGTCTTATCGAAGATATCCCGGCGCTGGAAAAAGAATTAAGCCAAGGGCAAACTAAGCCCAGGTTCTGCTATATAGCAGAAGAAGATTATGCTTTGATCAATCCGGAAATAAGAAATACTTGCCGCGTGCTTTTGAAATATAAAAACCGGCTGGTAATCATCAATCAGAAGGGCCCGGCATTGATTGTCAATATTGTTTAAGCCGCAGGAAGGAGGCGCGAGAGATGAGGAGTTTAATTTTAGGGTTAATTTTGTACGGTTTATTTTCGGGTACCAGTTTTGCCGGAACTTCGGAAAGCCTAAGTGAGCCTTCGGAGAGTTTTAGCAGCAGCTCCGAGAGTTTTAGCCGGCCTTCGGAAAGCTTTAGCAGTTCATCGGAGAGTTTTAGCGGCTCTTCGGAGAGCTTTACTTCTTCATCGGAAAGCTTTAGCAGCTTTTCTCTATAATCGGAATTCCAATTATGGGTAATTGTGGTATAATTATTCCACTTTGTTATTTGTAAGTTTTCCGGGCCATTAGCTCAATTGGCGGAGCAGGAAAGGTTCGAATGAAAAGTTGGGAGAGGAGAGAGTTAATAAGAAGTTTGAGGTCAAAAGGATTGAGTTATAAAGAAATTATTAAGGATTCCCCTTTTTCTATATCCAAAAGTACTATTAGTGATTGGTGCAAAGATATAGAACTGACCGCTAGACAAAAGAATAGGATAGAATATCTTTTTAAAGACGGAAGTTACCGAGGCAGATTAGCAGGCTCAAAAGCTACGCAAATCAGAAGAGCGGAAGAGGTAGCGAGTATCAAGGAAAAGGCAAAGTCAGAAATTTCCTCTTTGACAGAGAATGAATTTAAGTTAGCCGGCCTGATGCTTTATTGGGCAGAAGGGGCAAAATCTAGATGTGTGGATATTACTAACTCCGACCCAGTACTTATTAAATTCATGACTGATTGGCTGAGGTTTATTTGTAAGGTTCCCGAAGAAAGATTCAGAGCGTGCCTTCATTTGCATTCAGGGCAAAATGAAAAGCAGATAAAAGCATATTGGTCAAAACTAACCAATATCCCAATTGAGCAATTCTTTAAAAGTTATGTTAAGCAAGAAGGTAGCGGTTACAGAAAAAATATTCTATACAAAGGAACTATTAAAATTCGCGTCTGTGACGGAAATTTGTTAAATAGGATTCTCGGTTGGATAGATGGCGTTGCGCATGCTTGGGCCATTAGCTCAATTGGCGGAGCAGGTCCCTCTTAAGGACAAGGTCGTAGGTCCGACTCCTACATGGCCCACAAAAATTTTCTGACAAGGAAAATTTTTGTGGCACTCAAGCGAGCGTAATTTTGCGACAAGCAAAATAGCGAGCGGAGTGCCTATGCAAAATGTGCGACAGGAAGTGGTAAAAAAACCCTACGAACTTATCGAGCATACCGCGGACATCGGCATCAGGGTAAGAGGCAGGGATTTAAAAAGCTTATTTACCAATGCCGCTTCTGCTTTATTTGAAATTATCGCCGAAGAAAAACCCGCCCCAAAAAAAACCCTAAAAAAAATTTCCCTGAAGCAAAAATCCGGCGATTTAGAAGAGCTGTTTATTAATTGGCTCAATGAACTTCTTTCTCTATCCTCGGCTAAAGGTATAATCTTTCAGCGCTTCAAAATCAATAAGCTAAAGCAGGATTATTTAGAGGCAATGGTAAGCGGCACAAGCGTAATAAACTGCCGGGTTAATGTTGAGGTCAAAGCCGCTACTTATCATCAGCTAAAGATAGAAAAAACTAAAACCGGCTGGCAGGCAGAGGTGATATTTGATGTCTGATATAAAATTAGAGAAAATTGACGATTACCGCTGGCGAATTCCAAAGTCTTTCAAGCCGGGAATGCGCGTGCCGGGGATTGTCTATGCCGATGAGAAACTCCTGAAAGATATCTATCAGGATAAGGCTTTAGAGCAGGTGGCTAATGTGGCTTTTTTACCGGGGATAGTCAACGTTTCTTTGGCAATGCCGGATATACACTGGGGCTACGGTTTCCCGATCGGCGGAGTTGCCGCTACTGACCCGGATAATGGCGGCGTGATTTCTCCGGCAGGCGTGGGTTTTGACATAAATTGCGGCGTCAGGATGCTCAAGACTAACTTTCAGTATGAAGAGATCAAAGACAAGATCAAGGATTTGGTTTATGCTTTATTCTCTGATGTGCCCAGCGGGCTGGGCTCTAAAGGCGATATCCGGGTCAGCGCTAAAGAAGAGAAAGAGATCTTAGTCAAAGGGGCTAAATGGGCGGTAGAGCAAGGCTACGGCACAGAAGAGGATTTAGAGTGCACCGAGGAATACGGCGCCATTGCCGGGGCAGACCCGCAAGTAGTTTCCGACCGGGCTTATGAAAGAGGCAAGGCGCAATCCGGGACCCTGGGCTCAGGAAATCATTTCTTAGAAATTCAGGTAATTGACCAGCTTTATGAGCGGGAAGCCTGCGATAAGCTGGGTTTAAACTTAGGCCAGATTACAATTATGATTCACTCCGGCAGCCGCGGCTTCGGCTATCAGGTTTGCGATGACTACACAAGGAGCATGGTGCATTGTTTGCAGAAATACAATATCAATGTCCCTGACCGCCAGCTTGCCTGCGCGCCGGTTAATTCTGTTGAAGGTAAGGCATATCTCGGGGCGATGAAATGCGCGGCGAATTACGCCTGGGCTAACCGGCAATGCCTGATGTATTTGACGCGCAAAACCTTCGAGCGGATTTTTTCCCTGTCCTGGCAGAAGATGGGTATGCAGTTGATTTATGACGTGGCGCATAATATTGCTAAAATGGAAAGGCACAATGTAGGCGGAGAGGAAAAACTTTTATGCGTGCACAGAAAAGGCGCTACCCGCGCTTTTGGCCCGGGCAATCCGGCGCTCCCGGAGAGGTATAAAAAAATCGGCCAGCCGGTGATTATCCCCGGAGATATGGGCAGGAATTCTTATTTGCTCCTCGGCACCCAGAAGGCAATGGAGGAAACCTTTGGCAGTTGTTGTCATGGCGCCGGCCGCGTGAAATCGCGCACTGCCGCCGCGAAGTCCATCAACCTAAATACTTTATTGAAAGAATTAGAGTCTAAGGGTATAATAGTGAAAGCTTCCGGCAGGGGGACAATCGTGGAAGAAGCGCCGCTTGCCTATAAAAATGTCAATGACGTGGTGGATGTGGTCTGTGGTTCCGGTATTTCCAAGCGCGTCTGCCGGATGAGGCCACTGGGAGTAATCAAAGGGTAAGTGAGGCCACAACTTATGGAGCGAATGGAATGAATGAACATAAGTTGTATGGCCGAACTTACCCCCACACCAATTATCTGAAAACTCGCTGGTAATCTATAATTGGTGTGGGGGTTAATTCGCGCATTAACTTACGCGCACTGGCGTGCTCGTAAGTTAAGCGCTCATTAAAAATGCTAGACTTAAAATTTATCAGAGAAAATCTAGATTTAGTTAAACAATCCCTGCAAAACCGCTTCTTAAAGCTGGATTTAAGCGGTTTAATGCAGTTGGATGATTCCCGGCGCCAGTTGTTAATTGAATTGGAGGCATTGCGCTGCCAGAGGAATAAAGCCAACGACGAAATCAGCAGTTTACTGAAAGAAAAAAAAGACGCCTCAGCCAAGATCGCGTTGATGAAAGAAGTTTCGCAGAAAATCGACGGCTTGGAAGAAAAGTTAAAAATCGCGGAAGCGGAAATCGACAAGCTTGTTTTGATCATTCCTAATGTCCCGCATTCCTCCATACCGGTGGGAGATGCTTCTTGCAAGAAGATTGTCCGCTCATGGGGAGAAACGCCAAAATTTGATTTTAAGCCGCTGACGCACGTGGAATTATGCCAGCGCCTGGATATTATTGACTTTGGCCGGGCTGCCAAAATTACCGGCTCTAATTTTATCCTTTATAAAGGGCAGGGGGCGCGCCTGGAGCGGGCGTTAATTAATTTCATGCTTGACCTGCATACCAAGAAACACGGCTATAAAGAAATTTTTCCGCCGTTTCTGGTGAACCGCGCCTCAATGACCGGCACCGGCCAGCTGCCTAAACTGGAAGAGGATATGTACCGTTTAAAAGACGATGATTTATTCCTTATCCCCACGGCAGAAGTCCCGCTGACAAATATTTTCCGCGATGAAATATTGAACGAAGAAAATTTACCGGTATATTATACCGCCTATAGCGCCTGTTTTCGGCGCGAGGCCGGCTCTTACGGCAAAGACACCAAGGGTTTAACTAGAGTGCACCAATTTGATAAAGTAGAGATGGTGAAATTCGTTAAGCCGGAAGATTCTTATGATGAACTGGAAAAGTTAGTCAATAATGCCGAAAGCGTTTTACAGTCCTTGGGCCTGCCTTACCGGGTTGCCCTGCTGCCTACGGGAGATATCAGCTTTGCCGCCAGCAAATGTTATGATTTAGAGGCCTATGCCGCCGGCATTGATAATTGGCTGGAGGTTTCCAGCTGTTCTAATTTTGAAAGTTTTCAGGCCCGGCGGGCGAATATTAAATTTAGGCGGGCAGGTAAGGGCCAGGGGCGAGGCACGGAATACCTGCATACCTTAAACGGCTCAGGCGTAGCTTTAGCGCGTACGGTGATAGCGATACTGGAAAATTACCAGCAAGAAGACGGCACGATTTTGATTCCGGAAGTGCTGCGGGAGTATATGGATGGCAAAGAGAGAATTTCCTGAATTAGATAACGACTGGAAAGATTTTAAATTTGATGCCCCGGCTTCGCGCGGAAAGTTTTCCGCGTTTTCAAGTAAGGCCTTTGCAATAATCAAATTCCTTTTGGGGGTTTGTCTTTTGCCGTTTGTCTATGCGGTTTCTCTTGCCTTTTTAAATCAGTTTGCCAAGGTTGAGCCGCTGTTGGAGAATTATTTCTGGCAAGGGTTGATTAGTTTTCTGGTGATTTACTTATTTGTCTGGGAACCGGCGCTGGTCTACAACCGCGGCCATAAATTAGTCAGCTTTGTCTTTAATTTTATCAAGCCGTTAGTAAAAGTAGCCCCATATTTGGTCCCTATCTACACCCTGGTTATCTTTATCTCTTATGAGTTGTTTTTGTTGGTTTCCAAGTCCACGGAGCTTTTGTGCTACGCGGTTTTTGCTTTGGGCTTTAGCACGGCACTGCATCTGGTATTTTCCGCTAAAAGCGTGCGCGGCAAAAAAGGGGATTTCCTGAAATCCAATTACCTTTTCGGGTTTTCCATGGCCTATATCCTGAATCTATCATTGCTTTCTTTTTTGCTGAACGTGATCTTTGTGCCGTTTTCCTTCGTAGCTTTCTGTAACCAGTCTTACCAGATTGCCTCGGGTGTGTTTTTCGCTGTCCTCAAGCAGCTTTTCTTATAGAATGCGCTGTGGGTGGGGTGACTGAGTGGTCGAAAGTGCTTGTCTTGTCCCGCCTATAGTTTAAATAGCAGGGCGGGATCCCGCCATATAAGCTAACAAATGGCGGGAAAAACAGGTATGTAGATTATTGGTGGGGTGGCTGAGCGGTCGAAAGCGACAGTCTTGAAAACTGTTGTGGGCGCAAGTCCACCCTGGGTCCGAATCCCAGCCCCACCGTAAAATTTAAGATACTGTCAAAAGTTCTATGAAGAATAAGCATGGCAGGGGATTGAAGTATGAAAGATTCCCCTCCCCATATCGTTGATTTTGTATGTTTTGAAAAGAAATTAGTTGTAGAGGTTGATGGCGGACAACATTGTCAGAACCAGAGCGATAGCGTTCGGGATGAATGGTTTAGCAGCCAGGGCTTTGGGGCTTTAAG
>Ga0265296_1000967_pt1 | contig 36580 bp, 31 predicted proteins | sample MunlanPumphouse1_FD_189073 | JGI IMG/M metagenome (GOLD analysis project Ga0265296, IMG submission 189073) | Groundwater microbial communities from a municipal landfill in Southern Ontario, Canada - Pumphouse #1 | ecosystem: Environmental > Aquatic > Deep subsurface > Groundwater | place...
CACGGTGCAGGGAGTCGAGCAATTTGCTGTAGCTGGGGGGCATTTCCAGGGTGGAAAGCACACGGCGGCGCTGGTCTTCCGGCAAATCCACGGAAGAAATATCGCCCATCAGCAACACGGGAAGGAACTCATCCCAGGTTGAGAGTGTCTTTAACAGGCCAAGAACTGCGCCAGGAGCGTTTACCGTCCCGATCAGCACACAGATGACTTCACGGCTCGATGACAAAGAGCTGACGGCCTGCTGCCAATCGTGGCTGCCGCAGGGTAAATTTTCTTCACCAAGAAAATTCAAAATCACCGCCAAATCGCGGCGACGGACGCTATCGTCATCAATCAGCAGAATTTTCGTTTCACGCCACATGCAATAGCAACTTCCCTAGTAAAACTCTAATGCCCTCGAATCGGGGCAATCTAGATAGCTGTAGGCGTTTTCTGCGCTACGGTTACCTGACGTCTGAAAATAGCACTAGTTAAGTCAAAATTATGCGAGCAGTCAAATTTATGACGCGCTATGTTCGGATTAACTGAGCCAGATCAGCCGAACAGATGGTAAACCTTTGACGCATTTTTCGCTTGGTTGATCTGCGACATCTCTTCAAATATCGCCTGGCGCTCGCCGGTCGTCACCTCCAGCAGCTGTTGGTAGACCACCAACAGGCTCTCCAGCTTCTCGCGCAGCGCACCCTCGTCCACCGGCGCTTCACTGAGCACTTCGTCGATACAGGCGCGGCAACCCATGTCCAACTCGCCGATAGCATCCCAATTGCGTTCTGCCAGCGCACCGATCAAGGCGTCGCGGGTTTCGTCAATGCGTTGCAGTGCGTGGCTCATGCTGTGTTCCTCAAGGCCGGCGGCCTTAATTGGCTGCCTCGGCAGCAATGGCATCCCAACCGCTTTTAACAGTGATCAGCAGGCCTGCAACCTCATCAATCATCTGAGCGTCGTTGCCACTGTTGGCCTCAACCAAACGAGATGTCATGTAGGCATAAAGCTCATCCAGACGCTTGATCGACGTCGGATCTTCAACCTTTTCCGGATCCAGACCTTCGCGCAACCCCGAAATGATTTCAATCGCCTTACCGAGCATCAACCCTTTCTGTGCCACATCGCCACGGCTCATAGCGCCTTTTGCCTGCGCCAAACGATCCAACCCACCCTCCATCAGCATCTGCACAAGACGGTGCGGACTGGCTTCGGAAATCTGCGCGTGGGAATTGACCTTCTGATACTGACGAAGGGCTCTCATGGGGTTCATATCTCTAACTCCCTACCGGAAATAGCTGAAAAACTGTTCTAACTATTATGTCGACCACGCGACAAAAAACTTTAAAACGCTAGCGCATAGGCCCGGATCAAAAACGCAATTGATCCAAACCCAAAGAGCCAAGCGCTAATCAGGTCGTCTTGGGATTATTCAATGAGTTGAGCGTAGTCATGATACTGCTACTGCTGGCCCGGAGCTTAGCCACCAAGGAGTCCATGGCATTGTACTTTGCGCTTAGGGACAACTGCAGACTCTCGATTCGACGGTCAAGGGCTTTCTGCTCGGTGTCCAGATCCGTCAGTTTAGCGTCCAGGCTACTGGTTCGCGACGCCAGAACTCCAGTAGTACCCACATAGCTGTCAGTAGCTTTAGTCATGCGGGTGATCAACCCCTTATCGCCGGTGAACAAACCCGCGACATCCGCCCCACCAGTAGCTACCGCCTTGTCCCACTTTTTATTGTCAAGGGACAGCAGGCCAGTCTTCTGGTCAGTGTTTAGGCCAATCTGCGATAGGCTGGCCAGGGCGCCCGAACCCGAGCCGTTAAGCAGCTCACCACGCAAGGTAGAAACCAACTGACGCATAGTCGCGTCACCAGTCAGAGCACCCGCCGTAGTAGTCGCAGTTTCTCCAGTGGCAGTTACCTTGGTCTGGCTGTTGATCGAGCCAATTAACGCATTGTAGGCCGTAACAAACGACTGCACCGAGGTCTTGAGGGTATCGGTATTGCTCGCCACCTTGATGGAACTGTCACCCTTTGCGATCAACTCTAGATTCACACCACTGATCGCCGACGTAACCTTGTTGCTGGTGGACTCCATTGCAATACCATCAATGGTGTACTCAGCATTTTGTGCAAGCTCACCCACTCTCGTAAAAGTGCCCAGGCCAAGCGTACCGGAAGCAACGGTAATATCGCTGCCCTTGCCAGTGGTCTGCGAAGTCATCACCAAGCGCGAACCATTGGCGTCAGTCAGAATATTTGCACTAAGGCCTTTAGACTGTAGCTGGGTATTGATCAGATCACGCGTCTGTTGCAGCGTGGCACCCGCCGGGATCGATACCCTATGGTCGGTATCAGATTGGGAAATCGTAAGTATCTGAGACTCCGAACCAGAGTTAACGACCGTCGAAGTACCATCAGCAAACACTGCCGATTGGGTTTTGGATGCAGTAGCGAGTTTCTCTACATGCAGCGCATAGCTGCCACTGGAGGCGGAGTCACCCAAGGTCACCTTGGCGAATTTCTCTTCAGAGGACGTGGCGGCCAGGCCCGTGAATGAGGAGGCCGTATTCAGCTTGGCGATGGCCGCACGATAAGCGTCCATCGCAGACTTAACACTGCCGACAGCGGACAACTGCGTAGTCGTGGTCTTTTGCTGGGCGGTAATCTGCGCTTGCTTTGGTGCCTTTTCTGCCTCCACCAAAGCCTTGACGATTGCCTGTGTATCGACGCCAGATCCCACGCCACTGATCGTTGAACTCGCCATCTTTTTGCTCCTTAACCGGTGGCTGCAGCTTTCTTGACAAAAGCCCCTTCAAGCGCAGACACAAACAATTTTCGTGCCAATTCAGGCTTTCATATCAAACAGCAGGCTGCTGGCATCGGTCAAACTCTGTGCCAGTTTCAATGCGGTTTCCGAGGGAATTTGTCGAATTACCTCTCCACTATCGGTAGCAATAACTTTGACCACCACCTTCCCTGTAGAGTCATCGATGGAAAAATCCAGCTCACGCCGCGCTGCCTGTACGAACTCTCGAATATCTGTCACCGCTTTCTCCAAATCGTCCCGCCTGGGCTCGCGGGCGGCCTGGGCGGTCACCTCGACTTTGGGCTGATTGACGATCTCGGGCGTCTTCACGACTTGGGCCGCTGCAGCCGTCGTGTAGGATAAGTTCAGCTTCACGCTCATATCCATCTGTGCCACCTAATTATTCAAGTGAAAAAATAGAAGGCTACGCCACAGTGTGCCCCAGCCAATTGCCGTACCGCCCTACTCAAGCTTTGACTTCAGGGCAGACCGTTTTTAAAAATTGTACTGTCGACCTAGCAACTGCCTGAGGTGATTTATAAAGCCTCGTAAGGTATATCGACCCAAAAACGTGTAGCTTGAGAATTTTTACGGATTATTTTCCTAAACACGACTGTAGGCCGTGTTTTCAATCAGATCGATCTCGCCCGCAAACGGAGCCAGAAAAGACGGAAGGGCGCACTAGGCGCCCTTCCGTCTTTAACCAGCCTTAAGCGATTACTGAAGCAGTTTCAGTACCGACGATGGCAGTTGGTTAGCCTGCGACAAAATGGCAGTAGAAGCCTGTTGCAGGGTTTGCTGCTTGGTCAGCTCGGCAGTCTCCGAAGCAAAGTCGGCGTCCTGCACACGGCTACGGGCAGCAGTGGAGTTTTCCGAAATGCTTTGCAGGTTGGCAACGGTGCTGGTGAAACGGTTTTGCACTGCACCCAACTGGGAGCGCTGGCTGTCGATCTGCTGGATCGCATCGTTCAGCGCCTGAACCGAACGCTGCGACGAAGCGGCATCCTGGATGCTCAGGTTGGAAACAGTGGTTTCCACGGTAACTGCCGTCGACGTGGCAGCTGTCAGACCCAGTTGAGCCAGACCAGTGCCAGCGCTGCCATTGGCAACGGTGAAAGTCTTGTTGGAGAACAGCGCCAGGGTGTTGTCAGCATTTTTGCTCGCCGTTACGCCGGTACTTGCACTGTTGATCGAGGAAACGATCGCGTCAGCGGTGTCACCCTTCTTGAACTTCACTTCTACGCCGTTCAGGACCACCGAAGTGTCGGCGGTCAGCTTGGCTTGGGTAGTACCCGATTGCAGACCCAACTTGGACAGCGCGCCCGGACCGGTAGTAGCGTTAGTACCGTTATCCAGCTTGATAGCTTTACCGTCAGCAGAAGTCAGAACCAAACGGCCGTCCTGCTGGGAAGCAGTCACACCAGTAGCGGCTACGGTAGCAGTGGCATTAATTGTACCGATTGCCTGGGTCAGGGTCTGGCCAGCAGCGATAGTCACTGCAGTGCCATTGATATTGATTTCAGCGCCACTGACCAGGCCAGTGAACGCAGCAGCAGGGGTAGCCACCGCCGGGCCGACTTCGGTAGTGCTGCCTTGGACACTAAAGGCGGTTGCTGAAGTCATTTTCAACTGACCAGTATCAACTACTGCGGTCACGCCGGTTTTGCTCGACTGCTGGTTAACCAGATCAACCGCCTGAGCCAGGGTAGTGCCCGTGCCCATTGCAATGTCAGTACCGTTGACAGTCAAAACGCGAGCGGCTGTAGTGGTAGTGAACGCGTTGGTGGTACCAAAGCCCGCAAACTGGCCTTCGGCCCCCGTCACTTTGGCAGACAGATCAGTCGCCGCACCAGCAGCCTTGGCTTCGCCGTAGGAACCTTTCAGGCCGGTAGCACTGATATCAGTCATACCAAACGAAATGGTTTCATTGGCGTTGGCGCCGATCTGGAAGCCTACGTTGTCGAACGAACCATCCAGAAGCTTACGGCCACCGAAGTTGGTAGTCTGGGAAATACGGGTCAATTCACCGGTCAGCGCTGTGAATTCCTGCTGCAGGGACGTACGGTCGTCATCGCTGTTCGAACCGTTCGCCGATTGCAGGGCCAGTTCACGCATACGCTGCAGAATGTTGGTCGATTCTTGCATCGCGCCTTCAGCAGTCTGGGCAATCGACACGCCGTTGTTGGCGTTAGCCACAGCGACAGTCAGGCCTTTGACCTGGCTGGTCAGACGGTTAGCGATCTGCATGCCGGCAGCATCGTCTTTGGCGCTGTTGATTTTCAGGCCGGAAGACAAGCGGCTCATCGAGGTGCTCAGTGCGTCGGAAGCCTTGTTCAGGTTCTTCTGAACGCCCAAGGACGTGATGTTGGTGTTTACGGATAAAGCCATGACGAGTCCCTCGTGGATTGAGTGCTACGGCTTCCGGCCGGGGCAAGCGCCTGGGTCGGCCTAGAAAACCTTCGTCATACTTATCGTCGCGCCTGATAGTTTCTTGAGAAATTTCCTACAGAATAATGAAAACGCCCAAGGCGATTGACCTTGGGCGCTTGAGGAACCAAGCAAAACTCTACATTAAAGCCGGTATATAATCGCCGATCCCCAGGACAAGCCAACACCAAAGCCACTGATGGCCACGCGCTTCCACTCGGCGTCCATCACGTGCTTTTCCAGCAGCAGCGGAATGCTCGATGACACGGTGTTACCGGTCTCGACCATGTCCTTGATGAACTTCTCCACCGGCGCATCTTCAAAACGGCGGGCCACGGCGTCGACAATCGCCGCACTGCCCTGGTGGATGCAGAACGCGTCAATATCATCGGCCTTCAGGTCCGACTCGTTGAGCAGCTCGTGCAAGTGCGCTGGCACCTTGAGCAGGGCGAAGTTGAACACCTGGCGGCCGTTCATGAAGAACACGCCATCGCTGACCTTCAAATGCGGTGCGCCGGAGCCGTCGGTACCGAACTTGGCCTTGCCCAACTGCCAGGTGGCGTCTTCGCCCATCCAGGTGGCGGTGGCGGCGTCGCCGAACAGCATGGTGGTGTTGCGGTCTTCCGGGTCGACGATCTTCGAGTACGGGTCGGCGGTCACCAGCAGGCCGTTTTTCAGGCCAGCGGCTTCCATGAAGCCTTTCATCGCGTAGATGCCGTAGACGTAGCCGGAGCAGCCCAGGGAGATATCGAAGGCCGCGACGTGGGTCGGCAGGCCCAGCTTGTCCTGGACAATGGCGGCGGTGTGCGGCAGCCCTTCTTCGTCGCCGTTCTGGGTCACGACGATCAGCGCGTCGATCGACTCACGCTTGAGCTCGGGGTTGTTGGCAAACAAGGCATTGACCGCCTCGACGCACAAATCCGAGGTTTCCTGTGCAGCATCCTTGCGCGGCAGGAATGCCGAGCCGATCTTGCCAATGATGAATTCTTCATCCTTGGCGAATTTGGCACCCTGGGCGTAGTTGTCCAGCCCTTCTGCCGGCACGTAGCTGGCGATGCTTTTTATGCCAATCATTGTGGCTTCCCAATACAAAATAGCTGGAGAACACCCCTGAAAACCCTTCAGGAGCGCTGACAATAAAGGGGATAACCCCGCAAAAACCCGCCGAAACTACCGAAGCCAAAGCCTGGAAAGCGGTCTGGCCTTTTCACACGATACAGTGAAGATGCGCTTTATGACTCATAGGTCACTCATTTTTGTGCGCTTTGTTTAAAAGCCTGCGCCAAAAACGACAACGGCCCACCCTGTTTCCAGGGTGGGCCGTAGGGGATTGCCGGGCCAATTACATCTTGCTGAACAGGCTTAACTGGGAAATTTTCACAAAGGCCAGCTGTGAAGCCTCCAGCATTGCATTCTGGAACGCCAGATCAACGGAGGCCGTAGCCATGTCGGTGTCACCAATGGCAGCGGTCGTCGATTTATTGGCCAACACCATGCTGGTATTCTCAGTTTCCTGAATCGCCAGCGAGTTCAATCGAGCACCAATGGAACCCCGCACACTGTCAACTTGAGCCATAGAGGTCTTGATATTGGTGATGGCCGAGTTGACCACGTCAGTCACCATGGCCTGAGCAATCGGGTCGCCATCGGAAGGCGTTTCGAGGGCCTGGCGCAACTGGCTTAGGGTATCCAGCGCATTTTGCGTCTTGTGGGTATTGGAACCCACGGCGAACTGGTCACCAATATCTGGCGCACCAGTGAGGTCGAACTTCACCCCGGCCGCCGTGATGCTGCCTGGCGTCGCGAGCACAGGCGGCGGCCCCGGCTGTGCTGGCGTGCCAGGCACCACAGTACCGTTGGAGACCGGCTTACTGTCGGTCGTGATCGGCTGGGCATACACCTCGTACGCGGTGCTCGAGGTAAATTTGATCACCGCGCCCTTGTTCGGGAAGGTGCTACCGTAGTCCGCTTGGCTGGTGATAGTACCTCCCGCCAATTGCGCGGAGGACGTATTGCTCGGAGTACGCGAGATACTGAAACTGTCCGGTTTGCTTTGCAGGGTGAATTCCCGGTCTTTGTACACCGCATCAGCCTCGGCACCGGGTTTGGTATCCCCTAGTTTCTGGCTGATATCAAAGGTCACACCATGCACGGTGACCGACGCACTTCCTTCCTTGGTCGCATCGAACTTGCCATTACCCGGGGTTTGCGAGGTGATGTCGTTACCCGCCGCATCCGAGACGGTGTACTCCGTACTGCTGATAAAGGTCAGCTTATACGGCTGACCATCAGTGAAGCTGCTGTCGTAGTTAGAAGGCGAGGTCACGATGCCGCTCGAGACCAGCACCTTGCCATCGTTGACGCTACCAGTGGCCTGCGTACGACCGGCGTTGACCGTGCCCTCAAGAATCGACTTGCCGGTGTCGTTGACCACCATCGACAAGGTGTCCGAAACCTTCAGGCTCAGGGGAGTTTCGTCACCCTTGTAGCTGTAGGTCCCATCGCTGTTGCGAGCGTAGGGCGGCGTATCGCTCTTGCCGCCGGCAAACAAGTAATGGCCGGATGAATCCTTGCTGTTGAGCAGGCTCAGAACCTGCTTCTCGATTTCACCAATTTCGGCGGCTACCGCCTTTCGCTCCGCATCGCTAATGCCGCCGCCGCCCTTGCCCCCAACCTGCAGAGCCAATTCGCCGGCACGTTGCAGGGCCGTGTTGATACCGTCAAGCACGCTTTCCTCGCTATTAAGCGAGTTCTTCATGCTGCTGATATTGCCCGCATACTGCCCCAACATGTCCTGCTGCTGTTGCAGCAGCAGCAAACGCGCCGCGCCCACCGGATCATCCGCCGCAGTTTGGATACGTACGCCGGAGTCGATCTGCTGCTGGGTCTTGGTGACGTTGGAGAAGTTGTTGGTGTAACGCGCAGTCGTGGTATTGAAATACTGTTCGGTCGAGATTCGCATCGTCTCAAACTCCCTTAAAGACTGTTGATCAGCGTGCTGAAGGTTTCTTGCGCAGCTTTAATGATCTGCGACGACGCGGTGTAGTACTGCTGGAAACGGATCATGTCGCCGGCCTCCTCATCCAGGTTGACCTGGGACACGGAGCTGCGATTGGACGTGGCGGCCGCGAGCATGGCGCCGGTCGCGCTGTTGTCGACGTTGGCCTGGCTGGCCTTGCCGCCGACGCTCGACACCAACTGGCTGTACGCGGTGCTCATGCTCACGCCCGCATTGCCATCAGTTGCGCCCACGGTCTTGCGGGTTTGCAGGTCGAGCAATTGCAGGGCGTTGCGGTTGTCGAGCTTGCCGCTGCTGTTGAACGACACGGTGTAACTGTCATCCGGCTTCGGCTCGCCACGGATCACGGTGTCCACCCCGAACGTCTGCGCATTACCGCCGGCGTCGACGTAGGGCACCTTGATCGTCAGTTTGTTGTCCTGGCCCGGCACGATGGTGCCGGTGCCAATGGGCTGGCCCTGTGCGTTATTGATCACATAGCTCTGGGTGCCATCGGCGGCACGCTCGCCAAAGGTCATTTTGACCGGCATCGACGACTTGATCGCCGCTTCCAGCTGCGCAGTATCGGCGCCGCCATGGATGTCCAGGGGCAGCGTCAGGGTCGGCGGTTCAAACACGCCAGTACCACTGTTGTTTTTGTTGCCCTCGGCCAGCAGCGGCGCAGAAAACGCCAGCTTGTTGGGGTCGGTCATCACCACCTTCAGGTCCATCGCGCCGCCAGCGGTCGGGCTGACCTTGAACGTATCGCCCGCAGCCACCGGGCCCTTGCCATCGAGGGCCAGGGTGAAGCCGTCGATTTCCGGAGGGGTCTGGGTGACGTCGAAGGGGCCCATGGACTTACCGTCCGAACGCAGGACGCTGTACATCTTGTCGTCGCTGAAGGTCACCTTGTAGTCAAAGGTGCTCAGTTTGCTGGTGTCTTTGATCGTGACGTTCAGGTTGCCGGAGTTCGCGCTGTTGTTCGAGCCGCCCACGCTGCGCTGGCCAATGGCAAATACGCTGTTGATGTCATTGAACAGCGCGGCGCCGAACTGCCCATTGGCGTCCAGGCCCTGCCCCAACTGGGTATTGACCGCTTCACCAACAACCATGGCGGTACGCCCCAGGTCATTGATGGCCGGCATCAACACGTCCTGGCGATAACGCAGCAGGCCGCCGATGGAGCCACCGCTGATCACGGAGCTGACGTCCATCGCTTGCCCGCCGGTGGTCAGCACCACCGAGTACTGGCTCTTGTCATCCTTGCTCGGCACCGCCGACAGCTTGTTCGACACACCGTCCGCAACCAGGGTCTGCCCAGTGCCCAGGGAGACATTGAAATGGCCGTCCGACTCAGTGACCTTGACCCCAACCAGCTCGTTGAGCGAGCGCACGGCTTCGTTGCGCGCATCCAGCAGGTTCGCCGGCTCGCCATTGCCCTGGCCCTTGGCCTGGAAAATCTGCTGATTGAGGGAGGCGATCGAAGAGGTCAATTGGTTGACCTGGCCGGTGATCGTCTCCAGTTGGCTGTTGATGCCTTCTTTTTGCTTGTTCAGTTCGGTGGCAATCGAGTTGAAGCGATTGCCCAGGGTCTGGGCAATGGTCAATACCAGTTGGCGCGCGGAGTTGTCGCTGGGGTTGGCCGAAGACGTCTGCAATGCGGCGAAGAAGCTGTTCAAGGCCGCACCGACACCGGTGGACTTGTCGGACAGCAGCTTGTCCACCGAACCGATCTGGTCCAGATAAGCCTTGGCGTCGAAGTTCAGCGACGTGGTGGTCTGCAACTGGGTGTCAAGAAACTGGTTATACACCCGGCGCACATCCGACAGCGTGGTGCCGGTGCCGACAAAGACCCCGCCGACCCCGGACATGCCGTTGGCCGTCTGCATGGTCTGCTGACGCGAGTATCCAGGGGTCTTGGCGTTGGCAATGTTGTTACTCAAGGTCGCAAGCGATCCCTGAGCCGCATTGAGTCCTGACATCCCGATATTGAGCAAACCCATGGTTCAAACCTTATAAATGAGTGGATGCGCCAGCGGCAGCGTAGTTTTGATAGCTGTTCATGGTTTTGGCGATCTGCGAAATCTTGCTGGCGTACGCCGGATCCGTTGCATAACCGGCTTTTTGCAACTCGCGTACAAACTGTTCCGGGTTATCGGCCGACTTCAGGACTTCTTGATATCTTTCATTGCTTTGCAGCAAGGTCACGAGGTCGTGGAAGCTGTCCTGGTAAGAGTCGTAGGAACGGAACTGCGCCGTTTCCTTGACCATCTCGCCATTGCGAAACTCGCTGGTGATCGCCCGCGCCTGGGCGCCCTGCCAACTTTGGCCTGCCTTGATGCCAAACAGGTTGTGGCTGCTGCTGCCGTCTTGCTGGCGCATCACCGATTTGCCCCAACCGGTTTCCAGGGCAGCCTGGGCCACCAGGTAACGTGGGTCGATGCCAATGCGTTCGGCCGCCTGCTTGGCCATGGGCAGCATGGTGGCGACAAATTCGTCTTGCGAGCTGAAGGCTTTTTTCGCCGGCGCCAGCGGTGGCTGGGCCACGGCACGGCCGTAGATCTGCATGCGCGAATCGCGGGCGGCAAAAGTGCGCGCGGCACCGTTGATCACGCCATCTTCGGCGGCACTGTTGCGCAGTGGTGCGGCCTTGGCCGCACCCGTCGCCTCGACACCCGGCACGATACCAGCCAGCAGGCGATCGGTGAGTTTGCTTGGCAAGGCAATGCGCCGCTGATTCATCAACGCCATGTCATTGCGCAGGGTGCCGTCATCGGCCCGTGGCGCCACCTCGACCCGCGCCGCCCACAGCGCGCGCTGGCCATTGGAACGACCCAGCGGGCCATCCGCCTGGGTGCCGGCGGCAATCGGCGTCGGTACGTCGACTTTCTTCTCGACCGCGTCCGGGCCCTGCAAGGTCGAGGCTTGCCCTTCCACTGGCTTGTTCTTTTGCATCTGGCGCAACAGCACGTCCGCCAGGCCAATACCGCCGCCCTCGCGGGACAGCGAGACGGCCAGTTGCTGGTCGTACATTTCCTGATACTGCTTGGCCGCCGGGGTGTTCAGCGGGTTGTCCTTGCCCAGGGCATCGGTGGCCGAGCGCATGGACTTGAGCATCTCGTTGAGAAACAGCGACTCGAATTCCTGCGCCACCTTGCGCATGTTGCCTTCGCTGTTCTTGTCGCCGAACTTGAGCTGGTTAAGCCGGTTCAGGTCCGAGTAAGACCCCGAGTCGGCCGTGCTGGCGATACCACTCTTGCGCATGTCCATGGCTACGACCTCAAATCACGATCAGGTCGGCTTGCAAGGCGCCGGCCTGTTTCAGGGCTTCAAGGATCGCCATCAAGTCGCCGGGCGCCGCGCCCACCTGGTTCACCGCTCGTACGATTTCATCCAGGGTGGTACCGGGGCCGAACTTGAACATCGGCTTGGCTTCTTGCTGGGCATTGACCCGCGAGCGTGGGACCACGGCAGTCTCGCCGTTGGAGAACGCCCCAGGCTGGCTGACAATCGGGTCTTCGGTAATGGTCACGGTCAAGCTGCCGTGGGTCACGGCCGCTGGTGACACCTTGACGTTCTGCCCGATCACGATGGTGCCGGTACGCGAGTTGATGATGACCTTGGCCACCGCCTGACCCGGATCAACCTCAAGGTTTTCCAGGATCGACAGGTAGTCCACACGCTGGCTTGGGTCCAGCGGCGCGGTCACGCGGATCGAGCCGCCGTCGATGGCCTGGGCCACACCAGGGCCGAGCATGTCGTTGATCTTGTCCACCACACGCTTGGCGGTGGTGAAGTCCGAACGGTTGAGGTTCAGGGTCAGGCTGTTGCCCTGGTTGAACCCGCTGGGCACGGTGCGTTCCACCGTGGCGCCGCCAGGAATCCGCCCGGCCGATGGCACGTTGACGGTGATCTTCGAACCGTCGCGACCTTCAGCATCAAACCCGCCCACCACCAGGTTGCCCTGGGCGATGGCGTAGACGTTGCCGTCGATACCTTTGAGCGGGGTCATCAGCAAGGTGCCGCCGCGCAGGCTTTTCGAGTTACCAATCGACGACACGGTGATGTCCACCACCTGCCCTGGCTTGGAGAACGCCGGCAGATCGGCACTGATCGACACCGCTGCGACGTTTTTCAACTGCACGTTGCCCGAGCCGGGCGGCACCTTGATCCCGAACTGCGAGAGCATGTTGTTGAAGGTCTGCAGGGTGAACGGGGTCTGGGTGGTCTGGTCGCCCGTACCGTTGAGGCCCACCACTAGGCCGTAACCGATCAACTGGTTGGTGCGCACCCCGGAAATACTGGCGATGTCCTTCAGGCGTTCGGCCTGGGCAGCGACGCTCAGGGAGAGCAACAACACCGCTGCCATCAGCTGTTTGAGATTCAAAGTGATCACCTAGAAAGGGAACAGCGGGCTAAGGAAGAAACGGTCAAACCAACCCGGCTGACTGGCGTCGGCAAACGAACCCGTACCCGAATAGGTAATGCGTGCATCGGCGATCCGCGTGGAAGGCACGGTGTTGTCGGTGGCGATATCGTCCGCCCGCACCATGCCGGCAATGCGCACCAGTTCGTCACCGGTGTTGAGGGTCATCCATTTTTCGCCGCGCACGGCAATGATGCCGTTGGGCAGTACATCGGCCACCGTCACCGTGATCGAGCCCACCAGGCTGTTGCCCTGCCCGGCCTTGCTGCTGCCGTTGGTGGCGCGGTCGCCGCTGTAGCCCACGTCCAGGCTCAAGTCACCACTGCCCAACGGGTTGTTGGTGTTCAAGCCACCGCCAAACAGCGAGGTCAGGCCGATGCCGGTCTTGCTGTTCTTGGCCACCTGGGAGTTGGCGTTCTTGCTCGCTGTGGTGCGCTCGTTCAGGGTGATGGTGATGATGTCCCCGACCCGGAATGCCTTGCGGTCGCTGTACAGGTTCTGTTCGAAACCGGCCTGGTAGATCGAACCGTTGTTGGCGGCGGCAGGCAGCGGCGTGCGCGGCAACACCGGCGCGTAGTACGGGTCATTGGGTTTTGGCGCCGGGGCGACACAGCCCGCGAGCACGGCAATCCCACTCAATGCCAGAACAGAAACAAAGCGACTCATGACCCTTACCTCACGGTGTTGCAGGCGCCTTATGAGCGCCCCATAGACTGGATTACAGATTCTGCGTAACGAACGAAAGCATCTGGTCGGCGGTGGAGATCACCTTGGAGTTCATCTCGTAGGCACGCTGGGTGGTGATCATGTTGACCATCTCTTCCACGGTGCTGACGTTGGAGGTTTCCAGGGTTCTTTGCAGGGTGGTGCCAAACCCGTTGAGGCCCGGGGTGCCGACTTGCGGCGCGCCGCTGGCGGCGGTTTCCAGGAACAGGTTGTTACCGGTGGCTTGCAGGCCGGCCGGGTTGATGAAATCGGCGGTCTGCAGGTTGCCGATCACTTGCGACGCTGGGTTGCCGGCGATAGTGACCGACACGGTGCCGTCGGCGCCGACCGTGAAGGTCTGGGCATCGTTGGGCACGACAATCGCCGGTTCCAGGGCAAAGCCGTTGGCGGTCACGACCTGGCCGTTAGAATCCAGGTGGAAAGTACCGTCACGGGTGTAGGAAGTAGTGCCATCCGGTTGCAGGATCTGGAAGAACCCACGGCCATTGATCGCCATGTCCAGCGGCTGCCCGGTCTGTTGCAGGTTACCGGCGGTGAAGTTCTTCTGGGTGCCGACGATGGACACACCCGTACCCACTTGCAGGCCCGACGGCAATTCGCTGTCCTGGGTCGACTGCGCACCCGGCTGGCGCTTGATCTGATAGAGCAAGTCCTGGAACTCGGCGCGATCACGTTTGAAGCCCGTGGTCGAAACGTTCGCCAGGTTGTTGGAAATAACGGTCAGGTTGGTGTCCTGGGCGGACAGACCGGTTTTGGCAACCCATAGAGCCGGAAGCATGCTGTTCTCCTTCGTGCGCCTGTTTGTTGGCGCCGCGTTACGAAATTGGTGGTCAGTGGCGCTGCAATCAGCTCATCTGCATGACGCGGGTCATGGCCTGGTCGTCTTCTTTGGCGCTGTTCATCATTTTCACGTGCAATTCGAACTGCTTGGACAAGGCCAGCACCGCGGTCATTTCTTCGACGGCATTGACGTTGCTCGACTGCAAAAAGCCCGAATTCACCTTGACGCTGGCATCGGCCACCGCGGGCTGGCCGTCCTTGGTGTGGATCGCGCCGTCCAGGCCCTTGGTCATGTTGGCCAGGTCTGGTTTGACCAGCTTGATGCGGTCCACTTCAGCCATCACCCGCGGGCCTTCGCCCATGGCGCGGATGCTGATGGTGCCGTCTTCGCCGATTTCGACCTTCTGCTCGGGCGGCACGGAAATCGGCCCGCCATTGCCCATGATCGGCATGCCGTTGCCGGCCCGCAGGACGCCGAGCGCATCGATATTCATGCTGGCGGTACGCACGTAGGCTTCGCCACCATCGGGGGTCTGCACCGCGATCCAGCCATCGCCGCCGACGGCAACGTCCAGGTCACGACCGGTCTCGACCATCGAGCCAGGGGAAAAATCAGTGCCCGGCCGCTCGGTCAGGGCAAACGCCCGCGCCGGAAAGCTGTCACCAAACACCGGCATCGAGCGGGCCTGCTCCAGGTCACGCTGAAAACCGTTGGTGGAAATGTTCGCCAGGTTGTTGGCATGGGCCTTTTGCGCCAGTGCATTCTGGCTGGCGCCGGTCATTGCCACATAAAGGTACTTGTCCACGCTCATTCCTCTTACTGACGGACGTTTGCCGCCCACCGATGTACTGAGGAGTCTTTAGCAATTTGCGCACCAACTTTTTAAAAGCCGGGGAAAGCCAGGCGGGGCAAGGGGTTGGGGCGTATCGAGGATTATCGGAGGGGCAGGACGAGTCGGAAAAACGGCGGAGTTCTGCCGGTTGCGGCAAACAGCGGTCTTGGCATGGACACAGATCCAGTGTGGGAGCGGGCTTGCTCGCGAAGGCGGTGGATCAGCCGGTACATGTATTGACTGATTCACCGCCTTCGCGAGCAAGTCGAATCGTCGCACCGCCGCTCCCACATTTTTAATCCCGTTGTGTCAGAGGGTTATTTGTCGGCCTTGAGCACTGCGTAATCGCGCAGTTTATTGGCGATGGTGGTGTGGGATACACCCAGGCGCTTACCCAACAACCGACTGCTGGGATGCTCGGCATACAGGCTCTCCAGCACCGCCTTTTCAAACCGCCCGACAATCTCCTCCAGCCCACCCTCCAGGGAGAAATCGCCAAGGGGCTGGCGCACGCCGTAGTCCGGCAGGCGAATATGCTCAGCCTTGACCGTCCCGCCCTCACACAACGACACCGCCTGGAACAGCACGTTTTCCAACTGCCGCACGTTACCCGGCCAATGGTAGTGACTGAGCCGCTCCATGGCCGCCGGCGCCAGCTTGGGCAGCGGGCAGCCAATCAGGCGGCTGGCCTGGTCGATAAAGTGCTCGACCAGCGGCGGTAAACCGTCAAGGCATTCGCGCAGCGGCGGGATATGCAGCGATAACACGTTGAGCCGGTGATACAGGTCCTGGCGAAACTCCCCGCGGGCACACAGTTCCGACAAGTCCACCTGGGTCGCGCAGATCACCCGCACATCCAGGTAGACCTCTTCATCGCTGCCTACACGGCGGAAGCAGCCATCCTGCAGAAAGCGCAGCAATTTCACCTGCAACCGCGCGCTCATTTCGCCCACGCCATCCAAAAACAACGTACCGCCTGCCGTCAGCTCCAGCAGCCCGAGCTTGCCCTCTGCACGCGCCCCTTCAAATGCGCCGGGGCCGTAGCCAAACAGCTCGGTCTCGGCCATCGACTCCGGCAACCCCGCGCAATTGAGCGCCATCAACGGAGACTGCCCGCGCGGGCTGGCCAGGTGACAGGCGCGCGCCAGCAGCTCCTTGCCGGTGCCGGTTTCACCTTCTATTAATAGAGGGGCGTCGAGGGGCGCCATGCGCCGCGCTTCACGCACCACCGCGGCCATCACTTTGGAACTTTGGAAAATGCTGTCGAAGCCGCGCAGCTCCTGCTTGCGCACATTGTAGATACGCTCACCGACGCGGTCGGCACGGTGCAAGGTCAGCACGGCGCCAGCCATGGCTTCGCTGTCGTCATGCTCGGAGGATTGCAAGGGGGCGATATCGGCCAGGAACACATCGCCCCTGACCTTGACCCGCAGGCCATTGATCCGCGACTTGCTGGCGCGCACCAGTTCCGGCAGGTCGAAGTCCTCGGCGTAGCGTGACAAGGGAATGCCCGGCACTTCGTCCACCCGTACCCCGAGCAACTGCGCCGCAGCGCGGTTGGCCGCGACGATCGAGCCGCCCATGTCGATGGACAGCACCGGGAATTCCAACGCTCCGAGCAAGGCGTTGAGTTCCATGTGCCGACGCTCGCTGGGCATCAGCCCTACCCGCTTGACGCCAAATACCCCGGCGATCGCCTCGAACTGCGGGCGCAGGGCCTGGAACTGCATGTTCACCAGGTTCGGGCAGTACAGGTAAATAGCATTGCCATGCTCGCCACCGACCTCGCCCTTGGCCACGTTGACGCCGTATTCCACCAGCAGGTTGAGAATGTCCCGCAGGATGCCGATGCGGTTCTGGCAATGCACTTTGATACGCATGTAAAGGCCCGGTTTGTTATAGGAGAGCTGATCGAGCTGCGTCTTTTTGTCGCCGCACGCAGATAGTCGTCAAGATTATGTGACAGCCAACGACCTTTTCCCATCCGAAAATCACAATGCAGCGTGCGCCATGCCTAATCCGTAACGAATACTTTACGATAATCAGTGAATTTTCCTACAACTCTGCCCTAATGACAGGTGGAATCCACCGCCAGGCGGAGTATCAATAAGGCCATAGCAGGACATAACAAGAACGAATGCCTAGCAGGAGAGCCGTATGAAGCAGACGCACTACGTGGCCCGCGAGCCCGATGCGCAAGGTTTTATCCACTACCCGCCCGAAGAACATGCGGTGTGGAACACCCTGATCACTCGCCAACTGAAAGTGATCGAGGGTCGCGCCTGCCAGGAATACCTGGACGGCATCGAGAAGCTCGGCCTGCCCCACGATCGTATTCCGCAACTGGCGGAAATCAACAAAGTGCTAGCCCAAACCACCGGCTGGCAAGTGGCGCGGGTGCCGGCGCTGATCCCCTTCCAGACCTTCTTTGAATTGCTCGCCAACAAGCAGTTTCCGGTAGCGACCTTTATTCGTACCCGTGAAGAGCTGGATTACCTGCAAGAACCGGATATTTTCCACGAGATTTTCGGCCACTGCCCACTGCTGACCAACCCCTGGTTCGCCGAATTCACCCACACCTACGGCAAGCTCGGCCTCGCCGCCACCAAGGAGCAGCGCGTGTACCTGGCGCGCCTGTACTGGATGACTATCGAGTTCGGCTTGGTGGACACCCCTGAAGGTCGACGCATCTATGGTGGCGGCATTCTGTCGTCACCCAAAGAGACGGTGTACTGCCTCTCGGATGAGCCCAAGCACCAAGCCTTCGATCCGCTGGAAGCCATGCGCACCCCTTATCGCATCGACATCCTGCAGCCGCTGTATTTCGCCCTGCCCAACCTCAAGCGCCTGTTTGAAGTGGCGCAGGAAGACATCATGGGCATGGTCGAGCGCGGTATGCAGTTGGGTCTGCACGCGCCGCTGTTCCCACCCAAGCCCAAGGCGGCTTGAACTGATGCTTTTAAGGCCAGGTGAGTCTGTTCCCTGGCCGCGCGTTGCTTTAGGGTGACGCCACTGGCAACCGAATTCCACATACTCGATTTCAGGAACACCTTTATGACCACCTTGAACCAAGCCCATTGCGAAGCCTGCCGTGCCGACGCCCCACAAGTCAGCGACGAAGAACTGCCGGTGCTGATCAAGCAGATCCCCGACTGGAACATCGAAGTGCGCGACGGTGTTATGCAGTTGGAAAAAGTATTCCTGTTCAAGAACTTCAAATTCGCCCTGGCCTTTACCAACGCCATGGGCGAAATCTCCGAGGCTGAAGGCCACCACCCAGGCCTGCTGACCGAATGGGGCAAAGTCACCGTGACTTGGTGGAGCCACTCGATCAAAGGCTTGCACCGCAACGACTTCATCATGGCCGCGCGCACCGACGAAGTGGCCAAGGATGCCGAGGGCCGCAAGTGATGCATTTCGCCGATATTGGCCGGGTGCCTGGTGATCCGATCCTGGGGCTGATGGAGTCCTATGCCAAGGACGCCAACCCGCAAAAATTCGACCTCGGCGTGGGCGTCTACAAGGATGCCCAGGGCCTGACCCCGATCCTGCAGGCAGTTAAGCGCGCCGAGCAGCGCCTGGTCGAGCAGCAAACCACCAAGACCTATATCGGTGGGCATGGCGACCCGGCTTTCGGCCGGCTGGTCAGTGAGTTGGTGCTGGGCGCAGGCAGCGCACTGCTCAAGGCACAACGCGCTGGCGCCACGCAAACCCCGGGTGGCACCGGTGCCCTGCGCCTGAGCGCCGACTTCATCGCCCACAGCCTGCCAGGCCGTGGCGTGTGGCTGAGCAACCCGACGTGGCCGATCCACGAAACCATCTTCGCCAAGGCCGGGCTCAAGGTCAGCCACTACCCATACGTGGGCAGTGACAACCGCCTGGACGTGCCGGCCATGCTCGCCACCCTGGCCACCGTGCCCGAAGGCGACGTGGTGCTGCTGCACGCTTGCTGCCACAACCCCACCGGTTTCGACCTGTCCCAGGACGACTGGCGCCAGGTGCTGCAGATCGTGCGCGAACGCCACCTACTGCCGCTGATCGACTTCGCCTACCAGGGTTTTGGCGATGGCCTGGAACAAGATGCGTGGGCAGTACGCCTGTTTGCCGATGAACTGCCTGAGGTGCTGATCACCAGTTCCTGCTCGAAGAATTTTGGCCTGTACAGCGACCGCGTCGGCGCGCTGATCGTGTGCGCCAACGATGCCGAGAAGCTGCTGGATGTGCGCAGCCAACTGGCGTTTATCGCGCGCAACCTGTGGTCGACACCGCCGGATCATGGGGCTGCTGTAGTCGCCACCATTTTGGGTGATGCCGAACTCAAACAGCTGTGGAGCGCCGAAGTCGAAGGCATGCGCTCGCGCATCGCGCAGTTGCGCTCGGGCTTGGTAGAAGCACTGGTGCCCCATGGATTGGCCGAGCGTTTCGCCCATGTCGGCGTGCAGCGCGGGATGTTTTCCTATACCGGCCTGAGCGCCGAACAGGTGAAGCAACTGCGGGAAAAACACAGCGTGTACATGGTCAGCTCCGGGCGCGCCAACGTCGCCGGGATTGATGAGACGCGGCTGGGGTTGCTGGCCGAGGCCATTGCAGACGTGTGCAAACCCTGAAATGTGGGAGCGGGCTTGCCCGCGATGAGGGCGTGTCAGTCGATACATATAGTGACTGACACACCGCCTTCGCGGGCAAGCCCGCTCCCACATTTGTCCGCGTTGCCCCAGGAATATCTGCCTCAGCCCGCAACCATCTCGGCCTTGACCTGCGCCTCCTTGGCCTGGGCATCCGCCAGTCGATACAGCTCGATATGCCCATCCCAGTGCTCGATCAACGCGGTGCACGACTCCACCCAATCCCCGCAATTGAGGTAGTCCACCTCGCCCACCTTGCGAATCTCCGCGTGGTGGATATGCCCGCACACCACGCCGTGCAACTCGCGCTTGGTCACTTCGTGGGCGATGGCTTCCTCGAAGTCGCTGATAAAGCTCACGGCGGTCTTCACCTTGTGCTTGAGGTACGCCGACAGCGACCAATAACCGTAGCCGTAGCGTGCCCGCCAGTGGTTCAGCCAGCGGTTGAGGGTCAGGGTGAATTCGTAGGCCGAGTCGCCAAGAAACGCCAGCCAGCGATGGTAGCGGGTGATCACGTCGAACTGGTCGCCGTGGATCACCAGCAGATGCCGGCCATCGGCGGTCACATGCACCGCTTCGTCCACCAACTGGATATTGCCCAGGATCAGCTTGGAATAGCGGCGCAGAAACTCGTCATGGTTACCGGTGACGTAGATCACCTCGGTACCGCGCTTGCTCATGGTCAGCAGGCGGCGGATCACGTTGGTATGGGCCTGGGGCCAATACATGCCGCCGCGCATTTTCCAGCCATCGATGATATCGCCCACCAGGTACACCTTGTCGGCGTGGTAGCCCTTGAGAAACCGCGACAAATGTTCGGCCTGGCAATCCCGGGTGCCCAGGTGCACGTCGGAGATCCACAGGGTGCGAACCCGTTGCTTGCGACTGGGTTTGGCGAGCTCGGCGCTGGTCATGGGCATACCTCGAGGGTGTTTTCGCCAGCTTGCTCCCGGGCAATTAATAGCCCATGACAGTCTTGCGTCAGTCAGATGACAACGCCCGCCGCGCGTCGGGCGGTGTAAACTGCCGGCCTGCCCGGGAGATTGCGATGAGACCGACCCTCACGCTGCGCCATTACACCCACGACCTGATCGCCCATAGCCATGACCACGCGCAACTGGTGTTTGGCCTGGCCGGCCGCCTGGACTTCGAGGTGGAAGGCATCGGCGGCGAAATCTGCCCGCAAGGGGTGATGGTCCTGCCCTTCTCCACCCATCACAGCTGTGGCAGCCCCCGGGGCAGCCAATGCCTGGTGCTGGATGTGCCCGACGAACAATGGGTGATGCAATCTTTGGGCGAGCACGCGGATGCCAGTCGCCGCCTGCTGGACCAACCGGCTCGGGTGAAGCTGGATGCCCGCCAGGGCCAATTGGTCAACTGGCTGGCGAGCGGCGCGCTGGATGACCCACTGATCGCCCAGCAAGGCGCGGTGTTGTTATTGGCTACGCTCAATGGCCAGCCGCCTGCTCAAGCCAGCGCGCGACGCTTGCCCTATGGCGCATTCAACGCACATATCGACCAGCACGCGGCCTACCCGCTGCAGGTCGCGGATCTGGCGCGCCTGGCAGATATTTCCGTCGCCCGCCTGCACGCCCGCTTTGTCGCCGAATGCGGGTTGACCCCCATGGACTACATCCGCACCCGCCGCCTGCAAATGGCCCGCGGCTTGTTGCGCGACAGCCTCCTGCCCATTGGCGAGATTGCCGCGCGGGTCGGCTATGGCTCGCAAAGCGCGTTTGCCGCCGCCGTGTTGCGCGAGTTCGGCAGCTCGCCCGGAGCCCTGCGCCGGCTCGACAACGGGCGCTAGTCCTGCGATAAAACCGGCGATTCCCACGACAGACACCCAGGCGCCAGGCGTTCTAGACTGGATGCCTGCCTGCTTACTGTTTTAAGGACTGTCATGACTCCCCGCACTGCCTTAGGCGCCCTGCACATCGGCGCACTGATGTTTGGCCTCACCGGCGTCTTCGGCAAGCTTGCCGCCGCCTCGCCCGGCATCATCGTATTTGGCCGTGCCGCTTTCGCGGTAATCGCCCTGGCGCTGTTCGCGCGCTTTGCCAGCAGCACGCCGTGGCAAAAACTCTATAGCACCGACCTGCGGCGCCTGCTGCTCAGCGGCCTGCTGCTGGCCGGGCACTGGGTGAGCTTCTTTATTGCGGTGAAAGTGGCCGGCGTGGCGATTGCGACCTTGGGGTTTGCCACATTCCCGGCTTTTACGGTGATCCTCGAAGGCCTGATCTTCCGCGAGCGGATTCGCGCCAATGAAATGGTGTTGGTGCTGCTGGTCAGCATCGGCCTGGTGCTGGTCACCCCGGACTTCGATCTCGCCAGCCAGGCCACCAGCGGCCTGGTCTGGGCCGTGGTCTCGGGCCTGCTGTTCTCGCTGCTGTCGTTGAACAATCGAGCCAGCGCCAGCATCCCGCCAGTGCAGGCGGCCCTCTGTCAAAATGTGGTGGTGGCCCTGTGCTTGTTGCCCTTCGCCGCTCCTGGCCTGGGCGAAGTGCGTGCTCTGGATTGGCTATGGATCGGCCTGCTGGGGGTGTTCTGTACTGGCCTGGCCCACAGTTTGTTTGTCGCCAGCCTCAAAGTGCTCAAGGCGCGCACCGCTGCCGTGGTGTTCGCCATGGAGCCGGTGTATGGCATCACCGTGGCCTGGCTGCTGTTCAGCGAAACCCCGACCCTGCGCATGCTGCTGGGCGGCGCACTGATCATTGCGGCCATCGTGGTCTCGGGCTTAATGAGCCGCCCCGTCAAGGTCAAACAGCCATCAACCATGGCCTGATCTATACTTTTCCTATCCGCAACAGTCAGCTGTCGTTCAACGGATACAGACTCCTCGACGACAGCCGTGAACCTTGAAGTTGCTGCATGCGAGTGGTCGCTCCCCTAACGCTACGCAGGAGTTTCACCATGGACATGTTCATCACCCTGATCATTCAGATCATCAGCGGCGCAGTCGGCGGCAACCTGGCCGGCCTGAGCAAACAAGGCCTGGGCTCCGGGCTCAATACAGTGGTCGGTGGCGTCGGCGGCCTGGTGCTGGGGCAGATCGTCTCGGCCATCAGCGGCCTGCCTCCTGGCGGCGCGCTGGATGTCGCGGCGGTGGGCAGCAATATCGTCGGCGGCGGCGTCGGTGGCCTGGTGCTGACGTTTGTCGTCGGCTGGATCAAAAACAAAATGGCCGCCAAATAAACCCACTGTCACTGCCGGCTGCATGCCGGCAGTGTCGTTTACGAGGTACGGTCGTTGTGCCCCAGGTCACGCTCTGGATCGATCTGGTCACGTACCCGCTGCTTGAGTACCTTGGCCTCCGGAAAGCCACCATCGGCCTTGCGCTCCCAGATCTGCACGCCGTCGCATGTAATGCGAAACACCCCGCCGGTCGCCGGTTCCAGGGCCACTTTGCCGAGGTCATCGGCAAAGGTGCTCAGCAGTTCCTGGGCCAGCCACGCGGCGCGCAGCAGCCACTGACATTGGGTGCAATAGGTGATGACAATCTCGGGCCTGGATGCGGACATGAAATGAAGAACTCCTGAGATGACGAGACAGGTGGATCGGATGGCTATAATACCGGCCTTTGCCGTCCAGCCCCGAGATTGATGATGCGCCGCCTGTTGTCCTGCCTGTTGCTGTGCCTGCTCCCTGTCCTCGCCCAAGCCGTGGAAGCCCCCCGCCCGAAAATCGGCCTGGTGTTGTCCGGCGGTGCCGCCCGTGGCCTGGCGCACATCGGCGTGCTCAAGGCCCTGGAAGAGCAAGGCATCCATATCGATGCGATTGCCGGCACCAGCATGGGGGCGGTGATTGGCGGGCTGTATGCGTCAGGCTACAAGATCGACGAACTGGAAAAGCTGGCGCTGAGCATCGACTGGCAGTTGGCGCTGTCCGATGCCCCGCCCAGGGAAGACGTGCCGTTCCGGCGCAAACAGGATGACCGGGACTTCCTGATCAAGCAGAAACTGAGCTTTCGCGACGACGGCAGCCTCGGCCTGCCCCTGGGCGTTATCCAGGGTCAGAACCTGGCACTGTTGCTGGAGAGCATGTTCGCCCACAGCAGCAACACCCGCGACTTCGACAAGTTGCCGATTCCATTTCGCGCCGTGGCCACCGATATCACCAGCGGCGAGAAAGTGGTGTTCCGCAAGGGTCACCTGCCCCAGGTGATTCGCGCCAGCATGTCGATCCCCGCGGTGTTCGCCCCGGTGGAACTGGACGGGCGACTGCTGGTGGATGGCGGCATGACCGATAACATCCCCCTGGATGTGGCACGTGAGATGGGGGTCGATATCGCCATCGTGGTGGATATCGGTACGCCGCTGCGCAGCCGCAAGCAACTGGCGACGGTGGTGGATGTGCTCAACCAGTCCATCACCCTGATGACCCGCCGAAATTCCGAGGAGCAACTCAAGGCCCTGCATCCCGGCGACGTGCTGATCCAGCCACCGTTGGCCGCCTATGGTGTGACCGACTTTGGCCGCGCCAAGGACATGATCGACGCCGGCTACCGCGCCACCCGTGCCCTGGATACCCGCATGGCACGCCTGCGCCCCACCGGCTCGGTAGACGCCGAACTGACCGCCGCCCGCACCCCGGGCCAGCGCAACCCGACGATCACCGCAATCAAGGTAGAGAACGACTCGAAAGTCGGCGACGACGTGATCCGCTACTACATCCGCCAACCCATCGGCGAACCCCTGAACCTGGCCCGCCTGCAATCGGACATGGGCACCCTGTATGGCCTGGATTACTTCGAGCAGGTGCAATACCGCGTGGTGAAAAAAGGCCCGGACAACACCCTGGTGATCAGCGCCCGTGGCAAACGCAGCGGCACCGATTACCTGCGCCTGGGGCTCAACCTGTCCGACGACATGCGCGGCGACAGCGCCTTCAACCTCGGCGCCAGCTACCGGGTCAACGGCATCAACCGCCTCGGCGCCGAATGGCTGACAAGGGTACAGATCGGTGATCGCCAGGAGCTGTACAGCGAGTTCTATCAGCCGATGGATACCGGCTCACGTTATTTCGTCGCCCCCTACATCAGCGCCCAGGCGCAGAACGTCGAACTGATCCTGGATAACGACCCGATCTCCGAATACCGCCTTGAGCGCTACGGGTTTGGCCTGAACGTCGGTCGGCAGATCGGCAACAGCGGCGAAATCCGCTTCGGCGTGGGAGAGGCGTGGGGCAAGGCCGATGTGCGCATCGGCGACCGCGACTTGCCAAGCGTGAGCTTCAGCGAGGGTTTCTATGAACTCAAGTACTCGTTCGACTCCCTGGACAACGTGTACTTCCCCCACACAGGTGAGGACATCGGCCTGGCCTACCGTGAGTTCGAACCGGGCCTAGGCTCCGACCAGCGCTACCGGCAATGGGAATTCAAACTGGACAAAGCCATGAGCCACGGCCCGGACACCCTGGTACTGGGCGGTCGCTACGGGCGCACCCTGGATGATTCCGACGTGGTGATTTCCAGCTTCCTGCTGGGCGGCGCGCGGCAGCTGTCAGGGTTCCGCCAGGATGCGATTTCCGGGCAGAACATCAGCCTGATGCGCGCCGTCTACTACCGTCGCCTGACCCCACGCTCGTACTTGCCACTGGACTTCCCGCTGTACCTGGGCGCCTCCCTGGAACGCGGGCGGGCGTGGAACAACGACAATGAGTTCGACAGTGGCTACATCAACGCCGCGAGCATCTTCCTGGGGTTCGATACGCCACTGGGGCCGTTGAATTTCAGCTATGGGTTTAATGATGACAATCAGAAGGCGGTGTACCTGAACCTCGGCCAGACCTTCTAACGACACTTAGCCAAGACGGAGCAGGCTTGTGTAGGAGCGGGCTTGCCCGCGAAAGCAGTGGTTCAGTCACCGAATATATTGACTGACACACTGCTTTCGCGAGCAACCCCGCCCCCACATTTTGATCAGCGACGTAATCGGCTCAGGTCTTTTCCAGATTGGCCAGGATGTGCCCATGGACCCGCATGCACACCCGCATATCCTCTTCATCGACACCCACAAACAGCTCCTGGCGCAGGGCCGTGGCGATGGTCTCGATCTGATCGATCAACGGGCGGGCGGGATCACACAACACAATGCGCTTGGCACGCCGGTCTTCCACCACCGCCTGGCGTTGCACCAGGCCCTGGTTCTCCAGGCTGTCGAGTAGGCGAGCCAATGTAGGCCCTTCAACGCCGACACTCTGCGCCAATTCGCGCTGGGTCGGTGCTTCTTCAAAACGGGCCAGATGCAGCAGCACCAACCAGCGGGCCTGGGACAATCCCAGCCCCGCCAGGCGGCGATCCAGTTCTGCGCGCCAGCCACGGGACATTTGCGCCAACTGCATGCCAAAACGGTGTTGATCGGTTAACGGCATAAAAAACTCATGGGTTAGACTGAAAATAAAGTATGGCTAATTATTAGTCAGCTAAGCATGACCCATGACAGTAGGCAAGGTTTGCAATGTACTGATTCGTTACATTGTCGTAATTGACACATTAAATCTCGAATTCCGACTGCAAAGCGGCCCGCACACAGTACAAAACGCCCTCGGGCACCCGTCCGGTAAACAGCGGCGCTATATCGCTAACCGGTGGCAATTCACCTTCGCCGTCGAGAAAGGCGTCCTGGATTTCCCCGAGCAAGTCTTCCGGCAGATCTAGAGCCTGCTCCAGAGACAACTGCTGCTTGCCAATGGACTCGGCCAGCAAGGTGTAGACGTTTTTTTCCGAGCATTGCAACTGCCCGGCGATCTGGATCGGCGTCATGCCCGCACGGGCCAGGCTGATCAGTTCGTGGCGAATATCGGCGATTTCCTTCGGTGCCTCGGCCTGGCCGCCAAGGACTTCCAGGAAGGCCTGGCCATAACGCTCCAGCTTGCGCGCGCCCACGCCGCTGACCCGGGCCATTTCAGCCATGGTGGTGGGCTGCTCGCGTAGCATTTCCAGCAGGGTGGAGTCGGGGAAAATAACGTAGGGCGGCACGCTGTGCTCTTGCGCCAGCTTGCGCCGCAACGCCCGCAGGGCTTCCCACTGTTCCCGCTCCTCGCCGCGCACCAGTTGGCTGGCCTGGCTGGTGCTGCTGGACTTGGCAGTGGTCTGCGGCTTGAGGTCGCGGCGCAGCTCCAGGCTGACCTCGCCCTTGAGCAGCGGCCGGCAGCTGTCATTCAGGCGTAGGCCGCCATAGCCTTCCAGATCGATATCCACTAGGCCACGGGCCACCATCTGGCGGAACAACGACCGCCATTCGCCTTCAGCCCGCGCCTTGCCCACGCCATACACCGACAGGTGCTGGTGACCGAAACTGCGGATTTTTTCGTTGTCCTTGCCCAGCAGCACATCGACCAGATGACCGACACCATAACGCTGGCCAGTACGGAAGATCGCCGACAGACCCTGGCGCGCCGGCTCGGTGGCATCCCAGGTCTGCACGCCGTCCACACAGTTATCGCAATGCCCGCACGGCTGGGGCATGTCTTCGTCGAAATAGGCGAGCAGGGTCTGGCGGCGGCAGCGGGTCTCTTCACACAGCGACAGCATGGCATCGAGCTTGTGTTGCTCCAGGCGCTTGTGACGCTCATCGCCTTCGGAGTTTTGCAGCATCTGCTTGAGCATCACCACATCCTGCAGGCCGTAGACCATCCAGGCATCCGCCGGCAGGCCATCGCGGCCGGCGCGTCCGGTTTCCTGGTAGTACGCCTCGAGGGACTTGGGCAGGTCCATGTGCGCAACGAAGCGCACGTTGGACTTGTCGATGCCCATGCCGAACGCAATGGTCGCCACCATGATCAGGCCTTCCTCGTTGAGGAAGCGCTTCTGATGATAGGCCCGCAACTCATTGGGCAGGCCAGCGTGGTAAGGCAACGCGGGGTAGCCCTGCTCGCAGAGGAACGCGGCCACTTCATCGACCTTCTTGCGCGACAGGCAATAGACAATCCCGGCATCGCTGCGCCGCTCCGAGAGGAACGCCAGCAATTGCTTGCGCGGCTGTTCCTTGGGCACGATGCGATAAAAGATATTCGGCCGGTCGAAGCTGGAGAGAAAGCGCTCGGCGTTCTGCAGGTGCAGGCGCTCGACGATTTCTTCGCGGGTGCGCTTGTCGGCCGTGGCCGTCAGGGCAATGCGCGGCACATTGGGGAACAGCTCGGCCAGTTGCCCCAGTTGCAGGTATTCACGCCGGAAATCGTGACCCCATTGGGAAACGCAGTGGGCTTCGTCGATGGCGAACAGGGAGATTTCCAGGCTCTGCAAAAACGCCAGCATGCGCGGCTGCACCAGACGCTCGGGCGCAAGATAGAGCATCTTCACTTCGCCCCGGCGGATCCGCGCCGCCAGGTCGCGCTGCTGCTCGGCACTCAGGGTCGAGTTCAACGCAGCGGCGGCGACACCCAGTTCTTCCAGGGTGGCCACTTGGTCGTCCATCAGTGCGATCAACGGCGAAACCACCACCGCCAGCCCTTCACGCAACAATGCCGGCACCTGGAAGCACAACGACTTGCCACCACCGGTAGGCATCAGGACCAGCGCATCACCACCGCTGGCCACGCGCTCAATGATCGCACCCTGGCGGCCACGAAAGCTGTCGTAGCCGAAGATGTCCTTGAGGACGCGTTGAGCCTGTTCAAGCATGAAAAACTCCAAATTCCACCGAAATCCCTCTGTACAGGCTGGCTGAAAAAGCGCGCTTGGCCGGGAAATAATCCGTAAGCGAACTTTTCCCGCGACCGCCTCCGGCCTGCAGGGGCATCACAAAACGCGGCAGTATACCCGAGCGCTCCCCCGCACAGGGCGCCACTGACGAATAGCGGCCCATCTGGAAACCCTGCAAATATGCAGTGCGGCTGGCCTGCACGCTCAAGAAGGCCTAGAATTCAGCATCGTTTATTCCCAAGGTAGTCTTTCAATGTCCTTCGCTGAGCAAATAAACCGCCTGCAAGCCTTCCTCGATGCCGATGAGCTGCATGACGAGGCGCTGGACTACGTAGCCGCCCATGGCTACCTGACTGCGCTATCGATCTGCTCGGAGCAGGTCCCTGACCGTGAATGGATCGACGCGCTGTTCGCCGAAGAGCCTCACTACAAGGACGAGGCCCAGCGCACCGAAATCGAAGAAACCCTGGTCCAGCTCAAGGCCCACATCTCCCGCCAACTGGCATCCGATGAAGAGTTCGAGCTGCCATGCGACCTCGACCTGGGCGAAGAGCCGGACGACTCCGACCTGCGCGGCTGGTGCATTGGCTTCATGGAAGGCGTGTTCCTGCGTGAAGCGGCCTGGTTCGAAACCGCCGAGGACGAGGTCAGCGAAATGCTGCTGCCAATCATGGTCGGTTCCGGCCTGTTCGACGACCAGCCTGAATTCGCCGATATCGCCAGCGATGCCAACCTGATGGACGACATGATCGTACAGATCCCGGAAGCACTCACCGCCCTGTACCTGCTGTGCAACGCCCCCGACGAAAAACCGGCGATCCTCAAGCCTCGCCACCACTGAGTCCCCCGCCCGTGGCGCCCATGGGCAACCGCTCGCCGATTGTGCGCTACGCGCTACTGGCCATTGGCTGGTTGAGCGTGGTGCTCGGCGTGATCGGAATCTTCTTGCCAGTCTTGCCGACCACCCCCTTCCTGCTCCTGGCTGCCGGCTGTTTTGCCCGTAGTTCACCGCGCTTTTATGCGTGGCTGGTCAACCATCCGCGCCTGGGTCCGTGGATTCGGGATTACCTGGATGGCAACGGTATCCCTCTCAAAGGCAAGGTGTACGCCATCGGCCTGATGTGGCTGAGCATCGGCCTGTCCTGCTACCTGGTGCCAATGCCCTGGGCACGCGGGTTCATGTTGACCAGTGCGGTGCTGGTGACGATCTATATCCTGCGCCAGAAAACCCTGCCACCACGATCCAACTGACCCGTGGCGAGGGGTGTCCCCTCGCCACGACAAGCACCGCCCATCCACCCCAGCATGACAGCACCTACCCGACCTTCGTCGACACTGACTAACCCCGAGCATCATGCGAGACTGTCGCCCCGGGCCTGGAATGCCTGGGTGTTCTTATGTCCGGAGTCCTCATGACGCTGTCCAGCGGGCTGATCGCCGCCGTTGCCCTGGCCTATATGGCCATTATGTTTGCCATCGCCTTCTACGGTGACCGCCGCCACGCGCCGCTGCCGCCACGGGTGCGTGCGTGGGTGTATAGCCTGTCGCTGGCGGTGTACTGCACCAGTTGGACCTTCTTCGGCGCCGTAGGCCAGGCCGCCGAACAATTGTGGGCTTTTTTACCGATCTACCTGGGACCCGTACTGCTGCTGGTACTCGCGCCCTGGGTCCTGCAGAAAATGGTGCTGATCAGCAAGCAGGAAAACATCACCTCCATCGCCGACTTCATCGCCGCGCGCTATGGCAAATCCCAGTCACTGGCCGTGGTGGTGGCGCTGATCTGCCTGGTGGGTGTGCTGCCTTATATTGCCCTGCAACTTAAAGGCATCGTGCTGGGGGTCAACCTGCTGATTGGCGCCGGCGCCGATGCCACCGGCACACGGGCCCAGGACACCGCCCTGATTGTGTCCCTGGTGCTGGCGCTGTTCACCATTGTGTTCGGCACGCGCAACCTCGACGCCACGGAGCACCACCGTGGCATGGTCCTGGCGATTGCCTTTGAATCCTTGGTCAAGCTGTTCGCATTTCTCGCCGTCGGCGCGTTTGTCACCTACGGCCTGTACGACGGTTTCAACGACCTGTTCAGCCAGGCGATGCTCGCGCCGAGGCTGGAGGAGTACTGGAAAGAGACGGTGAACTGGCCATCCATGGTGGTGCAGACCGGGGTGGCGATGATGGCAATTATCTGCCTGCCTCGGCAGTTCCACGTCACCGTGGTGGAGAATATCGAGCCCCAGGACCTGCGCCTGGCCAAATGGGTGTTCCCGGCCTACCTGGTGCTGGCCGCGCTGTTTGTGGTGCCGATTGCCCTCGGCGGCAAGATGCTGCTGCCAAGCTCGGTGCTACCGGACTCCTACGTGATCAGCCTGCCCCTGGCCGAAGCCCATCCAGCCCTGGCGCTGCTGGCATTTATCGGCGGTGCTTCGGCGGCGACCGGCATGGTCATCGTCGCGAGCGTGGCGCTGTCGACCATGGTCTCCAACGATATGCTGTTGCCCTGGCTGCTGCGTCGCACCAACGCCGAGCGCCCGTTCGAAGTCTTCCGCCACTGGATGCTCTCGGTACGCCGGGTCAGCATCGTGATTATTCTGCTGCTGGCCTATGTGAGTTATCGCCTGCTCGGCTCCACCGCGAGCCTGGCGACCATCGGCCAGATTGCCTTTGCCGCCGTGACCCAACTGGCGCCTGCAATGCTCGGCGCGCTGTACTGGAAGCAGGCCAACCGTCGCGGCGTGTTTGCCGGCCTGGCGGCGGGCACGTTCCTGTGGTTCTACACCCTGGTGCTGCCGATTGCCGCCCATAGCCTGGGTTGGTCGCTGAATATCTTCCCTGGCCTCTCCTGGCTGCATGGCAACCCGCTGGGGCTGCCGATCACGCCGCTGACCCAAGGGGTTGTGCTGTCCCTGGCCGGTAACTTCACTCTGTTTGCCTGGGTCTCGGTCCTCTCGCGCACTCGGGTATCAGAGCATTGGCAGGCCGGGCGGTTTATCGGCCAGGAAACCAGCCAGCGCGCCAGCGCCCGCTCCATGTTGTCGGTGCAGATCAATGATCTGTTGAGCCTGGCGGCGCGCTTTGTCGGCGAGGAACGGGCGCAACAGAGCTTCATCCGCTTCGCCTACCGCCAAGGCAAGGGCTTTAACCCCAACCAGAATGCCGACAACGACTGGATCGCCCATACCGAGCGGCTGCTGGCAGGCGTACTGGGTGCCTCATCCACGCGCGCGGTGGTGAAAGCAGCGATTGAAGGCCGCGAAATGCAGCTGGAGGACGTAGTCCGTATTGCTGACGAAGCCTCCGAAGTGCTGCAGTTCAACCGGGCACTGTTGCAAGGGGCAATCGAGAACATCACCCAGGGCATCAGCGTGGTGGATCAGTCCCTCAAGCTGGTGGCCTGGAACCGCCGCTACCTGGAACTGTTCAACTACCCCGACGGTTTGATCAGTGTCGGGCGGCCGATTGCCGACATTATTCGCTACAACGCCGAGCGCGGCCTGTGCGGCCCCGGTGAGGCCGAAGTCCACGTGGCGCGGCGCCTGCACTGGATGCGCCAGGGCCGCGCGCATACCTCGGAACGGCTGTTTCCCAACGGACGCGTGATCGAGCTGATCGGCAACCCGATGCCGGGCGGCGGGTTTGTCATGAGTTTCACCGACATCACCGCCTTCCGCGAGGCCGAACAGGCCCTGACCGAGGCCAATGAGGGCCTGGAACAGCGCGTCACCGAGCGCACCCATGAGCTGTCGCAACTCAACGTCGCGCTGACCGATGCCAAAGGCGTAGCCGAATCGGCCAACCAATCGAAAACCCGCTTCCTCGCTGCGGTCAGCCATGACCTGATGCAGCCGCTCAACGCTGCGCGGCTGTTCTCGGCCGCCCTCTCCCACCAGAGCGAAGGATTGTCCGGCGAGGCTCGGCAGTTGGTGCACCACTTGGACAGTTCGCTGCGCTCGGCCGAAGACCTGATCAGCGATTTGCTGGATATCTCGCGCCTGGAAAACGGCAAGATCAATCCCCAGCGCCAGCCGTTTGCCTTGAGCGAACTGTTCGATGCCCTGGGCGCAGAGTTCAAGGTGCTGGCCCAGGAACAAGGCTTGCGCTTCCGCCTGCGTGGCAGCCGCTTGCGCATCGACAGTGATATCAAGCTGCTGCGGCGCATCCTGCAGAATTTCCTGACCAACGCCTTCCGTTATGCCCACGGCCCAGTGCTGCTGGGTGTACGACGCCGTCGCGGTGAGTTGCGTCTGGAGGTGTGGGACCGTGGACCGGGGATTCCACTGGATAAGCAGAAAGTGATCTTCGAAGAGTTCAAGCGCCTGGACAGCCACCAGACCCGTGCCGAGAAGGGCCTGGGGCTGGGCCTGGCGATTGCCGACGGGTTGTGCCGGGTACTCGGCCACCGCTTGCGCGTGCGCTCATGGCCAGGCAAAGGCAGTGTGTTCAGCGTCAGCGTGCCACTGGCCAAGGCGCAAACCAGCTTGCAGCTACCGGTCACACCGGACAAGGGCCTGCCACTGAGCGGCGCCCAGGTGCTGTGCGTGGACAACGAAGACAGCATCCTGATTGGCATGCGCAGCCTGTTGAGTCGTTGGGGCTGCCAGGTCTGGACCGCACGTGACCAGGCGCAATGCGCGGCGTTGCTGGCCGAGGGCATGCGCCCGCAATTGGCACTGGTGGATTACCACCTGGACCACGGCGAGACGGGTACCGAGTTGATGGGCTGGCTGCGCGCGCAACTGGCAGAGCCGATTCCAGGGGTGGTAATCAGCGCCGATGGCCGGCCAGAGATGGTGGCCGAGGTGCATGCAGCGGGTTTGGATTACCTGGCCAAGCCAGTCAAGCCTGCTGCGTTGCGGGCGCTGCTGAACCGGCATTTGCCGCTGTAGCTTGTGGGTGCTTTAAACCCAAGCCGATAGGGCTGCTGTGGCGAGCGGGCTTGCCCCGCGTTGGGTGGGGCTGCTGCGCAGCCCAGCGCGGGGCAAGCCCGCTCGCCACAGGGAGAGTCATCAGTTTCGGAGCGTTGTGTAGATACCCGATGCCACATTTGGGCTCTGCGTTTAGTCAGGTAACTGTGCGACGCCATCTTCATCGGTCATCGCTTTCTCCAACAGGTCGGACGGCAAGCCTTTGCTCGCGCGCGCGCCCAACAGCTTCAACTGCTCGACCCGGCTGACCAGATTGCCGCGACCATCTGTGAGCTTATTGCGCGCTGCACTGTAAGCCTTATCCAGTTGCTGTAATCGATTGCCCACTTCGTCCAGGTCCTGGATAAACAGCACGAACTTGTCGTACAGCCAGCCGGCGCGCTCGGCGATTTCCCGGGCGTTCTGGCTTTGCCGCTCCTGCTTCCACAGGCTGTCGATCACGCGCAGGGTCGCCAGCAAGGTGGTTGGGCTGACAATCACGATATGGCGGTCGAAGGCTTCCTGGAACAGGTTGGGCTCGGCCTGCAACGCGGCGGAAAACGCTGCTTCGATAGGCACGAACAACAACACGAAATCCAGGCTATGCAGGCCTTCCAGACGCTTGTAGTCCTTGCCGGCCAAGCCTTTGACATGGTTGCGCAACGACAGCACGTGCTGCTTGAGAGCGACCTGGCCGATCACCTCGTCATCGGCCGCCACGTACTGCTGGTAGGCCGTCAGGCTGACCTTGGAGTCCACCACCACCTGCTTGTCGCCGGGCAACATGATCAACACGTCCGGCTGGAAGCGCTCGCCATCCGGGCCCTTGAGGCTGACTTGGGTCTGGTACTCGCGGCCCTTCTCCAGGCCGGCATGTTCCAGCACCCGCTCCAGAATCAACTCACCCCAGTTACCCTGGGTTTTCTGCCCCTTGAGGGCGCGGGTGAGGTTGGTGGCTTCGTCCGACAGGCGCAGGTTCAATTGCTGCAGGCGCTCCAGCTCCTTGGCCAGGGAAAAACGCTCGCGCGCCTCGTTCTGATAGCTTTCTTCCACACGCTTTTCGAACGATTGGATGCGCTCTTTCAACGGATCGAGCAATTGCCCCAGGCGCTGCTGGCTGGTCTCGGCGAACCGCTGTTCGCGCTCATCGAAGATTTTCCCGGCCAGTTCGGCGAACTGCGCACGCAACTCGTCCCGCGAGCCTTGCAGGTCGTTGAGGCGCTGTTGATGGCTGTCTTGCTGCTCCCGCAGTTCGGCACGCAGGGAGGCCGACAAGGCGTCCAGGCGGCGCAGTTCGCCTTCCTTGGCGCTGCGCTCGATGTTCCAGGCATGAGCGGCATCACGCGCATTGTCGCGGTCGATCTGCAGCAACTCGACTTCCCGGCGGACAGCGGCCAGATCTGCCTGCTTGGCGGCATTGGCCTGGCTCAGATCGCTGATCTCGTCACGGCTGGCGTCCAGTTGCGCGGCCAGGCCTTCCTGGGCCATCTGCGCCGTCGCCAGGCGTTCCTCCAGCAGTTCCCAACCGGCGCTGCGTGCATTCAGGCGGCGCTGGATCTGCCAGCACAGGACCGACAGAGGCAACGCCGCAGCGGCGAGACCCAGTGCAACACTGGTCCAGTCAAAAGCCATAGCCATTCCTGCCATTACGGTAAAAGAGGAAGGTTAACCAAGCGGGCGCTTTGTGGACAGCTCAGTCTTTGATCTGGCCCAGTTCACGCTGAGCGCCCACGTCGCCGGCACGGGCGGCCTGGCGCAGAAGATCGTGGCCGATGCGGCGGTCTCGGGCATTGCCGCACTCACGACACATCAACAGGCCCAGGCGGCTCTGTGCCACAACCACCCCTTCACGGGCCGGCTGCTTGAGCAAACGCCCGGCAAAATGCTTGATATTGGGGTGATCGCCAATGCGCGGGCTATCCAGCAGCCACAAGGCGACTTTCAAGGAGAAGCGCTTGGGTGCGGTAACACTTGGAGGGTTGTCGGTAACAGAAGATGATACTGAGCGAAACTTCATAAAGCACTGTAGGGCAGAACGGAAGGCGCGCCACTCTACTCCTTTTTTCGTACGGGTAAAGCTGAAAAAAACCTGCACGCCCGTTCTAGAGCAAGCGCTTGGGACAATCCACAGAAGCTGTGGATAACTCAGTGGACAACCGTGCTTTAACTCGCGCAAAGGCCCATGGAACGGGGGCCGCGCTTAAACTGACGATTTTTTCACCAATAAAAAAAAGCCAGATTTTTCATTGACTTAAATTTTCGATGCAGGCATTCACGGGCCAATCCGGCGCAGCACCTTCCCGGTGACACACTGCGCAACCAATGTGCACAACTACCTGCCTGACGGTTATATCCCGCACTTTTGTGGCCCGAGGGCACAACAAAACGTTACGCGCGACACACAAAGGCCACTTTTCAAACGTGCCTGCGCTCGCCACACTGTTCGCCCTACAGCAAGGAGGTGCGCCACTTCATGAAAGGAATCCTGGTGTTCGCGTTATTGCTGTTCGCCGTTTGTGTGATTTCCCTGGGCACCAATGCCGTGCTGCCATCTCCCGACGGCGCGCTGTTTGCCATCGCCATCCTGTTATCGGCCGCTTTCACGGCGGTCAGCTTGTGTATCGAGCTGGGTGACGGACGGGTCAACGACCTGCGCGATGTGGTGAAAGTCATCGAAACCGGCCAATCCCTGCGCTTGACCCTCGCCGCCTATGCACTGGGCTGTTCATTGGCCGCAGCATCCACGGTGCTGATTTATCGCGGGCTGATGGGCGGCTGATTGAAGTATTTTTGCTAACACACTTGCTTTAGCTGTTTCAAGCCATTAGTATCCGCAGCGTTAGTACCAAGCTGAAAGTCAATTCTGGTCGAACTAATCCCCGCGACGTAGCTTCCCTAAAGAGAAGTTCTGTCAATCTTGATGGGATCGACCACCTCGATGGTTTCCAGGTATCACTTGCGACGACACTGCCTTTGAACAATGCAAAGGGTGTCGCGAAGTATCCATACTCTGACCGAACCAACCTGCAAATTGATCAGGATCTTCACCCTGGGCCCAGAACCTTTGCCCCTGTTGTGTTGCCTGCCCTCCTAAGTACCTACCTGCCAGCCCAAGCGCGCCAAACTATTTAGCGCTTCAAACTGGCTGCTTTGTTCCAGTCGGGTTCTTCGCATGATCAATGGTGATCAGCGTCACTGGAACGTTTTAACGTTGCACGGTTCTTATCCGTGTCATTTGTAGGAACACCAATAATATGTCCACTCAAATCCATACTCAGGATGCCATTCGCACCCTAACCAATGCTTTTGCTCCAATGAACTGCCTGATCATGGCCGCTCGCAAAGGCTGCTTCAGCTTCACCGTGGTCAATGAACACGGCATCGCTCGTCACAGCGAGCGTTTGTACCCCGATCAATACTCCAGCGCC
>Ga0265296_1000968_pt1 | contig 36568 bp, 39 predicted proteins | sample MunlanPumphouse1_FD_189073 | JGI IMG/M metagenome (GOLD analysis project Ga0265296, IMG submission 189073) | Groundwater microbial communities from a municipal landfill in Southern Ontario, Canada - Pumphouse #1 | ecosystem: Environmental > Aquatic > Deep subsurface > Groundwater | place...
CCGACGGCGTTCGCGAGCCTCTGAACCGTCGCGCCACCATCGGCATCAACTTCCGCTAAACCCGGAAGGCCGATCGGCCAGACAACAACAGCCGCCGGCCCCCGAAAGAGGGCCGGCGGTTTTTGCTGGGCGCGGCGGGGTGGCCAAGGCGGCGCCCGCTCGCTATCCCGGGCGTCAGTTTCAACGGATGACCTCCCATGCGCGTGGCGATGATCGGTACCGGCTATGTGGGGCTGGTGTCAGGGGCCTGTTTCGCGGACTTCGGCCATGAGGTCGTTTGCGTCGACAAGGACCCGTCCAAGATCGAACGGCTGGAGCGGGGCGAGATCCCGATCTTCGAGCCGGGCCTGGACGACCTGGTCGCCGCCAATGTGCGGAGCGGGCGGCTGTCGTTCGCGCTGGACGGAGCGGCCGCGATCCGCGCGGCCGACGCGGTCTTCATCGCCGTGGGCACGCCGTCGCGGCGCGGCGACGGCCATGCCGACCTGTCCTATGTCCATGCCGCGGCCGAAGAGATCGCCGGCCTGATCGAGGGCTTCACCGTCGTTGTGACCAAGTCCACCGTGCCGGTCGGGACGGGCGACGAGATTGAACGCATCATCCGCCAACGCCGGCCGGACGCCGACTTCGCCGTGGTGTCCAATCCCGAATTTCTGCGCGAAGGCGCCGCGATCGAGGACTTCAAACGGCCGGACCGGGTCGTGGTCGGGACGGACGACGAACGCGCCCGGGCAGTGATGCGCGAGCTGTACCGCCCGCTGAATCTCAATGAGACGCCCATCCTGTTCACCGGGCGGCGCACGTCCGAGTTGATCAAATATGCGGCCAACGCCTTTCTGGCGATGAAGATCACCTTCATCAACGAGATGGCGGACCTGTGCGAGGCGGTCGGGGCCGACGTGCAGGAGGTGGCGCGCGGCATCGGCCTGGACAAGCGGATCGGCGCGAAATTCCTTCATGCCGGCCCCGGCTATGGCGGATCATGCTTCCCCAAGGACACCCTGGCCCTGGTCCGGACCGCGAGCGACGCCGGCGCGCCGGTCCGGCTGATCGAGACGACGGTCCGGATCAACGACGCCCGCAAGAAGGCCATGGCCGGCAAGGTGGCCGCGGCCCTGGGCGGCGAGCTGAAGGGCAAGACCGTGGCCCTGCTGGGCCTGACCTTCAAACCCAATACCGATGATATGCGCGACGCGCCGTCCCTGGACGTGGCTCCGGCCCTGATCGCCATGGGCGCGACGGTCCAGGCCTTCGATCCCGAGGGCATGCAGGAGGCCGCCAGATTGCTGGACGGTGTCGTGTTCAAGGACGGCCCCTATGAAGCCGTCGAAGGGGCCGATGTGGTTGTCATCCTGACCGAGTGGAACCAGTTCCGGGCGCTGGATCTGGACCGGGTCAAGCTGCTGATGCGCGGACCGGTGATGGTCGACCTGAGAAACGTCTACCGGCCCGACGACATGCGCGCCCGCGGCTTCCACTATGTGTCGGTCGGGCGGGCCTGACCGCTAGCGAAGGGCGACCCGGGTGAGGAGGGGGTGGTCGACCGCCACGGCCTCGTCCCGGGGCATCAGGGTGCGGCCGGCGCCGATGACCAGGGTCGCGGTGAGCACCGCACAGACCGCGGCGATGGCGGCCAGCTTCACGCCGTCGGCGAATTCCTGATGGATCGGACGCAAACGATTCCCCCGCGACGAGTACGAATCGTTTCCAGCATCTGAAGCGCCCTGCCGCAAGTCACGGAACGGTGTGCGCCCACAAAAAAGGACGGAGCGGGGCTCCGTCCTTTATCGTTGTTGGGCGCTATCGCGCGCTGCGTGGCGGCTCGCTGCGAGAGCCGCTGCGCCGGATCAGCCGCGGAACGGGCGGATCAGGATTTCGACGCGGCGATTCTGCGCCTTGCCTTCGGCGGTGGCGTTCGAGGCGATCGGGGCGCTCTCGCCGCGGCCGTCGACGTACAGCCGGTCGGCGAGGACGTTGCGGCTGACCAGGGCCTGGGCCACGGACGAGGCGCGCTGCCGCGAGAGGTTCAGATTGTAGTCGTCGGCGCCGTCGGAGTCGGCATGGCCGACGATGTCGATGATCGACTGGTCGTAGCGGTTCAGCACGGCCGCGACATCGTCCAGCGTGGCGTTGAAGCGCGGCGTGATGCTCGACTGGTTGGAGGCGAAGGTGACGTCCGACGGCATGCGCAGGACCAGGTTGTCGCCCTGACGCGCGACGCCCACGCCCGAGCCGGACAGTTCAGCCTCCAGTTCGCGCTGCTGGCGGTCCATGTAGGCGCCCACTCCGGCTCCGCCCAGCGCGCCGATGCCGGCGCCGATCAGGGCGTTCTTGCGGCCTTCCTCGGAGTTGGAGGTGTTGGTCAGATAACCCAGCACGGCGCCGCCCAGGGCGCCGGCGATGGCGCCCGTGGCCGTGTTGTTGCGGCGCGGCGTCGAGCTGTAGGGGTCCATGGTGGTGCAGGCGGCGCCGCCGAGGAGGATGGCGACGCTGGCGCCGGCGAGGAGAAGCTTGCTGTGCATGGTGGTGTCCTTTGACGTGAAATCGGCTGCCGTTGAAACGTGGGCTTACGGTGAAGGTTCCGACCTGTACGGCGGGTGAACGCCGCGCCCCGGCTTTGCCAAGGTCGCGGATTAGGGCGTAAGGAACCGACATCTCGATCCTGTGAGGCCCTGCCGTGAGCGTGACCCTGACCCCCGAAACCGCCCCGACCGCAAAGCGCGCCATCGAACCGGTGTCGATGAAGCTTTACGATGCCGACTTCCAGGCGTTCGCGGACAAGCTTGGGACGTCGTTCAAACGCTACGGCTTCGCGGTGATCGCCGACCATGGCCTCGACGAGGGTGTGATCGAGGCGGCCATCGAGGCGGCCAGGACCTTCTTCGCCCTGCCGGAGGCGACCAAACGCAAATATCACCAGCCGGGCACGGGCGGGGCGCGAGGCCTGACCCCGTTCGGCGTCGAGGCGGCCAAGGGCGCGGCCACGGTCGATCTGAAGGAATTCTGGCACGTCGGTCGGGAACTGCCCGAGGGCCATCCCTATCGCAAATACATGCGCGACAATGTCTGGCCGACCGAGGTCGAGGGCTTCCGGGAGCACCTGTACGGCATGTTCGCGGCCATGGACGAACTGGGGGCGAAGATTCTGCGCGCCATCGCCCGCTATCTGAAGCTGGGCGACGACTTCTTCGAGGACAAGGTCGAGATGGGCAACAGCATCCTGCGGATGCTGCACTATCCGCCCGTGCCCGCGGGCGCCTCGGGCGTGCGGGCGGGGGCGCATGAGGACATCAACGTCATCACCCTGCTGCTGGGGGCCGAGGAGGCCGGGCTGCAGGTGAAGGACGCCGACGGCGAGTGGCTGGACATCGCGCCGCCGCCGGGCGCGCTGGTGGTCAATATCGGCGACATGCTGCAGCGGCTGACCAACCACGTCCTTCCGTCGACCAGCCATCGGGTCATCAATCCGGCGCCCGAGCGGGCCAGCTTCGCCCGCTATTCGACCCCGTTCTTCCTGCACTTCAACCCGGACTTCGTGATCGAGACCCTGCCGGGCATGATCGGCCCGGAGAACCCGGACCGCTACGCCGGCAAGGCGATCATGGCCGAGGATTTCCTGACCGAGCGGTTGAGGGAAATCCGGTTGATCTGAGGACGGGCGGAAGCCCCGTCTATCGGGATATTCTCAACTGGGTGATGTCGCGGCCGATCGCGGCGAAGGCCTCGGACAAGGCGGCCCCGCTGCCGGCGTTGTAGTAGCCGGTGGCCGTCGAGGCGCAGTACTGCAGCAGCGTGTCGGCGTCGGCCCCCGCGGCGATCTGGAAACCCACGGTATAGACGACGACGCCTTGCGCCTTCATGGCGTCGCACAGGGCGCGGCTCTGACTGAACGGGTCGCCGTTGTCGGGGGAACAGCCGTTGCTGACGTCATTGTTCGCGCCATAGCCCACGGCGATCACGCCCTGGCAATAGGGAGCGTTGAACTCGCCGTCGGTCATGATGATCACGGCCTTCAGCGTTTCCGAGGTGTCGTAGGGCGCCGCGGAGGCCGACGGCCACAGCGTGCTGAAGGTCGGGGACACCATGTACCAGCCCCAGGCGATGCCGATCTGGCCCCCCGTTACGCCGTTGGTCGACAGGTTGTCGATGTTCGTCTTGATGGTGGCGGCGTTGCTCGACAGGGGCTGGATGACGCTGTTCAGGCAGGCCGAGTTCGCGCCGGGCGTGGTGTTCAGGCCGGGATAGTGGCGCCCAACCCGTGCGGAAGCGTTCGGCACGGCGTCTGTTGCGCGCTCGGCGCCCAGTCTCTCTGTCACGCAGCTGCTGACGCTATGGGTGGTCAGATCGCCGTTGCCGTCCTCGAAGGTGAAGTATTGGCAGCCGTCCCGGGCGCACCACGACTTGCCGCCCGAGGTGTAGGGCGTCAGCGACGCCGAGGTCGGATCGATCGTATAGGTGTTGGCCGTGACGTTCCCGACCAGGAAGGTCTGGTTGTTGATCTGGGACATGCCGCCGACGTCGGTAATGTAGACATAGTCGTTGAACGCCAGACCGTGGTTGGCAGAGGTCACGGTAATGGAACAGTCGATGTCCCTGCACTCCTGAACCCGACCCGCCGTGCCGGAGAAGGTTCCGTAGGTGCGGCCGTCCACGCGAACGCCCGCCGTATTGTAGAGCTCGAAGGTGTTGGTCGTCTTGTTGGTGACGACATACGGCTTGTTGTTCAACTGCGTCATGCCGGAGACGCCGGTGATCCACACCACATCCCCGTTGGCGAAGCCGTGGCCATTGGAGGTGATCACAACGGGCCGGGCCTTGGTGGCGGCCGTGATCGTCCGCTGCGGGCCGATGAAATTGATCACGGCGTTGGTGATGGTTGTCGATCCCGTGACCGGTCCGCGAACGGCGTTCAGATAGGTTCCCGGGTTGACCGCCATCGACCATGGCACCAGGGCGACCTTGGAATAATACGGCGTCTGGACCGGCTGGACGATCAGGTCCACGAGGTCCTTGGCCGCCGCCTTCAGGTCGACCAGCTTCTGGCCGGCCATGGAGCCGGTGATGTCGAGCGCCAGCGACACCTCGATGTTGCGCGACGATCGATCGACCTCGGAATGGGCGCCGACCGGCAGGGTGTCGTCCATGAACTTGCCGTAGGGCGGCAGGAAGATGTTGGCGACCAGGGTCTTCACGTCGACCTTGGAATTGGCGATCACCACGTCGTCGCTGTTCAGCACGAAGCTGGTGGCGGCCTCATCCAGGGTGATGTTGGGATAGGCCTTCAGATTGGCCCTGAGCGAAGCGAGGCCGACGCGCTGAAGGTCGGCGCTGGCCGTGTAGGGCGATCGGGCGGCGGCGAGGGCGGCCGCGTCCAGCGCGTCCTGCAGGTTCACCCGCACCGTCGAGGCGCGGTGGATGTCGACCCCGCCGACCGTCATCAGGATCAGTACGGGAAGGCTGAGGCCGAACAGCATGGCGACATTGCCGCGCGCATCGTCGGCCATGCGGCGGGTGAAGGCGCGCAGGCCGCGGCCCAGGCCGGTCATCCAGGTTTTCAGCCCCATCGCCGCATCCGCCGTCCGCCCCGGGCGCTGTCCGCCCACGCTCGTCCGGCGGAAGATGAACCAGCCCGGTTAAGAGAAGGTCCCATGCCGACGGTTAACGGGGCCGTCGGCCCTCGAACGGATCAGGCCTCCCAGCCGCAGGTCTTGCCGCGGTTCCGGACCGTCAACCAGGCGTTCAGCGGGGCGAAATAGTCGGTCACGGCCGAGGCGTCATTGCCGCTCTCGCCCGTGAAGGCCTGCATCGCTTCGGGCCAGGGCCGCGACTGGCCCATCTCCATCATCCGCTCGAAGCGCTCGCCGACCTGCTTGTTTCCATAGATGGAGCAGCGGTGCAGCGGCCCGGTCCAGCCGGCTTCCTTGCAGGCCGCGCGCTGGAACTGGAATTGGTAGATGTGGGCCAGGAAGTAGCGGGTGTAGGGGGTGTTGCCCGGGATATGGTATTTCGCGCCGGGGTCGAAGGCGTTGGCCGGACGCGGTCCGGGCGGGACCAGGCCCTGGTATTTCAGCATATTGGCCGACCAGGCGTCATTGTATTCCGCCGGGCTGGTCTCGCCGTTGAAGACGCCCCAGCGCCAGCGGTCGACCATCAGGCCGAACGGCAGGAAGGCGATCTTGTCCAGCGCCATCTTGAGCAGGAAGGGGATGTCCTCTTCCTCGCCCGGCACGGTCTGCAGCAGGCCGATCTGGTTCAGATAGGTCGGGGTCAGGGCCGACAGGCCGACGAAGTCGCCGATGGCCTCATGGAAGCCGTCGTTCGCCCCGTTCTTGAACAGGAAGGGCTGATCCTTGTAGGCGCGCTGGTAGTAGTTGTGACCCAGCTCGTGGTGGACGGTGTAGAAGTCGTCGCCGTTCACCTGGGTGCACATCTTGATGCGGATGTCCTCGAGGTTGTCGAGGTCCCAGGCCGAGGCGTGGCAGACCACCTCGCGATCGCGCGGCCGGGTGATCATCGACCGCTCCCAGAAGGTTTCCGGCAGCTCGGGCAGGCCCATCGAGACGTAGAAGCCCTCGCCGGTCTCGACCATCTTCCTCGCGTCGTAATTCGAGGCGACCAGCCGTTCCGTCAAATCATAGCTCGAGGCCCCGCCCTCGGCGGGGGCGACGACATCATAGATGTTGCCCCACTGCTGCGACCACATATTGCCCAGCAGATCGGCGCGGATCGGGCCGTGGTCGGGCTGGACCGCATCGCCGTATTTCGCGTTCAGGCGGCTGCGCACATAGCAGTGCAGGTTCTCGTAGAACGGCTTGACCTGGGTCCACAGCCGGTCGGTCTCGGCGGCGAAGGCGTCGGGCTCCATGTCGTAGCCGGCGCGCCACATGGCCCCGGTGTCGGCGAAGCCCAGCTCGCGGCTGCCCTCATTGGCGATCTCGACCATGCGGGTGTAGTCGGCGGCCATGACCGGGGAGATGGTGCGCCAGCCTTCGTACAGGGCCTTCGTCTCGGCGGGATCGCGGCTCTCGGCGATCAGGGTGGTGGCGTCGTCGAGCGTGATCTGTTTGCCCTTGTACTCGAACTTGCCGACCGAATAGGTCGAGTCCAGCCGGGTGGTGATCTCGGCCAGCTCGCTGGCGGCGCCGGGGCGGTTGGGGGCCGGCAGGACGATGCCGAGGCGCAGCAGGTTCAGCTTGCGGCGGACGTCGTCGGGGACCTGAACGTCGTTGAAGGCCGCGGCGCCGTTGGCCAGTTCGACCTGCAGCTCGGTGTATTCGGCGTTGACCCGGCTCTCCAGCCACATGGTGTCGTGGGTGATGTTGGTGGCGCGGGTCCACTGGATGCGGGCGGCCTCCTCGCTGAGGGCGGCGAGGCGGGTCTCGGCGTCGGCGACGAAGGCGGCGGCGGAGGCCGCCGTGATCGGAGGGGCCATCGCAGCATCCGTCACTGCGCCCGCCTGAGCGTCAGACCCGGGCATCGCGCCGTCGGTCGATGCGCAGGCTCCGGCTCCGGTCAGGGCGCAGACGGCGGCGGCGGTCATCAGGGTGCGTTTCATGGGTTCCTCCGGGCGCGGTTCGGTCGCGTCATTCGGCGGGCAGGTGAGGGGACCGGGACCTTGCCGTCAAGCGGGGCTGTCAGCCGAGGACGCAGCTCGCCAGACCGTCGTTGCGCACCGTGCCCATCGCCGCCTGGATGCGCGAGGTGCGGCGGCGCACATAGGGGCCGGGGCTGGAGGCGTTGTACCGGCGCGGGCTCGGCAGGATGGCGGCCAGACGCGCCGCCTCGCGGGCGCTGAGGTCCTCCGCCGACTTGCCGAACCAGTGCTGCGCCGCGGCCTCGGCGCCGTAGACGCCCGGAGCCCATTCGGCGACGTTGAGGTAGACCTCCATGATCCGCCGCTTGCCCCAGACGGTCTCGATGGCGACGGTGTAGCCGGCCTCCAGCCCCTTGCGGATCCAGTCGCGGCCCGGCCACAGGAAGACGTTCTTGGCGGTCTGCTGCGAGATGGTCGACCCGCCGCGGACGCGGCCGCCGCGCTCATTGGCCTTCAGCGCCTTCTCGATCGCCTTCATGTCGAAGCCGTGGTGGGCGCAGAAGGTCGAGTCCTCCGACGCGATCACGGCCTGGACCAGCCGCGGCGAGATCCGGTCCAGCGAGCGCCAGCGGTAGTCGAGGCCCTCGCCCTCGATCAGGCGGGTGACCATGAGAAAGGTGACGGGCGGGGGCACGAACCGCTGCAGCACCATGCCGCCCGACGCCAGCAGGAGCAGCAGCAGGAACAGGGTCAGCAAGGGCCGGCCCTTCTTAACGGTCTTGGTCAGCCCCGACATCGGGGGATCGCAGCACGGCGGGCGCCGGCTTGGCAAGCGTGATCAGATGGTGGCGACGCCGGCCTGTCCGTCCTCATCGGCCCAGGCGACACGGGTCGCGTCGGCGCTCATGGCCAGGGCGGTGATCGGCGCGCCGCGCTCGGCCTTGAGGAAGTTCAGGCCCTGTCCCGCCGGATCGGCCAGCCAGACCCGGCCGTCGTTGAGACCCGCCGCCAGCAGGCCGTGCTTCGGCTGCGACGCCACGAGCGCGACCAGACTGCCCTCGTCGAAGCCGATCTCGGTCGCCTCGCGGCCCATGGGGCCATTCGAGCCGACGAAGGGCCACAGCACGGCGCCCTGAGCCCCGGAGGTGGCGAGCAACTGGCCGTTGGACAGGAAGCTCATGGCCCGGACCTTGGACGGATAGCCGCCCATGCGCAGGTTCTTCTGATCCTTCAGCCGCCAGCCATGCAGCTGGGCGTCCTGCATGGCGGTGACGACGAAGGCCCCGTCGGGCGAGAAGGTCACGGCCGTGTGCGATCCGGCCCATTTGAGGAAGGTCGGCTTCTGCTGGGCGATGCGCGCGAACCACAGGGCCGCGCCGCCGTAGGTCGAGGTCGCGATGCGCCGGCCCTTCGGGTCGAAGGCCACGCCCGAGACCGTGCGTTCGTGCTGGAAGTCGCGGCGGAAGCCGGCGTCCTTCGCGTCGATGACCGTCAGGGTCTTGCCGGCCGAGAAGGCGATCAGCCCGCTTTCGGCCGAGGCGTCGACGGCGTCGATCCACTGTCCCCTCGCCGTGGCCAGAACGCCCGCTTCGTCGCGTCGGTGCCAGATCAGCCGGCCGTCGTCGCCGCCGGTCAGCACGCCGTCGCCGGACGGATGGGCGACCGCGCACAGGATGGCGCCGTCATGGGCGGCGCTGAACTCGCCGCCCTCGAAACGGACCGAGCCGTCCCCGAGGGCGAAGATCGCGCCCGTGTTGTCGAACACGGCCGCGGTGATCTGGGCGTCGAAGGTGTGGGTCTTCACGCCGCGCAGGCCTCGAACCCGGCCCTCAGCGCCGCCTCGTCCAGATCGCGGCCGATGAAGACGGCGCGGGACCAGCGGCGTTCGTTGGCGCCCCACGGCTTCTGCAGGTCGCCCTCGAGGATCATGTGCACGGCCTGGAACACCAGGCGGCGATCCTCGCCCTGGACGTCGATGATGCCCTTGGCGCGCAGGATGTTCTGACCCTGCTCGCCCAGCAGCCGGTCGAGCCAGGCGGTGAATTTCGTGCCGTCCATCGGTCGTTCGAGCGACAGGGAGACGCCCTTGATGTCGTCCTCGTGGGCATGACCGCGCGCGCCGTGGGAATGGCCGTGGTCATGATCATGGCCGTGATCGTGGTGATCATGACCGCAGTGCTCGTCGTGGACGTGGCCGGCCTCGCCATGGGCGGGGTTGGCGAACTCGGGATTGATGTCGAGGATCCGCCCCAGGTCGAAGCCGCCGAGGCCCAGCACCTGGTCGAGCGGCACATTGGCGCGTTCGGCCCGGGTGATGGGGGCCAGCGGGTTGAGCTTGCGCAGCCGGCGTTCGACCTCGACCAGCTCGGCCTCGGTGACGAGGTCGGTCTTGTTGAGGATGATGCGGTCGGCGAAGGCGACCTGTTCGCGGGCCTCCTTCGAGTCATCGAGGCGGGCCATGACGTGTTTGGCGTCGACCAGGGCGGTGACGCTGTCCAGCTGCGTCTTCGCCTTGACGTCCTCGTCGACGAAGAAGGTCTGGGCCACCGGGCCCGGGTCGGCCAGGCCGGTGGTCTCGACGATGATGGCGTCGAAGGCGGGCTTGCCGGGACGTTGCCGTTTCATCAGCCCGGCGACGACGCGGATCAGGTCGCCGCGCACGGTGCAGCAGACGCAGCCGTTGTTCATCTCGAACACGTCCTCGTCGGCGCCGACGACCAGATCGTTGTCGATGCCGATCTCGCCGAACTCGTTGACGATGACGGCGTAGCGCTTGCCGTGGTCCTCGGTGAGGATGCGGTTCAGCAGGGTGGTCTTGCCGGCGCCGAGGTAGCCGGTGAGGACGGTGACGGGGATCTTGTCGGTCATGGGCGGCAGATGGCGTGTTCGGGGAGGTTTGTGAAGGAGGGATGAGGGATGAGGGATGACGGATCAGGGAGTGTGACTCCCGAAGGCACAGGTGGGTCCACGCTCTTCCCCTGGTCCCTGGTCCCTCATCCCTCATCCCTCATCCCTTATCCCTTGGCCCTAGCAGGCAGGGCAGTCGGCCAGCGGCTCCGCTTCCAGCTGAAGCGTGGTGTGGCCGATGCGGAACCGGCCGCGCGCCATGGCTTGCGCCTCGACCAGAAGGGCGTCGGCGTCGGGGCGTTCGTGGCACAGGTGGGCGGTCAGCGCCGTCTCTGTGGTCGACAGGCCCCAGACGTGGAGGTCGTGCACGGCCGTGACGCCGGGCAGGGCCAGGAAGGCGGCGCGGATCGCCTCGACATCGACGCCGCGCGGCGCCGCGTCCATCGCCAGATTGACCGAGTCCTTGAGCAGGCCCCAGGTGCCGATCAGGATCACCGCCACGATGCCGAGACTGACCAGCGGATCGATGATCGACCAGCCGGTCATCCAGATGACACCGCCGGCGATCACCACGCCGATCGAGACGGCGGCGTCGGCCATCATGTGAAGGTAGGCGCCCTTGGCGTTCAGGTCCGAATGCTGGTCGCGCATGAACATCAGGGCGGTGCCCAGGTTGATGACGAAGCCGATGGCCGCGACGACCATGATCAGGCCGCTCATCACAGGGGCCGGTTCGGCCAGACGGCGGACGGCCTCGAAGGCGATGGCTCCGCAGGCGAAGATCAGCAGCAGGGCGTTGGCCAGGGCCGCCAGCACCGTGGCCTTGCCGTAGCCATAGGTGTTCTGCGAGCCGCTGGCCCGCCGCGCCAGCCAGGCCGCGCCGCCGGCCATGGCCAGGCCCAGGACGTCGGACAGGTTGTGGCCCGCGTCGGCCATCAGGGCGGTCGAGCCGCTGAACAGGCCGGCGCCGAACTCGACGCCGACGAAGGCCAGGTTGACGACCAGACCGACGGCGTAACGCCAGTCGCCCGTATCGACCGGGCCGTGGCTATGGCCGCCATGGCCGTGCCCGTGGTCGTGACCCCCGCCATGGCCGTGCCCGTGGTCGTGACCCCCGCCATGGTCGTGGGCGTGGTCGTGCGAGTGGTGGTGATCGTGATGCGCGTGCGCCATGCGCCCAGTCCTAGTGCTGATGCGCCACGACGAGAAGGCCGATCACGATCAGGGCCCCGCCCAGCACCGCGCCTTCATAGCGGGCCCAGCGTTCCAGCCGCAGCACCGACCAGCCCGCGCGGGCCAGAAGGGTGAAGACCGCCATGCCGGCGACGGTGCCGACCGCGAAGGTCACGGTCAGGGCGGCGAGGACGACGAGGCCCTCCCCAGCCTGGGACAGATAGATGGGCAGCAGCACCTCGCCGGGCGAGACGGCCATCATGAGGACCAGGCCCCAGAAGGCGGCGGCGTGCGAGACGGTCGGCTCGGCCAGCTCCAGCGGCGGCCCGTCGGCGGGGACGGGACGCCGGAGCAGGGACCGGCTCAGATAGAAGGCGCCGAACAGGAACAGCAGGACGGCCGACAGGTGCGGCAGCAGGCCGGATACCCACTGGTCCATGGCCAGGCCGGCGGCGACGATCAGGCCGCCGATGACTGCGGTGGTGAGAATGTGTGCGAGACCCGCGGCGGTCACCGCCCCCATCATCCGGGGCAGGGTCCAGCGCTGCGCCCGGCCGACCAGCACGAACGGCAGCCAGTGGGTCGGCAGGGCCGCGTGCAGGAAGGCTGTCACGAAGCCCGCGCCCAGCAGGGACAGGATCACGGGTTGCTCAAGGTCGGACGGCGTCATCGTCGCCTCCATAGCCTGTTACTTTATAACAGTCGAGGGGTGGATTCCGGTTTTCGGGCGTGGCCGGCCATGCCCGTTTTTTCGCCCGTCCGCGTTGACTCGGGCACCCCTCTGCGTCTATGTCGCCGCTCTTCGCCCGAGGGGGTCCCCCGTCGGGCTTATTCTTTTTGCGTTTCGCTGAGGCTTCAACATGTACGCGGTGATCAAGACCGGCGGCAAACAGTACCGGGTTCAGCCGGGCGACGTCATCGTGGTCGAGAAGCTCGACGGCGATGTCGGCTCGGACGTCTCGTTCGGCGACGTGCTGATGCTGGGCGGCGACAAGGGCGTGACCCTGGGCGCTCCCCTGATCTCGGGCGCGGCCGTCGCGGCGACCCTGGTCGAGACCCGCAAGGGTGAGAAGATCAAGATCTTCAAGAAGACTCGCCGTCAGGGCTATCGCCGTACGAACGGCCATCGCCAGATGGAAACCGTCCTGCGCATCACCGGCATCGACGGCGCCGGCGAGAAGGCCAAATGGGACGGCGAAACCTCGCTGATGACCAAGGCCGAAATGAACCTCCGCGCCCGTGGCCTCGCCCCGCGCGTCGAGGAGACCGAGGTCAAGGCCAAGCCGGCCAGGTCCCCCAAGGTCATCGACGCCGCGCCGAAGGCCGAAGCCGCCGCTGACGCGCCGGTCGCCGCCAGGAAGGCTCCGGCCAAGAAGGCCGCGCCCAAGGCCAAGCCCGCCTCCACCGACGAAGCGTAAGAACAGTTAGAGACAGGGAGCAGACCTATGGCTCACAAAAAATCCGGTGGTTCGTCGCGTAACGGTCGCGACTCCGAGTCGAAACGCCTCGGCGTGAAGAAGTTCGGCGGCGAGCGCGTGCTGGCCGGCAACATCCTCGTGCGCCAGCGCGGCACCACCTTCCATCCGGGTGACAACGTCGGCCTCGGCCGCGACCACACCCTGTTCGCCACCGTCCACGGCGCCGTGAAGTTCACCAAGAAGGCGAACGGCCGTTGTTACGTGTCGATTCTTCCGGCCGACGCCGAAATGCCGATGGCCGCCGAGTAGCGCAGACCGACTGAAACCCGGATCGCGCAAGGCTCGAGAGCCGCGATCCGGACCAGGGAACTATTTCCGCGGGGAGTCTGGATCACCAGGCTCCCCGTTTTCGTTTTCCCCGCCTCGACGCCGCCCGAGCCCTCCAAGGAGGCGGCCGTTCGAACGAGGCCTGTGTCATGTGCGTGATTGAACCCTCTCCCGTCGTCGAGACGCGGCGTCTGGCCCTGCGCTCGCCCGGCGCCCAGGACATCAGCCGTCTGGCGACCCTGGCCAACGATCCCGACGTGGCGCGGATGACCCTGCGCATGCCGCACCCGTTCGGCGTCGCCGACGCCGAGGCCTTCGTGCTGCAGGTCGCGGTGCAGGATCCGAAGCGGGCGCGCACCTTTCTGATCGAGCACGAGGATCACGGCCCGGTCGGGGTCATCGGCCTGTTCGAGGACAGGGATCCGGCGCCCGAGGTCGGCTACTGGATCGCGCGGCCGTTCTGGGGTCGGGGCTACGCCACCGAGGCGCTGCAGGGCGCGACGGTCTGGGCCTCGAGGGCGTGGAAGCGCCGGGCGCTGATGGCCGGGCATTTCACCGACAATCCGGCCTCGGGCCGGGTGCTGGAGAAGGCCGGCTTCCTCTACACCGGCGAGGTGCGCAAGGGATTCAGCCGCGCCCGCAACGCCGAGGCGGAAACGCGCCGGATGGTGTGGTTGCCGTGATGTGAAGCGTTCTCCCTCCCCTTCATGGGGAGGGATGTCGACGCGAAGCGGCGACAGGGTGGGGCACGTCTGTGCAACTCCCCACCCGGTCGCTACGCGACCACCCTCCCCATGAAGGGGAGGGAGAGCGCATGCCTTATCCGAACAGCGTGGGGCCGAAAATCGCAGCCATGGCGATGGCTCCACCCGCGACCGCCACGACGGCGCCGGCGATGAAGGCCGCCCAGGTGCGGGCGGCGCGCTTGCGCCGCAAGCCCGAGGTCTTGACCGACCGCAGCATGACGCCGGGCTTGGGTCCGAAGACTTCCGAGCCGGAAATATTGTGCTGGGACATGAACGCGCTCCCTGATCCACCGCCCCTTGCGGGTCAGGGAGACCGAAGCAGGCCGGAAAAGGCGAAACAATGGCGAACGCCGGTCACCCACTGATCCGTGATCGGATGAACAGCGGTGCGCGGACCCCTATCCGCAATAGATCAGGCGGCCGCTGTAGCCCCGGTAGTAGCCCGTATACGGATCATATGAGCGATAGTGGGCCCGGCACCAGTCGGCGCGCGATCCGTACTCAGCCCCGGAACCGTAACCGCGGCCTCCCGCCGGATAGAGGAGATCCGGGCGGCCATAGGCGCCGTACCAGGCGGCTCCGCCCTGGCCGTAGCCGCCCTCGGCGGAGCCGTGGCCGCGAGGCCCCGGATAGCCCGAGCGGCCGTATCCTCCATTGTAGCCGTAACGCCCCTCGCCATAGCGGTCATAGCCGTCCCGTCCATAGCCGGCCAGGTCGCGATAATCGCTGCGCGCCTGCGGACTGACCCGGCGGCGCTGGTCGCGCCACGCCGCGCCGCAATCGATGCGGCTCGCATCCCAGAAGGCGTCGCAGCGATAGTCGCCCGGGCGGTCCAGCTGACTTCGCCAGTCAAAGGTGGAGGGCGCGGCGCTCCAGCCGCTGCGTCGTCCGTAGCCGTCGCGATCACCGTAGCTCTGGTCGCCGTAACGGCTCTCGTGGGTTCCGCTCCACGACTGGGCCGCCGCGGACGCGGAACTCAGCGCCAGGACAGCGGCTGTCAGCAGGGCGAAACGGCGCATGGTTAACTCTCCGAAGCGGCCAGATACGCGGCCCCAAAGACGACAGCACTGAACGTGGAAGCTAGAGGGTCAGGGCGACCCGTCCGCCGCGGGTGGAGACGTGTCGCATCAGCACGATCGGCTCCCCGCCGGCGCTGACCGGCGCGATGACGAACCAATTGCCGTCGGGCAGGTTGGAGAATTGGAAGCGGTTGTTCTCGCATCGCGTCTCGCGGACGAACGAACGGTAGTCGGCGTTGGGGTCGGGCACGGTGCGGGCGCGCACGACGGCGACCGGGATCGCGGCGCGGTCGGTCGATCCGTACAGGGTCTGGAACCGGGCGCGCGTGTAGGGGGTGTCGGGCGTGAGGGCGACCGAGCCGGTGCAGTTGAAGGCCTGACCCTGGCGCCGGTAGTCGACGCGGCCGTCGATCGAGGCGCGGCCCTCCCGGGCCGACCAGGCGAAATCCTCGGCGCGGAAGGCCGTCGAGGAGGCCCGGGGCGCATAGCCCGGGCCCGCGCCATATCCGCCCGGGGACACGGTCTCACACGCCGCCAGGGAGGCGGCCACGGCGGCGATGGTGATCAGGTGGCGGGCAGACATGGCTCTCTCCGTGGACACGCGGGTCGAACATCGCGATCAGACGCTCAACGCCGACATAAGGTCAAGGTTGCGAGGCGTCCGGCTGTGGGCCAAAAGCGCGCATCAACCCGGCGCAGACCGGGTATAGGGACCGCTCATGACAGTCACTTTCGACGATATTCTGGCCGCCCGCGACCGCATCGCCGGCCAGGTGGACCGGACGCCCACGCGCTATTCCCGGCGCCTGTCGCAGCTGACCGGGGCCGAGGTCTGGGTCAAGTTCGACAATCTGCATTTCACCGGCAGCTTCAAGGAACGCGGGGCCCTGAACCGGCTGCTGCAGCTGACGCCGGAGGAACGGAAACGCGGCGTGGTGGCGGCCAGCGCCGGCAATCACGCCCAGGCCCTGGCTTATCACGGCGCCCGTCTCGGCGTGCCCGTGACCATCGTCATGCCCGAGGGCACGCCCTTCACCAAGGCCGACGGCACCCGGGCCCACGGGGCCACGGTGGTGATCAAGGGGCTGGATTTCACCGGCTCGACCGAGGAGGCGCACCGGCTGCGCGACGAGGAAGGCTTCGTCTTCGTCTCGGCCTTCGACGACGAGGGCATCGTCACGGGGCAGGGCGTCTGCGCGGTGGAGTTCCTGGAGGACGCGCCGGATATCGAGGCCCTGATCATCCCCATCGGCGGCGGCGGACTGATCGCCGGCTGTTCCGTGGCGGCGAAGGCGATGAAGCCGGACATCCGCATCTTCGGCGTCGAGGCGGCCATGTACCCCTCGTTCGCCGCCAGACGCCGGGGCGAGGTCGCCAAATGCGGCGGTCAGACCATCGCCGAGGGCATCGCCATCAAGGCCGTGGGCGACATCCCCTTCGCCATCGCCGACCCGCTGGTGGAGGATGTGCTGGTCTGTCAGGAGGCCGACTTCGAGACGGCGGTGGCCTATTACGCCACCCTGGAGAAGACGGTGGCCGAGGGCGCCGGCGCCGGCGGCCTGGCGGCCCTGCTGGCGTATCCGGACCGGTTCAGGGGGATGAAGGTCGGACTGGTGCTGTGCGGCGGCAATATCGACGCCCGCATGCTGGCCGTGGTCCTGAACCGAGAACTGGTGCGCGAGAAGAAGATGATCGTCTACCGCATTCTCGGCGACGACCGGCCGGGCATGCTGTCCAAGATGAGCGCCGTCATCGGCGGCGCGGGCGGCAACATCATCGACGTGGTGCACAACCGGCTGGCGCTGGACGTGCCGGCCAAGGGCGCGGAGTTCGACATCATGGTCGAGACGCGCGGCGAGGCTCACGCCATCGAAATCAGACACGGACTGGAAGAGGCAGGCTATGCGCTACGGATGGGCTAGGGGCGTCGCGGCGCTGTCGATGGCGGCGGCCCTGGCGGGGTCGCTGGTCGCCTGCAACCGCGAACCGGCCGCGCCGGACGAAAGCGCGGCGCAGAACCTGCGGGCCGCCGAGTTCTTTCTGAGCTCGAACGCCAGGGCCGAGGGCGTGAAATCCCTGCCGTCGGGCGTGCAGTACAAGATCATCCGCTCGGGCCCTCCGGGCGGCGAGACGCCCGACCGCAACGATCTGGTCCGCGTCGACTACGAGGGGACGCTGACGGACGGCACGGTGTTCGACAGCTCGTTCCAGTCGGGCCAGCCGGCGGTGTTCACGGTCGGCGACGTGGTGCCGGGCTGGACCGAGGCCCTGCAGCAGATGCGGGTCGGCGACGAATGGCTGGTCTATGTGCCGCCGGCCCAGGGCTATGGCGAACAGGGCCGGCCGGGCATTCCCGCGAATGCGGTGATGGTGTTCCGGATCAAGCTGCTGGACATCGCCCGGACGCCGGGCGGCGAGCGCGGCGGACCGATCGCCCAGGGCTAGATGTGAATTCTCCCTCCCCCTTGTGGGGAGGGTGGTCGCGTAGCGACCGGGTGGGGAGGGCCGGACGAACCCGAACACCGGTCCATGCCTTTGCCGAACCGCCCCACCCGGCTTCGGCTTCGCCTCAGCCACCCTCCCCACAAGGGGGAGGGAGAAGCCGTGACAGCGCCCAGGCGGCCGCGTCACGCACCACGGCGTCCGGATCCTCGAGCAACCGTTCCGCCGACGGGACCAGCTCCGGATCGCCGCTGTTGCCGATGGCGTAGAGGACATTGCGGATGAACCGGTCGCGGCCGATCCGCTTGACCGGGCTCTTCGAGAACAGGGTCCGGAAGGCCGCGTCGTCCAGCGCCGCCAGATCGGCGAGACGCGGCGAGACCAGGGCCTCGCGCGCCTGCACCCGCGCCTCGCTCGAGGCCGCCGCGAACTTGTTCCACGGACAGACGGCCAGACAGTCGTCGCAGCCGTAGATCCGGCTTCCGGTCGCCACCCGAAACTCTTCCGGCCACGGCCCCGCGAATTCGATGGTCAGATAGGACAGGCAGCGCCGGGCGTCGAGCTGGAACGGCGCGGGGAAGGCGTTGGTGGGGCAGGCGTCGAGGCAGGCGGTGCAGGTGCCGCAGTGCTCGCCCTCGGGCGGATCGGGCTCCAGCTCGGCCGCCGTCAGGATCACCCCCAGGAACAGCCAGTTGCCATGGGTGCGGCTGAGCAGATTGGTGTGTTTGCCCTGCCACCCCAGACCCGCCCGCTGGGCCAGGGGCTTCTCCATCAGGGGGGCGGTGTCGACGAAGACCTTGACCTCTTCGCCGGTCCGGGCGGCGATCTGGCCGGCGAGGGTCTTCAGCCGTCCCTTGATGACCTCGTGATAGTCGTCGCCGCGGGCGTAGACCGAAATATAGCCTGCCGACCGGTCGGCCATTTCCGGCAGGGGATCGGTCTCCGGACCATAGTTGAGACCCAGGACGATCGCCGTCCGCGCGCCGTCCCACATGGCGGTGGGATGCGCCCGGCGCTCCAGCGTCGTCTCCATCCAGCCCATATCGCCGTGGCGGCCCGCCTCGACGAAATGCGCCAGCCGCTCGCCCGCGCTCCACGGCGCCGCGGCCGAGGCGAAGCGGCAGGCGTCGAAGCCCAGGGTCTCGGCGCGTTCGCGGATGAAGGGACGGACATCGACCGGCATGGATGGCCTCTCTCACACCGCCGGGATCAGCGGAAGGAAAGGATCAGAAATCCAGATCGGCGTACCAGGCCGCGCCGGCGACCCCGGGGAACCGGTCGGTCAGCAGGGGGCGGAAACAGGGGCGGGATTTCAGCTTCATGTACCAGGTCTTCAGGCCCGGCCAGTTGGCCCACGGAACCTCGCCGAAATAATCCAGCACCGACAGATGGGCGGCGGCGACGAAGTCGGCCTGACCGATGCGGCGTCCGGCCAGCGCGTCCCGGTTCGCCAGCAGCTCCTCCAGCATGGCGAGGTGCGATCTCAGGGCTTCCCGCCCGGCGCGAAGAGCGCGGGCGTCCGGCGATCCGAGGCGCAGCAGGGGCTTCTCCATCCGCTCGTGCAGCAGGACGGCGTTGACCTCGTCGGTGAAGCGGCGGTCGAACCAGCCGACCAGTCGGCGGGTCTCGGCGCGCTCGGCGGGGTCGGTCGGCATCAGGAAGGGCTCGCGCGAGCGGTCCTCGAGCCAGCCCAGGATGGCGGCGGGTTCGCACAGGGTCAGGGACCGGCTGTCCTCGGTGACCTGAAGCACGGGCGGCATGCCGGAGGGGTTCAGCCCGGCGACCGGACAATCGTCCTCCCACGGCCGGACGAGGGCCTCGGTGAAGTCCCGTCTGGCCTCGCCCAGCGCCAGGCGCACGGCGCGCGAGCCCGGATCGAAGGCGAAATGATACAGGACACAGGCCGACATGGGCGCTTCATGCACGCGAGGGCGTTAAGCCCGCGTTAGCCACGCCCTCAGGCCCAGGGCCCCTTTCGGGGATTCTGCGGCGAGGCGCCGGCGTCTTCCGGCGTTTCGGCGAAGACTCCGCCATGAAGCTCGGCCCGGCCGCGCGGATCGGGATGGATCAGGATGTCGGCGCGGGGCCAGCCCGCCAGCAGCCGGTTCTCGGCCTCGACGACGATGGCGTGGGCCGCCTCCAGCGTCAGATCCGGATCCAGATCGATGTGCATCTGGATCATGGCCACGGACCCCGCCATGCGGGTGCGCAGCTGGTGCACGCCGGAAATCCGGGGGTCGGCGAGCACGGCGGTGGTCATGGCGATGCGGTCGCTTTCGGGCAGGGCCTTGTCGACCAGATGGTCGGCGGCGGTCTTCAGCATCCCGTAGGCGCCCCAGAACAGCCAGACCGCGACGACCAGCCCGGCGGCGGCGTCCAGTCCGGGCGCGGACAGAAACGCCCCGGAAATCACGCCGATCAGGACCACGGCGTTGGCGGCGAGGTCGGCGGTGTAGTGGGCGCGGTCGGCCTCGATCGCCATGGACCCGCTGGCCTTGATGGCGCGGCCCTGCATCCAGACCAGCCAGCCGGTCAGGGCGATCGAGATCAGGATCACCAGCACGCCCCAGTAGCCGGAGGTCACCGGGCGGGGCTCGAAGATGCGCTGGATCGCCTCCCAGCCGATGAACAGCGCCGAGGCGAACACCAGTCCCGCCTGCACCATGGCCGCGAGGGCCTCGCCCTTGCCGTGGCCGTGGCGGTGGTCCTCGTCGGGCGGGAGGGCCGCCCAGCGGACGGCGAAGAAGACGCCGAGCGAGGCCACCAGATCGAGCGCCGAATCCGCCAGCGAGGCCAGGATCGACACCGAGCCGGAAGCTCCGAGCGCGAAGGCCTTCAACGCGATGAGGACCACCGCCACGCCGACCGACAGGCGCGTGACGGCGCGGGTCGCGGAATGGGCGTCGTCGAGGGCGTTGGCCGGGGCGGGGATCGTCATCGCCGTCTTGTCGCGGAAAGCCGTGGCCCTGCCAAGGCCGCGCGCCTCGGGGGCGTTAGCTTCATCGTCACGAAAGGACCGCATCCTTGATGTCCGATGGTTCCACGAGGCCGAGGTTTCGGAGGCTGGCGTGCAGATGACGGACACAGTTCGCTGGATCGGGCGAGGCGAGGCGCTGGCCCGGCTGGGGGTCAAGTCGCAGACGCTGTACGCCTACGTCAGCCGGGGCCGGATCGCGGCCCGGCCCGATCCGGACGATTCCCGCCGCAGCCTGTACGCCGCCCATGATATCGCCCGCCTGAGCGGCGAAGCCGTCGAGGCCGACGATTTCGCCGTCTATCGCCGCACCCCCGGCGGCGCGGCCCGGGGCGAGGCGGATGTCTGTTCCTCCCTGACGGTCATCGCCGGGGGGCGGCTGTTCTATCGCGGTCTGGACGCCGTCCAGCTGGCCGAGACCGCGACGCTGGAGGAGGTGGCCCGGCGACTGTGGGACGCGCGGGCGGTCAATCCGTTCGCCGGGGTCCGGCCGCGGGTCGGGGCCGTCCCGGGCGGTTCGGTCCGGGCGCGCCTGTTCGCCGCCGTGGCCCGCCGCGCCGAGGAGGACGCCGATCCCAAAGCCCGTTCCGTCGAGGATCTGCGGCTCGAGTGCGCCCGCGTGCTGGACGAGGCGGTGGACGCGGCTGTCGGCTCGGGTCCGCGCCTGTTCCTTCACCAGCGGCTGGCGCGCGCCTGGAAGACGCCCGAACGCGACGCCCATCTGATCCGTCGCGCCCTGGTGCTGTCGGCCGACCATGAGATCAATCCGGCCGTGGTCGCGACACGGGCGGCGGCCGGCGGCGGCGCGGCCCCGGCGGCGGCGGCTTTCGCGGGCCTGCTGACCATGGCCGGATCGCCGATGATGGCCGAGCTGACCCGCGCCTCGGACTGGATCGTCGCGGTGCGGCGTCAGGCGGCGGACGCCGCGCGCCGCGCCCATGAAATGGGTCGCCTCGTCGGCTTCGACGCTCTGGAGGACTATCCGGCGGGGGACCCGCGCGCCGCCGCGCTTCTGGCGGCGGCCGATCTGCCGGCCGACCTGGCCCGCGCCGTGCAGGAAGGCGAGACGGCGACGGGGCGCAAGGCGAACTTCCCCCTCGCCCTGGCCGTGATCGCCCGGCGGCTGGAGCTGCCGCGCGACGGGGCCGCCGACCTGTTCCTGATGGGGCGTCTGGCGGGTCTGCTGGGCCATGCGCTGGATCAGGTGACGAACGGCTCGCCTATCCGGGCCCGCCTGCGCTATGTGGGGCCCGAACCGGGCGCGCACTGACGACCCGATCTGTTTGACGGGGCGTTATGGCGGACTGGCTGGCGGCGATCATCCTGGGTCTGGTCGAGGGACTGACCGAGTTCATTCCGGTGTCATCGACGGGCCACATGCTTTTGCTGGGCCATTTCCTCGGCTTCGAGAGCAACGGCAAGACCTTCGAGATCGTCATCCAGCTGGGCGCCCTGCTGGCCATCGTCAGCGTCTATTTCAAACGGCTGTGGGCCCTGGCCACGCGCTGGCCGTTCGACCCCGAGGCCCGCCGCTTCCTGATCGGCCTGCTGGTCGCCTTCGCGCCGGCGGTGGCGGTCGGCTTCCTCGCCTATGACTTCATCAAGACGGTGCTGTTCGAGACGCCGCTGGTGATCTGCATCGCCCTGATCGTGGGCGGCGTCCTGCTGCTGTGGCTGGACCGGATGAAGAAGGTCCCGACCTTCCTCGAGGCCGACCGCTATCCGCTCCGGGTCTATTTCCTGATCGGCCTGTTCCAGTGCCTGGCCATGATCCCGGGCGTATCCCGCTCGGGCGCCACCATCGCGGGCGGTCTGCTGCTGGGCACGGACAAGCGGTCCGCCGCCGAGTTCAGCTTCTTCCTGGCGCTGCCGACCATGGGCAGCGCGGTGGCCTATGACCTGCTCAAGAGCTGGGACGGGCTGGACTTCAGCGACGGCGGCCTGATCGTCATCGGCTTCGTCACGGCCTTCCTGACGGCCCTGGCCGTGGTGCGGTTCCTGCTCGACTTCGTCAGCCGCCATGGCTTCGCGCCCTTCGCCTGGTGGCGGATCGCGGTCGGCGTGGCGGGGATCGTCGGCCTGGCCCTGACCGGCGGACTGTAGCCGCGGCTCAGGCCGTCGCTTCGGCGAACTGGCCGCCGCGGCGGTAGCGCCACAGATAGGACGGGGCGATGGCCTCGACGCCGGTCGGTTGAACGCCCAGCTCGGCCAGGCCCTCGGCGCCGTCGGCGACGACATTGTCCTTCTCCAGCAGCACGACCTGGTCCCGGGTCAGCACCGGCGGAAGGCCGACCATGGCGGTCAGCTGGGCCATGGAGCCGATGGCGCGGGCGACGAAGAAGGGCAGGGGGATCAGGCCGTTCGAACGGTAGGTCTCGCGCAGGACCAGCTTCAGCACGTCCTCGAAGGTCATGACCGCCGGCCCGCCCAGTTCGAAGGTGCGGCCCGCCGCCTCGGGCAGGACGGTCGCGCGGGCGATGGCCTCGGCCACGTCGCCGACATAGACCGGCTGGAACCGGGTCTTGCCGCCGCCGATCAGCGGCAGGAAGGGCGAGACCTGGGCCATGCGGGCGAAGCGGTTGAAGAAGTCGTCGCCGGCGCCGAAGACGATCGACGGCCGGATCACCACCGCGTCCGGCTTGACCTCGCGCACCGCCATCTCGGCGGCGGCCTTGGACAGGGCGTAGTCCGACTCGCTTTCGGGATCGGCGCCGATGGCCGAAACCTGCACCAGCCGGTTGATGTTGGCGGCGGCGACCGCCTCGGCGATGTTGCGCGAGGCCTCGACGTGCAGGGCGTGGAAGCTGCGGCGGCCCGATTCGTACAGGATGCCGATCAGATTGATGGCGGCGTCGGCGCCCTCCAGCGCGCTGGCCACCTGGTCCGGATTGTTGGCGTCGCAGCGCACGGCCTGGATCTGGCCGACCGTGCCCGAGGTCTGCAGCTTCCAGGCGCGGTCCGGGCGGCGCACGGCGACGCGAACGCGCCAGCCGCGGCGGGCGAGGGCCCGCACCAGCTGGCTGCCGACGAAGCCCGAGCCGCCGAAAACGGTGACCAGGCCGGGGGCGACTTCGCTCATCACAGGGACTCCAACAGGCGGCGGCGGACGCGGGGCGAACCCCGTGCCGGGGCCGGATTAGACGATGGCCGCCCCCCTCGCAACGCAAAGCCGACAAAAGCCTGTTGACCCGCTGGGGGGGCTGCCTTAAGGGTCCGCGCCTTCCGGACGGATAAGCACGCAGGTGCGAAACCGTCTGGGCCCAGGTGGCGGAATTGGTAGACGCGCTGGCTTCAGGTGCCAGTGATAGAAATGTCGTGGAGGTTCGAGTCCTCTCCTGGGCACCATCTTCTGAACGGCGCCGCATCCTTGATGCGGCGCCGTTTGCTTTTCGGGCGCCGGGTTGCGCACCATCTACTTGAGGGCCGCCTATCGCCTCACGCGCGGCAAGAGGCTACTTGAGAGCCCTGTTCCGCTCTCCCAGACCGAGTCCTGACTCCGATGACCGTTCACTTCCACGAAGGCGACCTGCCGAACGGCCTGGACCTGGGCCCCGAGGTCGCGATCGACTCGGAGACCATGGGCCTGCGTTTCCGCCGCGATCCGCTGTGCGTGGTCCAGCTGTCGGCCGGCGACGGCGACGCCCATGTCGTGCGCATGAACCGCCCGGGCTACGACTGCCCGAACCTGAAGCGGCTGCTGACCGATCCGGCGGTGCTGAAGCTGTTCCATTTCGGCCGCTTCGACATCGGCATGTTCCAGCTGCACCTCGGGGTCGAGACGCGGCCGGTCTATTGCACCAAGATCGCCTCCAAACTGGCCCGCACCTACACCGACCGCCACGGGCTCAAGGACGTGGTCCGCGAACTGGTCGGGGTCGACCTGTCCAAGGCCCAGCAGTCCAGCGACTGGGGCGCGGCCGAGCTGTCGCCGGCCCAGCTGGAGTATGCGGCGTCCGACGTCCTGTACCTGCACGCGGCCCGGGCCAAGCTGGACGAGATGCTGGCTCGCGAGGGCCGCGCCGAGCTGGCCCGTCAATGTTTCGACTTCCTGCCGAGCCGTTCGGCCCTCGACCTCGCGGGCTGGGACGAGATGGACATCTTCGCGCACACCTGATGACAGACCCCGCCGACATCCGGGACCAGGCCGACGAGGCGCGCGTCGCCTCCACGGCCAGGGCGTTCCGCGCCCGGTCGCGGCGGGTGCATCTGCTGCGCCGCGTCCTGCCGGTGGCGATCATCGTCCTGGCCGGCGGCACGATCAGCTGGATCGTCCTGCGCAGCGTCATGTCGGACGTCGAGCGCAAGGCCGGGACCAGCCGCGAGGTCCGGCTGGACAGCGCCATGTTCCACGGTCAGGACGCCGAGGGCCGCAGCTTCATGATCGGGGCGAAAAGCGCCGTGCGCGACCCGGAGACCGGCCAATTCCGTCTGATCGGCCCGGCCCTGAGGCTCAACCTGGGCGGCCGCAAGGTCACCACCCTGACGGCCGACGGCGGGACCTACAACGAAGCCGGAAAGTCCGTCACCATCGGCCCCAATGTGCGGATCGTCGACGGCGGGTCCGGCTTCACCCTGGTGACCCCGGAGGCGGTGGTGAACACCTCCACGGGCGTGGTGACGGGATCGAAGGGCGTCGAGGGCTCCGGACCTCTTGGAACCATCTCCGCTTCGTCCTATGCGATTTATGAACAGGGTCAGAGGGTCGTGTTCAGCGGCTCCGGTGATAACAAGATACGCGGCGCCATCAACGCCGGAGGGTCCAGCAGATGAGCATGAGCAGATTTTTGAGCGCGGCGGCCCTCGCCCTGGCGCTGGCGTCCATCCCCGCGTCCGGCGAAGCCCAGAGCGCGGTCAACAGCAGCGACGCCCCGATCTCCTTCGGCGCCGACTCGGGCGAATACGTCGGCGACACCGTGACCCTGCGCGGCCGGGCCGAGCTGATCCAGGGTCAGAACCGCCTGCGCGCCGACAGCGTCTCGGGCCTGAGCCAGACCGGCGAGAGCCGCATCCAGGCGACGGGCAACGTCTATTTCGTCACCCCGGAACAGACCATCCGCGGCGACAGCGCCGTCTATACGACCGCCGACGACATGATCGTGGTCACCGGCGACGTGATCCTGACCCAGGGCCAGAACGTGCTGACCGGTTCGCGCCTGACCTACAACGTCCGCACCCGCACCGCGCGGATCGAGGCGGGCGGCCAGGGCGGGCGCATTCGCGGCGTCTTCTACCCCCAGAACAGCGGGAACTGAGCCCCGGCTCGGACCTGACCTTTGGCGCGCAAGGAACTCTCAGCCCTCAATGTGAACGAGGCCCCGGTCGAGCCGGCGCCCGCGCCCGCGCGCGCCACGGGCCTGAGGGTCGAGCACATCGCCAAATCCTTCGGCCAGCGGCAGGTGGTGCGCGACGTCTCCCTGCACGTCCAGCGGGGCGAGGTCGCCGGCCTGCTGGGGCCCAACGGCGCCGGCAAGACGACCTGCTTCTACATGATCACCGGCCTGATCCCGCCCGACACCGGCTCCATCTGGCTGGACGGCGAGGACATCACGGCCCAGCCGATGTACCAGCGCGCCCGCATGGGCCTGGGCTATCTGGCGCAGGAGGCCTCGATCTTCCGCGGCATGACGGTCGAGCAGAACGTCAAGGCGGTGGTCGAACTCCACTACACCGGCGCGACCGCCATCGCCGAAGAGACCCGCCGCCTGCTGGAAGAGCTGCGCATCGACCATCTGCGCCACGCCCCGGCCTCGGGCCTGTCGGGCGGCGAGCGGCGGCGCTGCGAGATCGCCCGGGCCCTGGCCGGCAAGCCCAGCTTCATGCTGCTGGACGAACCCTTCGCCGGCATCGACCCCCTGGCCATCGCCGACATCCGCCAGGTGATCCGCTATCTGTCGGACGAGGGCATCGGCGTGCTGATCACCGACCACAATGTCCGCGAGACGCTGGAGATCATCGACCACGCCTCGATCATCTCGGGCGGTTCGGTCCTGTTCGAGGGCAAGGCCGAGGACGTGATCCGCGATCCCGAAGTGCGCCGGGTCTATCTGGGCGACATGTACGGGTAATTCCGGACAAACTTGGGCCTGCGTTCCCTTGTCATCCCGGACGCCGCGAAGCGGCGATCCGGGACGGTCCCTGCAACCTTGACGCCTCCCGGTCGGCCCGTCAGGGTCGAACCGGGAGACAGGGCGATGCCGAACCGCTTTTATGTCTATCTACTCGCCAGCGGGCCGTGCGGCTGGCTGTACGTCGGCGTGACCAACGATCTGATCCGGCGGGTGGCGGAGCACAAGCAGGGTCTGATCCCCGGCTATACGTCCGAGCGAGGTATCGACCGGCTGGTCTGGTACGAGACCCACCAATACATCGATCAGGCCATCTTGCGGGAGAAGCGGATCAAGCGTTGGCGCAGGGAATGGAAATTCGCGCTGGTTGAAGAATCCAATCCCCGTTGGGGCGATCTGTACGGGGAACTGCGGGCGAGGGGAGGCTAGGCCCGGTTCGGCCTCGGCCGACCGGGCCTTGTGACGGTTGGCGCACCTCCGTCCCGGATCGCCGCGTTTGCGGCGTCCGGGATGACAAGGGCTCCAGGCCCCCAGGGAACGTGGATTGGACTTGGGGCGTCCCTCACTCCCGCCCCAAACTCAACCGACTGATCAGCACCGCCGCCCGCTGCGACTGGCGCACCAGACTGTCCAGATCGACCCATTCGCCGTCCGCATGGGCGTTGCCCCCGGCGACGCCCAGACCGCCCAGCGTGTCCACGTCTGCGGCGACGAAGCCGCTGTCCGCCGCCCCGCGCCGCGCCGGGTCATAGGCCGCCATCTCCGGCAGGCCGAGGTCGCGGTTGACGATGTTCAGCCGCTCCAGCAGGGCGATATTGCCCTCGCTCGGCGCCATGGGCGGATAGCCGCCCTCGCCGAAGACGAGTTCGGCCCCGGTCCGGGGCAGGTGGGCATCGACGATGGTCTGCATGCCGGCGCGGATGCGGGTGTCCTGTTCGGCGGTCAGGGTGCGCAGGTCGCCGCGGGCGATGGCGGTCGAGGCGACGATATTGGTCTTGCCGGAGGCGGTGGCATTGACCCCCTCGGTATCGATGGCGGCGGGCGTGCCGCCGGCGATGACGCCGACATTGTAGGTCAGGTTCGGCTCGGGCAGGTCGCGGCGGAATCCGTCGAGGATGCGCGCCATCTCGTAGATGGCGCCATAGCCGAGGGTGTCATTGAATATGCCGCTGGAATGGCCGGTGCGCCCGGTCGTCGTCAGGGTCCAGTTGGTCGAGCTGCGCCGCGCAACGGTCCCGAACTCGGCCCCGTCGTCGAGGGCGAGGTTCTCGAACTCCAGGGCGAAGGCTGCGGCCTGCCCGGCGGCAATCAGGTGGCGTCGGGCCAGAGAGGACGGCGAGCCGATTTTTTCCTCGTCCCCGGTCAGGACCACGGTGACATTGGAGCCCCGCAGCGTGCCCGCCGCCTGCATGGCGCGCAGGGCGGCGACGATGACCACCACCCCGCCCTTGTCGTCGCCGACGCCCGGCCCCGTGGCGCGGGCGCCGTCGCGCTCGAAGCGCTGGAACGGGCTGTCCGGCTCGAACACCGTGTCGAGGTGGCCGATCAGCAGGATGTTGCGGCCCCGGCCCGGATGGGTCGCGACCAGATGTCCCGCGCGGCCGGTCTCGCCCATGTCGACCCAGCGGACCGCGAAGCCCAGCGGCTCCAGCTCGGCCCGGACCATGTCGCCGACGGCCCGGATCCCGGCGAGATTCAGCGTGCCGCTGTTCTGGTTCACCAGTCGCTCCAGCAGGGCGATGTGGCGGTCATGCTCGGCCTCGACCGTCCGCATCATCGTCTGCTCGGCGCGGCTGGGCTCGGCGTGGACGGCCGCGGGCAGGGCGAACAGCAGCAGGACGGCAAGGATCAGGCGCATGGACGGTCTCTCTCGCAAGGCCCGAGGCTTGCCGATCGGCGCGCCGGAGTAAAGCACGCCCGCCGCGTCGGGGGGACCGGATGGCGACGACCGCTTTCGACCCATAGCGTAGGTTCCGGTGGCTCGCGTTACATCCGGGGTGGTTTGTAGTTGTCCGCTCTTGGCCCAACCATATTGAAGAGCGGCTTCGGCACCGGACCCCAGCGGTTTGCCGTAGGATCGCCCGGCCTACCTCCCAATTCTATCGCCGCCCAGCCGAAGGCCAGGAACTGTGGGGTCCATAGCCATGACGGCTTGAGCGGCAGTGATATCCCTAAGGCGGAAATGCTGAAACCGACTGCGAAGGTCACCACGCTTGTCGCTGCATAGACCCAGAATGAGATTGGTCTGACATCCCGGTCATGCGCTCGTCTTATCGAGACGTGACCTTGAACCGCTAAGGCTACCGCCAAACTGACGGCTTGGGCGACGCCCAGCAGAACTGGTGATTGGATGGACGCACCAGACAGGGACCCGCCATCCCCCGATACGCTCCGAGACAGGAACTCCGTAGCTTGGAGGTAGAGGAAATAGGCCACGATAAACGTGCCCCACCATTCCAGTCGCCCCACCCGAGATTTCATGTGCTGCCCCCAGCCGCCCTATGCGAGCCAATGATGTCAGAGCGAACGTCCGCTTCCCACCCATCTCGGACGTTCCGAACGTCCGCTCCGGCTTTCCATGCCGGTCTTGCAGGGGCGCTGCGGGCTTAGACCCCCGTTAACCGGTTTGGCGACACAGTCGCCGCAGCAAGTTTCGGGCCACGCGGCCTGGCGGGCTTGGCGGGGGAATACGGTGCTCGGTCAGAGGCTGGAGATACGGCAGGGCCAGGGGCTGGTCATCACGCCCCAGCTGCAGCAGGCGATCAAGCTGCTGCAACTGTCGAACCTCGAGCTGGACGCCTTCGTCGAGGCCGAGCTGGAGCGCAATCCGCTGCTGCAGCGCGAGGACGCCGAGCCCGGCGGCGAGATCGAGGCGCCGGCTGCGGTCGAGAGCCATGACTCCGCCGAGATGAGTTTTGACGAGGGCCGGGTCCAGGACGCCGACCGCACGCTGGATGCGCGGTCCGACGACGTCTACGGCGACGCCAGTCCCGGCGAGCGCACCTCGGACCGGATGGAGGACGTCGGGACCGGCGAGGCCCAGGTCGGTCTCAACGACTGGTCGCGCGCCGGCTCGGGCGGCGGCCTGCCCGACGGCGAGGGCCGCGAACAGCCCGACACCCGCGACGCCACCCTGTGGGAGCATCTGCAGGGCCAGGCCTCGCAGGCGGGCTTCTCGGCCTCCGACCACGCCATCGCCCTGACCCTGATCGACGGCGTCGACGAGGGCGGCTATCTGCGCGGCGATCTGAACGAGGTCGCCGACCGGCTGGGCGTTCCGCTGGCGCGCGTCGAGGCGGTGCTGACCGTCTGTCAGGGTTTCGAGCCCACCGGCGTCATGGCCCGCTCGGTGCCGGAATGCCTGAAGCTGCAGCTGATCGACCGCAACCGGTTCGACCCGGCCATGGGCTGCATGCTCGACAATCTGGACCTGCTCGCCAAGCGCGACCTGACCGCCCTGCGCAAGGCCTGCGGCGTCGACGCCGAGGACATGGCCGAGATGATCGCCGAGCTGAAGGCCCTGACGCCCCGCCCGGGCGCGGGTTTCGGCGGCGAACCGGCCCAGACCGTGATCCCCGACGTGCATGTGCGGGCCGATCCCGCCGGCGGCTGGAAGGTCGAACTGAATTCGGACACCCTGCCGCGCCTGATCATGGACAAGCGCTATCATGGCGTGGTCGCGGCCGGTTCGCGCTCGGACGTCGAAAAGACCTTCGTCGCCGACTGCGCCGCCCAGGCCAGCTGGCTGGTCAAGTCGCTGGACCAGCGGGCCAAGACCATCCTCAAGGTCTCGTCCGAGATCGTGCGCCAGCAGGACGCCTTCCTCGCCTTCGGCGTGGAGTTTCTGCGGCCGCTGAACCTGAAGACCGTGGCCGACGCCATCGGCATGCATGAGTCGACGGTCAGCCGGGTCACCTCGAACAAATACGTCTCGACCCCGCGCGGCGTGTTCGAGCTGAAATTCTTCTTCACCGCCGCGATCCAGTCCTCGGACGGCGGCGCGACCCATTCGGCGGAGGCCGTGCGTCACCGGATCAAGGCCATGATCGACGGCGAGGGCCGCGACGGCGACGTGCTGTCGGACGACCGGATCGTGGAGATCCTCAACGAGGCGGGCATCGACATCGCCCGGCGCACCGTGGCCAAATACCGCGAGGCCCTGCGCATTCCATCGTCGGTCGAGCGCAAGCGGATGCTCCGCACCGGCTGAGCCGGCGGGGCGTATCTCAAGTCGCACCCGTCCGTCGTCGAAATCCCTCTTTAGTCTTCCAATTCCGTCGTCGAATTCTCAGGCGCTCAAATCGCCGAATTCCTCACGTCCCAAGGGGCCAATTGGCCGGGCGACTTTTCGAGCTTCACCACATTTCGGTGATCGGCGTTGACACCATTCCGGTTCGGTCGCGTTCTATCGACATGCAAATCCAGGTCAGTGGCAAGCAAGTGGATGTCGGCGACGCGTTAGGCTCGCGCATCTCCCAGGAACTCGAAGACGGGATCGGCAAATATTTCGAACGCGGCGCCCAGGACGCCGAGGTCGTGGTGTCCAAGGACGGCTACGGCTTCAAGGTGGACTGCTGGGTGCGTCTGGCGTCCGGAGAGGCCATCGTCACCACCGGACTGGGCGGCGACGCCCACGGGGCGTTCTCGGATTCGCTTGAAAAGCTCGAGAAGCGGGTCCGCCGTTACAAGCGCCGCCTCAAGAATCACCACGCCGGTCCGCGCGGCCTGTCGCCCGAAAAGACGGAAAACGCGGCCCGTGACGTGGCGCGCAGCATGGTCCTGCGCAGCCCGGACCAGGTCGAGGACGACGCCTTCGGCGACGCCGGCGCCCCGGACGAACCGCCGCCCGTCGGCATGGTCATCGCCGAAACCGAGGCCGAGATCCGCACCATCACGGTCGGCCGCGCGGTGCTGGAGCTCGACATGACCGGCTATCCGGTCGTGCTGTTCCGCAACGCGGCGCACGGCGGCATCTCGGTGGTCTATCGCCGGCCCGACGGCAATGTCGGCTGGATCGATCCGGAGCGGACGGCGAAATCGATCAATGGACACGGTTCGGTAAACGGTAGCGGCGTATAGTCTTCCCCTATGGAGGCGGGTGGTCTAAACGGCCCCCGCCCGTTCGGGATGTATGGGCAGAGTCGGGAACTCCTCATGGACATCGGTGATTTGCTGGCGGACGGCGGCGTCGTCCTGCGCAGCGGTGCGTCGTCGAAACGTCAGGCCCTGCATACGGTGGCCGAGGCCGCCGCCCATACGCTGGGCCTTCCGGAAAGCCGCCTGATGGAAGCCCTGCTGGAGCGCGAGGCCCTCGGCTCGACCGGCCTGGGCTCGGGCGTCGCCGTGCCGCACGCCCGACTGGAGGGCGTGGAGCGGGTGACGGCGGTCTTCGTGCGCCTGGACACGCCCGTGGCCTATGGCGCGGTCGATGATCGCCCGGTGGATCTTCTGTTCGCCCTGTTCGCCCCGCCCCGGGACGGCGCCGAGCATCTGCGGGCGCTGGCCGCCATCTCGCGCGCCTTGCGGTCTCCCGAGATGCGCGAGCAGCTGCGGCAGGCCCGCACCGTCGACGCCATCCGCGCCCTGTTTGTCAGGGACCAGGCGCCCGCCACGGCGGCCTGAGGCGTTCGCCGTTCCGCTAGTGGACGGACACCGGCTCCAGTTCGTGGGCCACGGCTGCGGCGAAGGCGGTTTCGCGGTCCATCATCACGGCCAGCCGTTCTCCGTCGGCGGCGTGCACGGCGAACAGGGTCGCCTCGGGATCGATCTTCAGGCCCTTCGACGCTTCCGGCACGACATCAGCCAGCACGTCGGAGGCGCGGATTTCCCGCACGTAAACAAGGTCGGGCGCTCCCAGGCCTTCAAAATCCTTTTGGGTCATCTTCATGGGCGTCATCAAGACCGCCTCCTTACGCTGAACTAACGCCCCTCAGGGCTTATGGGTCCGGCCCCGAAAGCGGCGACCGGAAAAACCGCGGGGTTCAGCCCGTGGTGATGGGTATGCGGCGGACGGTCGGCAGGTCCTCCGGCCGTTTCATGTCGACATGCAGCAGGCCGTGCTCCAGCCGGGCGTCCTCGACCTCCAGCCCGTCGGCCAGGACGAAGCTGCGAACGAAACCCCGGCCGGCGATGCCGCGATGCAGGAAGGCCTGGTCGGCCTTGTCCGACGGCTCGCGCTTGCCGGCGATGGTCAGCTGGCGGCCTTCGAGCGTGACGGCCAGATCCTCGGGACCGAAGCCGGCGACGGCGAGGGTGATTCGCACCGCGTGCTCGCCGCGCTGTTCGACATTGTAGGGCGGATAGCTGTCCGCGGCGGCGCGGGCGGCGCGATCGATCATCGCCCGGGTGTGGTCGAAGCCCAGCAGGAAGGGGCTGTCGAACAGAATGGTTCGCGTCGTCATCGTCTCATGCCCCCGAAGCAGGCTGTCGGGCCGTCTGCGCCCCCCGAAATCGGCGAGGCGTCGGCCTTGAGGTGCAGATGGTGCGGGACCGGCCGGAGATCAACAGCAGGCCGGATGGGACGAAGGCCCCGCGGTTTCCCGCGGGGCCTTCGATGGTGGAGCTTAGCGGAGTCGAACCGCTGACCTCTTGCATGCCATGCAAGCGCTCTACCAGCTGAGCTAAAGCCCCGAACCTTTCGGTCGGATCGCTTGGGGCCGGGAGGCCCTGCTGCGAGGCGGCGGAACCTATGTCAGGGTCTGATCGCGATCAAGCCCGGTTCAGCCATTTATTTTCGTCCTTCCCGGACCGCTGAAAAGCGGTCCGGGAAGGGTGCGAAAAATCGCCTATTCGTCTTCCTTCGGCGTCTTGATCTCGTCCTCGAAGCCGTCGTCATCCTCGTCCTCGATGAAGGGGACCGAGTCGTCGTCGTCATCGTCCGCCAGGACGTCGTCGTCCTCGGTGGCCTCGCCCATGCCGGACTCTTCGGTGGGGTCGACGGGCGTCTCGTCGTCGTCGTCCGGCGTCAGAATGGGCTCATGGCCTTCCTGATCGATCTCGGGCGTCGCGACGGCTTCTTCTTCCTCGTCCTCGTCGCCGTCGGCCTTCTTGTCCTTGACCTGATCCTCGTCGGTCTCGTCGGCGGCATAGCCGGCGGGACGGCCGCGGCGGTTGCGCAGTTTCAGCGCCTCCTCCGGATCGAAATCGGTCGCGCATTTGGGGCAATGAGCCGGGCGGCGGCCCAGGTCATAGAATTTGGCCTGGCAGTTCGGGCAGACCTGCTTCTGGCCCAGTTCGGGTTTGGCCACGGTGGAAAGACCTTTGGCGGGAGTGGGGAAATGGGGCGGCTCCCTTGCCACCCCCTGACGCCGCTGTCAAAAACCATCTCCGCGCGGGCCTCCCGACACTGGGCCCGCCGACCCATTCGGAGACCGCCTGGTGTCGATCCCCAGCTGCCTGACCGCCCGCCGCAGCGCCTCGCTGAACGGCCTCGTGCGCGCCCCGGGCGACAAGTCCATGTCCCACCGCGCCCTGATCCTGGGGGCGATGGCGACCGGCGTCACCGACATCGAGGGCCTGCTGGAGGGCGACGACGTGCTGGCGACCGCGCGGGCGGTCGAGGCCTTCGGCGCGACCGTCGAGCGGCTGGGCGAGGGGCGTTGGCGGGTCACCGGGCAGGGCGGGTTTCAGCCGCCGGCCAGCGTCATCGACTGCGGCAACGCCGGCACCGGGGTCCGGCTGCTGATGGGTGCGGCGGCAGGGTATCCGGTGGCGGCGACGTTCGACGGCGACGCCAGCCTGCGCAAACGGCCGATGAAACGGGTCACCGGCCCGCTGACGGAGATGGGCGCGCGCCTTGACTGGAAGAGCCAGCCCGACCGCCTGCCGGTCGAGGTCAGGGGCGGCGCCCTGGCCGCGATCGATTTCCTCCAGCCCGTGGCCTCGGCCCAGGTGAAGTCGGCCATCCTGCTGGCCGGGCTGAACGCGGACGGCGTGACCACGGTGACCGAGCCCGAACCGAGCCGCGACCACACCGAACGCATGCTGCGGGCCTTCGGGGCCGAGGTCGGGGTGTTGCCGATGGGCGCCGGCTGGCGGGTCAGCCTGAAGGGCGGGCAGACGCTGACGGGGACCCATGTGGCCGTGCCCGGCGATCCATCCTCGGCCGCCTTCCCGCTGGCGGCGGGCCTGATCGTGCCCGGATCCGAGGTGACCGTCGAAGGCGTGATGCTGAACCCGTTGCGCACCGGCCTGTTCGAGACCTGGCGCGAGATGGGGGCGGACTTGACGGTCTCGAACCGCCGCATGGCGGGGGGCGAGGAGGTCGGCGACGTCACGGCCCGGCATTCGGCGCTGAAGGGCGTGGTCGTGCCGCCGGAACGCGCCGTCTCGATGATCGACGAATATCCGGTCCTGGCCGCGACGGCCGCCTTCGCTCATGGCTCCACCGTCATGCGCGGCATCGGCGAGATGCGGGTCAAGGAAAGCGACCGCATCGCCCTGATGGCGGCGGGCCTGATCGCCTGCGGCGTTACGGTCGAGGAGGAGCCGGAGGGCTTCACTGTCACCGGCGGTCCTGTTCGAGGCGGCGCGACCGTGACCACCCACGGCGACCACCGCATCGCCATGAGCCATCTGGTGCTGGGTCTGGCGGCGCACGATCCGGTCACCGTCGACGAACCCGGCATGATCGCGACAAGCTTTCCCGGCTTTGTCGAGTTGATGCGCGGCCTCGGGGCCGATATCGCAGCGTCTGGATGAACCGGTTTCTGATTATCGCCGTCGACGGCCCCGCCGCCTCCGGCAAGGGCACGATCGCCGCCCGGCTGGCGCGGACCTATGGTCTGCCGCATCTGGACACGGGCCTTCTGTACCGGGCCGTGGGGCTGGGCGTGCTGGACGCGGGCGGATCTCTGGCGGACGCGGCCGCCGCCGAAGCGGTGGCGCGGGCGCTGGACGCCAGCCACCTGATTGATACCGGACGGCTGACCGACCGGGGCGCCGGCGAGGCCGCCAGCCGGGTCGCCGGTTATCCGGGGGTGCGCGCGGCCCTGCTGGCCTTCCAGAAGGCTTTCGCCGCCCGGCCGGGCGGGGCGGTGCTCGACGGGCGCGACATCGGCACCGTCATCGCGCCCGGCGCCCAGGCCAAGCTCTACGTCACCGCTACCCCTGAGGTGCGAGCCATGCGCCGTTGGAAGCAGCTGACCGGCCGCGGCGACGTCATCGCCTATGAGGACATGCTGGCTGACATCGTGCGCCGGGACGAGCGCGACGCCGGCCGGGGCGCGGCTCCCATGGTGCAGGCCGACGACGCCGTCTTGCTGGACACCACCGAAATGGATATAGAGACCGCCTTCGATGCGGCCCGCCGTATCGTCGAGGCGGCGCGTGTCCGGCACGGTCTCTAGAGATCGCAAGGCAAATCCAGCGCGTCATCCTCGGCTTCCGCGGGCGTTCTGACTCATTCGTCTCGCGTCCTGACGACCTGCTGACCCTTTCACACTCACCTCGCGCGGGGCCGTTCGGTCGCGCGCCACAGCCGTTAGAAACCTCACCACTGCATGACTGACACCCAAAGCTTCTCCCCCTCGCGCGACGACTTCGCCGCGCTGCTCGACGAAACCCTTCAGGGCCGCGACCTCGGCGAAGGCCAGGTCGTCCACGGCCGCGTCGTCGGCATCGAAAAGGACATCCTGATCATCGACGTCGGTCTGAAGACCGAAGGCCGCATCCCGGCCCGCGAGTTCGGCATCGGCGAAGGCGCCGTCATTCCGAAGCTCGGCGACAATGTCGAAGTCTATCTCGAGCGCGTCGAGAACGCCCTGGGTGAAGCCGTCATCAGCCGCGACAAGGCTCGCCGCGAAGAAGCCTGGACCCGTCTGGAAGTCGTGTTCGCCGAAGGCCAGCCGGTCAACGGCGCCATCGTCGGCCGCGTCAAGGGCGGCTTCACCGTCGACCTCGGCGGCGCCTCGGCCTTCCTGCCGGGCTCGCAGGTCGACATTCGCCCGGTGCGCGATGTCGGCCCGCTGATGGGCAAGGAACAGCCCTTCGCCATCCTGAAAATGGACCGTCCGCGCGGCAACA
>Ga0265296_1000969_pt1 | contig 36537 bp, 45 predicted proteins | sample MunlanPumphouse1_FD_189073 | JGI IMG/M metagenome (GOLD analysis project Ga0265296, IMG submission 189073) | Groundwater microbial communities from a municipal landfill in Southern Ontario, Canada - Pumphouse #1 | ecosystem: Environmental > Aquatic > Deep subsurface > Groundwater | place...
TATCTCGCGAATAGATATTCCGGTCTCAAGCAAGCGCTCTATTCTGCGCCGTTCGCTGTCCGTTATGTGGTTGTATCCCTTCATATTTTCCTATGTTAGGGTGTTCGGCTTCAAAGGTAAATTTGCTTTCTTTTAAAATTTAATAAAGGAGGAGAAAGTGAACGAAAAACACTTTGTCACTAAGAGTATTAACATCTCTTGTTGCACAATGGACGGTACAGCATACATTCTTTTTGAAGATAAGGGAAAAATCATCGCCCTTAATGAAACTGGCAGTGTCGTGTGGAATCTTATAGATGGAAACTCGACGATTCCCAGAATAACGGAAAAGGTTTTAGATTTGTTTGATGGCGATAGCATCAAAATCAAATCCTCAGTAGTGATGTTCTTGGAAGAGCTTTTATCGTTGGGGGCGATTACCATTTCTTCTAAGAAGTTAAAGGGGGTGATGAGAAGTGCTTAGTATTAATATTCGAGACGTTACCAGTCTGGCCAAGAAGATTCTTGTGCCAATATCGGTTTTAATCGAGGTGTGTTACACCTGCAACGAGAAATGTATACATTGTTGCGTGGACGAACACAAGAATACCGGATTAACATTAAAACAGTACGAGAAGTTATTTGACCAAATGGTATCTGCGGGAACTTTCTTTGTGATATTAACAGGAGGAGACCCTTTTACCAGAAAAGATTTTATGGATATTGTTCACGCCGCCAGGCAACGCCGTATCTCGGTAACGATTTTTACTAATGGAACTCTGGTGATGCAAAAAGATATTCTGGAGATAGCTGCGCTTTATGTCCAAGATGTGCATGTGAGCATCTACAGCACTAACGAAAAAACTCACGACAGCATCACGCGTGTTCCTGGGTCATTCCGTAAAAGCATCGCCACTATTCGTTCAATGAGGGCAGCTGGTATCAAGGTGAGAATCAAATGCCCTCTGATGAGCCTCAACGCCGACGAAGTAGATGAACTAAAGAAGTTGGCTACCAGCTTAGAGGCAAAGATTCAGTTTACAACTATCATAACAGCGAAGAATAACGGCGACGTTTCTACACACGCACTGCAGATGTCTGAACGTCAGTTACTCGCTGCGGTGAATGATTCAATGATAATCGGATCCGCTGACCCTTCGGTTCACAGTAGGGATGAACTCGAGTGTATCCCTTGCGACGCCATACTCAATGGCGGAGCAATCGATCCCAGCGGAAACGTGTATCCCTGCAATCAATGGCGTGTAAGTGGAGGTAATGTTTTAAAAGAAGACTTTGGAAAAATATGGAAAGAGTCCGAGGTACTTAACGCTCTAAGAGGCATACGTCTTAAGGACATGAAGGAGTGTCGGGTTTGCGATCTTTTTGATTATTGTACAAGGTGTCCAGGCCTCGCGTTACTGGAGGATGGTGACCTTTATGACTGCTCCTTGGCGGCAAAAAAAGTAGCCGAGGCGAGGAAGATCAATGGGGTATTACCTACGCAAAGACACATCTTCAGTAAAATCTAAACGAAAGGAGGTGATTTACTATGAAGAAGACATTCTCGGAGCCGGCCGTCATCGCTCGTGGCCAGGAAGTCACTGGTATGAATGTTTGCGGCAAGGCTGGGTGCCAAGGGAAGTAGTGACAAACTGCTTCTGAAGTTGGGGTTCCGTTATGTGGCGGAACCCCTTTTTTATTGTATAATTCATAAAATGAACAAAAAGTTTTTTCATCAGCAGCAAAAAAAAATAATTACATTGTTTAAAAAATGGGGCGGCAATAAACCTCTCGGTGTTTTATGTAAAGATAGTTGTAGCGAACTTTCCAGATTGATTAGCTGTTGGGTGATAAAAGAATACCCGAAAGCGAAAATCTCCATTTTAAAAGGAGATAACATATTTAACACAAAAAGATCCCATGATATTCTTTTGGTAGAAGAAAATAAAAATCTTTTTTTATTAGATCCGAGCATTTGGCAATTTCTTAAAAGAAAAAGAAATATTTTAATTGGCGAAATTAAAAGCACGGAAGATGCATTAAAATTAGCCAACGATATCTACAAAGGAAAATGGAAAATATCCGAGAAAATAGAGAAAAATATTTGCGGAGAATCAAAAGAATTGGAAAGAATAATTAAACTAAATATACAAGAAAGTTAATTTTAAAAATTACAGTTGAAATTCTGGAATATAGATTGTGACGTCATTTATACGATCAAACACAGTTCTAACATCCTCCACGATTCCACCTCGCTAAATAAAAAGGTGTATAATTAAACCATATGCAAGATAAGCCAAAAATTGTGTTAACGGGAGCCGTGATTATCGCCGTCTTGGCTGGCGGGTATTTTTATAGCAAGTCAAAACAGCAAACGGCGCCGAGCGGGGAAACCCAACAGAACCAAGAACAGCTGTCCGATGAAATCGCCACAACGACAGAAATAGCTGGACAGCAAACAAGCGGAATGAAAGCGCCGGCGAAAGTTCCGAATTGGAAGACCTACACAAGCGGCAAATACAAAGTGGAACTCCAATATCCCAATTCTTGGGCAATGAAGGAAGGATATATTTCCAGCATCCTTTCCGGCGACTTGGTTATCTCTGCCATAAGGGGTTGGACGAGTGACGTACCGGAAAAATTCAAAATTTACACAATTGATGAAATGACCTCCGCAGAAATTATCGCCCGAAATTTCGGCAGCTTTGGAAAAAGTTCGACGGTCGTGAGAACAACCGTGGCCGGCCAGCCGGCGCGCCTCATTACTTCTTCAAAAGACGGGCTGGTGCGAGGCGGACTGCTTGTTAGTTATCCTAAACCAGTGTCTTTTGACGGCGAAATTCACTACTATTTCATGGTTTATTTTTTCCACAGCGATTCCATAAATACAATTAAAAATACCGTAAAATTTTACGGGATGTAATATGTTTGACGAAAAATTCAAAAAAATCATAAGCATGTTCGCGGTCATCCTCTCTATTTATGTGGCGGTCTTGGCTTATAATGCGGTTCAGGAGGGCAGATATATCGGCAAGGAAATTAATCCGACCAACACCATAAACGTGTCCGCCACGGGTGAAGTTTTTGCCGCGCCGGATGTCGCCAATTTTTCCGTTTCAGTGGTGAAGGAGGCGAAGACCGCCGTTGAGGCGCAGAACCAAAACGCCGAGGCGATAAACAAAATCGTAAAATTTTTGAAGGACTCGGGAATAGAGGACAAGGATATTAAAACTTCCGGATATAATATTTATCCGAAATACGATTATCTTGAACATGTGGGGCAAGTTTTTAGGAGTTATGAAGCGACTCAATCATTGGACGTAAAGGTGAGAAAAATTGACGACGCCGGAAAAATTTTATCGGGCGTGGTCGCGATGGGGGCGAATCAAGTGGGTGGAATAAATTTGGCGATTGACAAGGAAGACGACTTGAAGAGGGCGGCCAGACAGGCGGCGATAAACGAAGCAAAGCAAAAGGCGGACGACTTGGTAAAAGACCTTGGTGTGAGTTTGGGCAGATTGGTGAGCTTTTCTGAATCTTTCGGCGGAATACCTGTGCCTATTTACGGAATGATGAAGGCGGAGGGGGTTGGAGGTGGCGCAACAGCACCAGATATCCCAAAAGGGGAAAATAAAATTAGTGTTTCAGTGAGCTTGACATACGAAATAAAATAATCTATAATTCACTCAGACTGTTTTACAGTTCTTTGATAACTTAAAAAAGGAGGTTAAGGTTTTTTTGGCGCAAAAAATAAAAATTGAATTTTTTCACTCTTGCGAGTGAAGGAGGGAAAGATGACGAATTTAGGATTGGCGTTGAAAGATGCCCAAGCAAAAAAGAAAAAAGAAAACGGAAATGGAAATAGCAAGAACGGAGAACTCCCCGACCTCTCGCAGTTTAATGTTCAGGAAAAAACTCCTGAGCAGATCACGGCCGAGGCCGAAGAGGCGAAGCGCAAAGATGAATGGTGTCGCAACGCGGCGCCTATGCTGCTTGCTATCAGAAAGAGAATAAACGATATTAATCTCGTCGCTCATTTTGGACCTCTGTCGCCACCCCTTTCTTCTGAGTTCAATGAGCTCAAAGAAAAAGAAGCGAAACTTCTTAGTGCCGGCGGTGATGAAACGCTTGCAGACCACTTATCTTTCTCTGTCTTTTTGGAGGAGATAAGAACCACTTCGCCGTCTTACGAGATGATGGCGGAATTTCTTGCCAGAGCTGTGGCCTTAGGTCGCTACACTTTGCTTCCTGAAAAGGAAGCGGAGGAAAAGAAAAAAGAGTGGCGCGAAACAGGTAAACCACCTGTTGGCTCCGTCTTTTTTAAATGGCGGGTGTATTTACCCTTTCAGCCGGCTGAAGGCGAGGTGAAATCCAAAGGCCAGATGGCCTTGGAAAGCGTGCTCGCGAGATTTTTCCGCGATACCGAGAAGGGGGAGACAGCTCGGAGAAAATCTGAGATCGAGAAGATCCGGCTGGATGGAGGTGCAGACCTGTCGCTGTTGAAAAACGGCAATCCAGGAAAGTATGTCCTTGATTTTTCCAAGCGTACAGATGACGCTGGAAAAACTTGGCAGGAAGGCGCTGGCCTTGTCACTGTCTATGAAGAGCAAATGGGCAAGGACAAAATAAAGGCCATAAAAGTACTTGCCGGCGCCGGGTCGCTCCAATGGCTCAACCAGCATAAGGGGACATGGATTCCTTATAGCTGGTACAAAAAGGGCGTGTCTGAAAATGCGCCCGAGCATATCGCTGATTTTGCGGAAAGGTTTGTGAAGACCATCCGCGCGGCTATTGCCGCTTACCACGCAAAATCAGAAAACCCTTAACCTTTAACCCGGGCGTCCCATTACAACGGGACGCCCGGTATCTATTTCAAGAAGGAGGTGAAAAATGTTTTCTTGGAAACTTGAAAATAGAAAAATAATTGCTTTAGTGGATTATAAAAATGTGGCAAGAAATGCCACAGAAAAAGGGAAGATAGTTGATTTTAAAAAACTCCACGAATTATTACTGGAGTTTGGAGAAATATTTCTTGCTTTCGTTTTTATCCCTGATAATTATGTTTGTTCATTACCGAATGACCTTAATAATTTAGGATTTGAAGTTATTTTTTGCCAAAAAATGACGGAGGGTTCTGATAAGCTGGAGGATACAGTTGATATAAATATGATCCAAATTGGAACTAGGTTCTGTTATTTTTCTGAAATTACAGACATCGTGATAGTAGGTCATGATAAGCATATGGCCCATTTGATCAAAGAAGCCAAAAATAGAAAAAAGAAAGTTTCTATAATTGGCACAGAAAAAATATCAAATATTCTGAGGAAAATTGTGGATATGGAAAATGTTTACAATTTACCATTAAAATAAAAGACACAACAGGTCCGAGTAATCGGGCCTTTTACTTTTGCCTTGACTTTTTTTATGGGAGGTATAGTATGTGTTTGTAAGGCCCTTCGGGGCTTTTTAAATAAGAAAATGTTCAGCAAATTAATAGATTATATAAAGGGCACAAGAGTGGAGCTGAAAAGCGTCTCTTGGCCGACCAGAAAGCAGACAATTAATTTCACTCTGCTTGTTATCGGTATCTCTTTGGCGGTAGCCGCCTTTCTTGGATTTTTTGATATGTTTTTCAGTTTCTTGCTGAAGAAGTTTGTTTTATAAATTATTTATGACAAAGCAAAAATTACAAACAGGAAGAAATTGGTACGCCATTCACACTTATTCCGGCTACGAGGATGCGGTGGTGCGAAATTTGAAACAGCGCATTGAATCGCTGGGGATGGAGGACAAGATTTTCGGCGTTCTTGTGCCGAAGGAAAAAAAAATTAAAATAAAAGCGGGCAAGCGCGTGATTGAAGAAGATGAGATTTATCCTGGTTACGTTTTGGTGGATATGGTTGTGACGGACGACTCATGGTACGTTGTTCGCAACACTCCCCGCGTCACCGGTTTCGTCGGCTCCGGCACAACTCCCGTTCCTTTGGCAAAAGAAGAAATTGACGCGCTGTTTTCCAAAATGGAAGCGAAGGAAGTAAAGCATAAGATAAGCGTCAAGCCCGGCGACATCGTGCGCATCGCCGAGGGAGCGTTCAAAGATTTTGAGGGAAAAGTGAGCGAAGTGGACGACGAGAGAGGAAAGATAAAAGCGTTGGTATCTATCTTTGGACGAGAGACGCCGGTGGAAATAGATTTTTTACAGGTTAAAAGGATATAAAATTATTATGGCAAAAAAAATAAAAACAATAATTAAATTACAAATTCCGGCAGGTAAGGCGAATCCTGCGCCGCCGGTCGGTCCGGCTTTGGGTCAGCACGGTTTGAACATCGGCGACTTTGTGAGCAGATTCAACGAAGGAACAAAAGACAAGATGGGCGACATTATTCCGGTTGAGATTACCGTCTACGAAGACAGGACTTTTGATTTGAAATTCAAGACGCCGCCGGCGTCGGACTTGCTCAAAAAAGCGGCGGGAGTGGAGAAGGGCTCGGGCAAAACGCCGGCGACAAAAGCGGGTAAAATTTCCAAAGTAAAGTTGCGGGAGATTGCGGAGAAAAAATTGGAAGACCTGAACGCCGACAGCGTGGAGGCGGCGGAAAAAATAATCGCTGGCACAGCCCGCTCAATGGGCATAACGATAGAATAATTCTGCTTCTAACGGGATTGACTTTCAACCCTCTGCGCGCTATGAATAGCCACAGAGGGTTTGAATTTACCCTGAGTTTATTGAAGGGTTTTTAACAATAAAATAAAGAAAAAATGGAGGAAAAGAGATGGAAGGAAATATAGTAAAACACATTATTGCATCAAGTATTGAACATGCATGGTATTTGGCGCTGGACAAGGTTATGCCTAAAGGCAGGAAATATTTAATTGATGCTGGAAGCTCTGTGGGAGAACATAGAATGAGCGAAAAACTTATTATTGAGATGCATACTCCGGGCGCAAGACCTCTTGCCCCGCTTATGCCAGAGGGCTCTGGGATATCCCCACCGACAACCGAAGAGAAAGTATATGCTTATTTGGAATCACTTATCTCGCCGGAGAAAAAAACAAACCAGCATTATACTTACGGGCAGGATTTATGGTGGCAAGTTGAAGAAGTAATTAGGTATTTTAAAAAATACGGATTCGGTACAGCATGCTGCCATATGCCAGTTGGAAGGCCTGAATCTTTTTTCTTTTACAACAGGGATGTTGATTATGATGAGATGATAATCGTAAAGGACAGAAACACAGGAGATATCCTGTGGACTCGTCATATTACTAATTCCTGGAATAAAAACGAGAAAGAAGAAGTGAGCTCTCAGTGTTTGCGCGGAGTTGATGTATGGGTAGAAAATGGGAAAATCTATTTTTGGTGCTATTTCCGTTCCCAGGATTTATGGGGAGGTTTCCCTGAGAACTATGGAGGACTGCAGCTTTTAAAAGAATATATGGCTGGCATACTCGGCGTTGAAGATGGCCCCATGATTTCTACAAGCAAAGATTTACATGTTTATGAATACGCGTGGCTGACAGCTCTAATGAGGATAAAAAAAGACGAAGGAATTCTTGCGAGATAGTTTATAGTTTAAAGGGAGGTAAATACCTCCCTTTTTTGTTATAATAAAATGCGATATGAAAAAGAAAAAAGTTGTAGATGCTCGTTTTGCAAAAAAAAGAGACGGGTATCATAGCATTATTAAAACCATAGAAAAAGAAGGCAAGTGTCCTTTTTGCCCTGACAACTTCAAATATCACAAACATCCGGTTCTAAAAAAACAAGGCAATTGGTTTATCACTAAAATCAGCTGGCCGTATAAAAATAGCGGGTTTCATTTTATTGTTATTAGTAAAAAGCACAAAGAAAAAATATCTGAATTATCAAGCGGTGATATAAAAGATATTTTATCTTTGGCGCAGTGGGTTGCTAAAAAAAATAAAATAAAAGGCGGTGCCATTGCTATGCGATTTGGAGAAACAGATTATACTGGAGCGACTGTTTGCCATCTCCACGCTCATCTCATTGTTCCTCAAAAAAGAAAAACAGTTAATTTTCCTATCGGATAAAAAAATAATCCCGTCAGCATAAAGCTGACGGGATTTTCTATTTCACAAGAATAAGCTGGATCTTTTTGGCTCTCAATATTTCTGCACCATTGAGAGAGGCGTGGCCTTTTTTAAAGTAGCATTTTTTTATACCAGAGTATGCTAATAACTTGGCGCACATTGGACACGGGAAATCAGTCATATAAAGAGATAAGCCCTCCATCGCAGTTCCGTTTTTTGCAGCTTCTGCAATTATTGTCTGTTCAGCGTGGATAGTTGTGGCTATCTCATTATTTTTCCCTGCCTCTACAAAATCACGAGGATCTCCAAAAACGTAATGAGTGTGTTCTGATGGTAGATGATGGCTATGCGCCTTAGAGATTATCTTGTTGTCTTTTACTAAAATGGCACCAACCCTTCTCCACCAGCATGAACTTTTTTTCGCTTCTTTTTCTGCAGCGCTCATCATTTCACGGTCTAATTTTTTTATTGAAACCCTGCCATAATCAGTGGGTTTTTTAGTGTGAATGTTTTTTTCATCCCAGCGCAAAAAGATAGTATCAACTGTTCTTTTTGTCTTGGGGAAATATTTATCCACTATCCCCAGAGAAACGCTGTCGTTTGCTGTTACAATGCGACTGCGATTGATGTATTGATATATTGTTGCTGTTTCTTCGCGTTCAAGAATTTTCACGCAGTGATGCAGGCCGGCGGATTCAATCATAGCCCTCATCTTTTCCGGGTCAATCTGCCTGATTTCTTTTGCCACTGGCATAAATTCATTGATGAGTTTTTGATTCGGCAGATAAAGAATTTCCGCGTCACGATACTTTTTAAGGAACTGCAGATAGCCTTTGTGTAAGACTGGCATATAGAGAATAATTATTTTTTTCATCTCTACACCTTTACCTTTCCGCTTTCTATCACCCCAATTATTTTTTGCAGGTGTTCTTTGACAACTTTTTGGATAAAGTTTGATGTTGATGTGTTTTCCGCTTGTCTAGGTAATACCACTAGTTCGCCGCAATGTTTTCTTATTTCTATTCTCTGTTCTTCCGGATAGCTGTCTTCAACGGCAACAAAAACATCGGGCTTTATTGCTCTAATCAGGCCGTATTGCCAGTTAGCTTTCTCATCAACATCATCTACAAGTGTGATAAGGTCAACGCAATTCTGGTAGCGCAGCATTTCTATTCTTTCATGTTCTGGCACTATTGGCCGGTGTTCGCCTTTGTACAACCTGACTGCTCTATCGCTATCTACGCCCACCACTAAAATATCACCATGACTCTTTGCCTTAATAAGATAGCGCAGATGTCCTATGTGCAGCATATCCCATGTGCCTATAGTGACGACAATTCTGTGCTCTGTGATTTCTCTTAAGACATTTGTGATTTTAGATAATTTCTTTACATCCAAAACAACTTTCTTGTTTCCATTCTTAAAAATATCCATAAATCCTCCTTTTTCTTGTTTTTTGTTTATTTTGTTAATGACCTCTGCCCTCAAACTAGCACTTCGGCTTATGTTTAGTCAAGGAAGTTTTAACTTGCAAACTTTGCCGTTTTGGGGTAGGAATGGAGACAGAAAATCTTTTAAAATTAGGGAGGATTTATGGCAGGAGCAAATCCGGCATTAGAACTTTCAAAAAATAATTTTGACATTTATCAAGGAAAATGGGTGGCGGCTTTTGGCTGGGGAAATGACATTAATAATATTGTTGCCTCGGGGAATTCTTATTCCGATGCAAAAAAGAAAGCGGAAAGAAGAGGGGTTGAAAACCCCGTCATCTTTTTCGTATCAAAAGACGAGGGCTCGTAAGAGCCCTTTTTTGTTTGGTAAAAAATGCTAAAATGGCTTTATTGTGATTAGGGATTTAATTAAAAAAGAAATTGAAAAAGCCGTAAATAAGATTTATCCCGAGCAGGGTCGAGGGATTGATATTTATGCCGACGGTAAATTCGGCGATTATTCAAGTAATATCGCGCTGGCGATAGGAGGGAATCCGAGAGAAAATGCTGAAAAGTTGAAAGAAAAATTATCCGGGTCAAAACTTTTTTCTGTTAGTGTGGCGGGGCTGGGGTTTTTGAATTTTACGCTTTCAGAGGAGGGGATGGCAGAAGGGTTGAAAAATTTAAATGCTAAGCCAAAAAAATATAAAGAAAAAGTGCAGGTTGAGTTTATTTCCGCCAACCCGACAGGCGAATTGCACATTGGCCACGGCCGGAGCGCGTTTTACGGAAATGCTTTGGCGAATGTTTTAACGGCGGCCGGTTATAAAGTTGAGCGGGAATATTTCATAAACGACTCAAAAGAAAGCACGCAGATAAAAGAATTAGGGAAAACGGCCTTGGGAAAAGGGCAAACATACCTTACAGACAATCTCAAATCTAAAATATCAAAACTCAAAGATAAAATTAAGAAATCAAAAAACGAGGGCAAGGCAGGATATTTATTGGCCAAAGAAATTCAAAAGGATAATCAAAAATTTATTGAGAAAGGATTAAGAATCAAGTTTGATAAATGGTTTTCAGAAGAAAAAGAATTGCGCGCCAAAAAAGTTTTTGAAAAAACGTTGGAATTGCTGAAAAAGAAAAAATTGGCTTATGAAAAAGAGGGAGCTTTGTGGCTTAAGACCTCGCAATTCGGCGACGATGAGGATAAAGTCATTTTGCGTTCAGATGGTTCTGTTTCTTACTTTCTATCCGATATTGCTTATCATGCCGATAAATTTAAAAGGAAATACAATAAAGTAATTGATATTTGGGGAGCAGATCATCACGGCCATGTAAAAAGAATGATGATTGCGAAAGAGATGCTTAAGCTGAAGGGCGATTTGGAAATTTTAATCAGCCAACTGGTGACATTAAAAAAGGGAGAGGAACTGCAAAAGCTGTCTAAGAGAAAAGGAAACGTTATTTTATTAAAGGACTTGGTTGATGATTTGGGATTAGATGCGGTGCGCTGGTTTTATCTGCAAAAAACGCTTTCCACCCATATGGAGTTTGATTTGGATTTGGCGAAAGAGCAGTCGGCGAAGAACCCTGTTTATTATACGCAATACGCGTGCGCGAGAATGAGTTCTATTTTAAAGAAGTCATCAGTATCCAGCCGTCAGCTGTCAGCTAAAAAATCAGAAATTATAAAAATTAAACCTGTTAGAAATTTAGTTGTTAAACTTATCCAATTTCCGGAAGTTATTGAAGACACGGCAAAAGATTATCAAGTGCATCGGCTGACGACTTACGCCTACGAGCTGGCAAATGAATTTTCGCAATTTTATCGCGACGTGAAAGTCATCGGCTCGGAAAATGAAAAGGAACTTGTGGCACTAGTGGCGCTCACGCGAAACATTTTGGCAAAAACATTAAAATTATTAGGCATCTCCGCGCCGGAGAAGATGTAAAAATATGAAAGAAGAAGAAATTCTAAAATTTTGGCAAGAAAATAAGATTTTTGAGAAGTCCGTAAATAAGCCGGCGCCAAACGGCGATTTTGTATTTTATGACGGCCCGCCGTTTGCCACCGGCACGCCGCACTATGGCCATATCGTTGCCAGCGCCATCAAAGACGCCGTGCCGCGTTATTGGACCATGCGCGGCTACCGCGTGGAACGCAAGTGGGGCTGGGATTGTCACGGCCTGCCCATTGAAAACATCGCGGAAAAAGAACTCGGCATCAAGCGCAAAAAAGAAATTGAAGAAATGGGCGTCGGGAAGTTCAACGAGTTTTGCCGTTCCAAGGTCTTGGAATATGTGGAGGAATGGAAAAAAGTCATCGCGCGACTGGGCCGTTGGGCGGACTTGGAAGACAGCTACAAAACCATGGACTTGCCGTTCATGGAATCGGTGTGGTGGGTGTTCAAACAACTTTGGGAGAAGGGGCTGATTTATGAGGGCTACCGTTCTATGCACATCTGCACGCGCTGTGAGACGACCCTTTCCCAGCAAGAAGTGGCGGAGGGATATAAAGATATAAAAGACCTTTCAGCAACGGTGAAATTTGAGCTTGCGGACGAGCCCGGCACTTTTGTTTTGGCTTGGACAACAACGCCATGGACATTGATTGGTAATGTGGCGTTGGCGGTGGGAGAAAAAATTGAGTATGTGAAAGTTAAAGTTGAAAAAGATTTTTATATTTTAGCAAAAGAAAGAGTTGCGGAAATTTTAAAAGATAAAGAATACGAAATCGTTTCAAAATTAAAAGGCAAAGATTTAATTGGGAAAAAATATAAATCGCTTTTTCCATATTACATAAACAGCGGAGAAATTTACGGAGCGGACTTTGTGACAACCGACGAGGGCACAGGTATTGTGCATATCGCGCCGGCGTTCGGCGAGGACGATTTCAAACTGATGGAAAAATACAAACTGCCTTTTATTCAGCATGTGGGAATGGACGGAATTATTAAGCCGGAGGCGAAGGACTTTGCAGGTAAAAGTATAACTCCTCGGGCAAAAAATAAGCCGGAGGAGATAAGAGAAATAGATTTGGAAATAGTTAAATTTTTGGGAGATAAAATATTTGATTGGGAAAAACCTAATCACTCTTATCCGCACTGCTGGCGATGTGACACGCCACTCATTAACTACGCCACTTCATCGTGGTTCGTTAATATCACAAAAATAAAAGATAAGGCGTTGAAATTGGCAAAAAAAATAAATTGGTCGCCGGCGCATATTAAAGAAGGCAGATTTGGCAAATGGCTGGAAGGCGCGCGGGATTGGTCAATTTCCAGGCAGAGATATTGGGCGTCGGTGATTCCCGTTTGGAAATGCGATAAATGCAAAGAGGTGAAAGTGGTCGGCTCTGTTGATGAAATAAGAGAGCAGGTTGGAAGCCCGAATAAATTGTTTTTAGTGCGCCACGGCGAGGCGGAAAGCAATGTGAAAAATATTTTGAATTCTGATTTGAACCAAAATCATTATGCTCTGACGAAAAACGGCAGAGAGAGGGTGGAAAAACTAGCCAAAGAATTAAAAAATGAAAAAATTGATTTGATTTTCAGCTCGCCGTTTTTGCGGACAAAGCAAACGGCGGAGATAATCGCGGAAAAAACTGGCGCGGAAGTTATTATTGATGAGCGTCTGCATGAAATAAAATTAGGAGAATTTGAAGGGAAAACCGAGGAAGATATCTGGTGGCAATTCCCTACAAGAGAATCGCGGGCAGAGAAGGCTGGCTTTGGCGTGGAAAGCGGGCAAGAAATCAGAAAGCGGTTGGAAAATTTTCTAGCAGAGATAAACGAAAAATATAAAAACAAAAATATCGTCGTCGTTTCGCACGGCGACCCTATACAAATTTTTTACGGCCTTGCGCGGGGCATAAGTTTACTAGAATCTTTTAAGGGCTGGTATCCGGAAAAGGGCTACGCGAAAATCGTTTATTCCAAGCCGATTGATTTACACAAACATGTTGTTGATAAAGTTGTTCTAAATTGTCTTAAGTGTGACGGAAAAATGCATCGCGTGCCGGATGTTTTGGACACTTGGTTTGATTCCGGTTCCATGCCCTATGCGCAGGTTCATTATCCGTTTGAAAACAAAGAAAAATTTGAGGAGAATTTTCCGGCGCAGTTTATCGGCGAGGGCGTGGACCAGACGCGCGCGTGGTTTTATTATTTGCACGCTATTGCCACGGCTATCAAGGGCTCGCGGGCGTTTAGCAATGTGATTGTGAATGGAACGGTTTTGGCAGAGGACGGAAAAAAGATGAGCAAGCGGTTGCAAAACTATCCCGACCCGATGGAGGTGATTAATAAATATGGCGCTGATGCTTTGCGTTTTTATCTTTTGTCGTCGCCGGTGGTCAAGGCGGAAAATTTAAGCTTTTCGGAAAAAGGCGTGGACGAAGCGCATAAAAAAGTGATATTGCGCCTAAAGAACGTTTTGGCGTTTTATAAAATGTACGTGAATAAGCCGTCAGCCATCAGCTTTCAGCTTTCAGAAAATATTTTAGATAAATGGATTTTGGCGAGATTGAATGTTTTAACCGGCGAAATCACAAAGGCGATGGACAAATACGAATTAAATGAAGCGGTTCGGCCGATTGGAGATTTTGTGGACGACTTGTCCAATTGGTATGTAAGGCGGTCGCGGGATAGGTTTAAGAATGACGGCGAAGATAAAAATAACGCCGTTGCAACTTTGCACCATGTCTTAATAGAGCTTTCAAAACTCATCGCGCCGTTTATGCCATTCGTGGCGGAGGAGATATATTTGGAATTAAAAGGGGAAAAGGCTAAATCGCATTCCATGAATGCGATCGCCCGATCCCGCGAAGCGGGATTTAGGGAGTCGGTGCATTTGGAAAGTTGGCCTGCCTTCGCCAAGGTTTCCGCGGGGCAAGCCCAATTAATTAATGATATGCAGGAAGTCAGGAAAGTTGTTTCAGTTGGTTTGGAGTTGAGATTAAAAGAGGGAATAAAAGTTAAACAGCCGTTGAGTTCCGTTACTACTCCGGAAAAATTGAAGCCGTACGCATCTTTGATAAAAGACGAGCTGAATGTGAAAGAGGTGGTTGTGGGTAAAGATGTGAGTTTGGATACGAAAATAACCCCTGAATTGAAAAACGAAGGCGTTGTGCGCGAACTGATTCGCAACATTCAGGATTTGCGCAAGAAAGCGGGAATGGTACCGCAGGATAAGATTATTGAATTAAAGATTGAAACTAGTTCCAAGGAAGAGGAATTAGCGAATTTATATATGGATAATATTAAAAAAGGAACCGGTTCAATTTCAATAAAATTTGATAAAGTTAAAGGCGAGGAAATAAAAATAGATGAACTAAAATTTAAGATTGAAATAAAGAAATGAAAAAACGGGTATTTATAATTCATGGCTGGGGCGGAACTCCAAAAGAAGGGTGGCTTTTATGGCTGAATAAAGAATTAAAGAAAAAAGGATTTAATGTTGTGGCGCCCAAAATGCCAAATGCGGATGAGCCAAAAATTAAAGAATGGGTTTCATTTTTGGCAAAATTAGTCGGTAAGCCAGACAAAAACACTTATTTCGTCGGGCACAGCATTGGTTGTCAGGCAATCATGAGATATCTAGAAACATTAAAAAATAAAAAAATCGGCGGATTAGTTTTTGTTTCTGGTTGGTTTAAATTAATGAATTTGGAATCAGAAGAGGAAGAAGAGATAGCAAAGTCGTGGATTGAAACGCCGATAAATCTGAAAAAAGTGAAAAACAATTCCAAAAAAATTGTTGCCATTTTTTCTGACAATGACCCCGTAGTTCCTTTGAGCGATAATGAAATTTTTAAGAAAGAACTTAGTGCGGAAATTATTATTGAGCACAATAAAAGTCATTTCAACGCCAGCGATGGAATAACCGAATTGTCGATTGTCCTGGAAAAAATTTTGGAGATGAGCAAATAATATGTTTTACCAAGACCGGATTTATGGAGAAATAGAAATTTCGGAACCGGTGGTTTTGGAAATTATAAACAGCCCGGCGATGCAAAGATTAAAGGGCGTTGACCAAGCCGGCTATTTTGAGCCGTTTATTGGCGTATCTGGCGCCAGCCACGACCGTTTCGGGCATTCGCTCGGAGTTTTTATTCTCTTAAAAAACTTTGGCGCTTCCTTGGAAGAGCAAATATCCGGCCTTATTCATGACGTTTCCCATTCCTCTTTTTCTCATTGCATTGATTATGTTCTAGACCATGGCTCTAATATCCAAGAACAAAATCACCAAGATAATATTTTTGACGATTTTGTGAGAAAAACGGAGATACCAGATATTTTAAAGAAATACGGCTTTAGTTTTGATTTTATTTTGGACGATAAAAATTTCCCACTAAAAGAAAAAGATCTGCCTGATTTATGCGCTGACAGAATTGATTATTCTTTGAGAGACGGAATTTATTACGCGAAATTTGAGAAAAGTTATGCTGAATATTTTTTAGATAATTTAATTATAAAAGACAAACAATGGGTTTTTAAAAATTTTGAAAGCGCAAAAAAATACGCGGAATTTTTCAAAAAAATGAATGACGAATTTTGGGCGGGAATGCCGACGGCCCTTATGTTCACGACAGTGGGCGATTATTTGAGATACGCGCTCGGGAAAAATTATATAACCGAAGGAGATTTATATACCACAGACAAAGAAGTTATAGATAAAATAAATAACTTTTTAGATAAAGACGAAAAACTGCAATTATTTTGGGACAGAATGAACAACAAAATCGGTTCAAGCTTGGATAAGAATGATTATGATTTTATCGCACCCTGCAAATCAAGAGTAGTTGATCCGCTATGTATTCATGATGAAAAAAATTTACGAGTTTCCGATATTAATAAAGATTGGAAAGAAATTATAAGAGAAGGAGCAAAGCCGAAGGAATATCACATAAAATTTGAAAAATAATTTATGTCCCACACTATTTACCAAACTGAGGGGATTGTTTTGAGCAAGCGGGATTTTGGGGAGGCGGAGAGAATTTACAATATTTATACAGAAAAATTCGGGATGGTTACGGCCGTGGCGCAGGGTGTGCGCCTATTGAAATCGAAACTGCGTTATAATCTTGATTTGTTCGCTTTTGGAAATTTTTCTCTTGTGGCAGGCAAGGAAATTTGGCGATTGACGGATGCGGAAGAAATTAAAAAAATAGAGGATAACAACACCCCTCTTTTTTCCAGAATTGCCGGCTTTCTTTTGCGCATGATAAGAGGCGAGGAAAAGAGCGATTTTATCTGGCAAAAAGTAAAAAATCTTTTTTTGCGTGGCGCGGATGAGGCGGAAACACTGGCGGAAATTCTGCACAATCTCGGTTATATGGCCGGCATTCCGAACGGAAAAAAAGAGAAAATAGAAGCCATAAACAAGGCCATAAAAGAAAGTATGCTATAATCTTTTCATGGACGGAAACAGCTTAAAAAAATTGAAAAATCGCCTTTATAGGCGGAATGAATCTTTTCCCGACAGAAAAAAGGAAATAAGAATATTGGGAAAAAAAGAAGAAGTAATGCCGACCAACTGGGGGAATTCGGTTCAACCTAAAGAGGTCAAGCCCCAGGAAGTTGAACGCCCCATCTTTTTATCAATGAAGAAAATTTTTATTATCGCTGTTGCGTTTCTCGCTCTGTCAGTTTTGGCTGTTTTTTATTTTTGGAGCCGGGGCGTGAACATAATTTCCTCCCGCAACATTAATATAGAGATAAAATCACCGGTTGATGTGAAAGGCGGAGAACTTTTTTCTCTTGATGCCTCCGTTGAAAATAAAAATAATTCAGCATTGGAATTATCTGATTTGATTGTTGTTTTTCCGGTGGGATTTTTTTCCACTGACGGCCAAGTTCTCGGCCGAGAAAGATATTCGCTCGGCGCCATAAAACCAGGAGAAACGAATAAAAAAACATTAAGCTTGTCGCTCTTGGGAGAGGAGAATGAAATCAAAGATATAAAAGTTACTTTGGAATATAGATTAGAGGGCTCTAATGCTATTTTTGCGAAGGACATTGATTATCAAATTAAAATATCCAGGCCGGCGGTCGGCGTTTCTTTGATTGTTCCCCAAGAAGTTAACGCCAGACAGCAGACAAAGATTGATGTTGAACTTGTCTCCAATTCAGAAATAATTATCAAGGACACGGTGCTGATGCTTGAATATCCGTCGGGCTTCCAATTTGTAAAAGCAGACCCCAAACCCAGCTCAAAAAATAATATTTGGCAGATAGGAGATTTTAATTCCTCCCAGCAAAGAAAAATTTCCATCTTCGGAATTATTGAGGGTCAGGACTTGGAAGAAAAAGCGTTTAAGGCAAGCGCCGGAATAATGGACAAGGACGGCGTATTTGTTTCTTTCGGTTCCAGCAGCCAGACATTGGTTGTCAAAAAGCCATTCCTTGACATGGCGTTTTTCATAAACGGTAAAAACCCCGAAGACGCGATTATTTATCCCGGTGAGAATGTTCAAGGAGAAATAGTTTGGAAAAATAATTTACTTTTTGATGTGCGAGATGCGACTCTTGAGATTAAATTGAACGGGAAAGCGTTGAATGAAAATTTAATCAGGGCTAACAGCGGTTTTTACAGAACCTTTGATAAGACATTAGTTTGGAATCCATCCAGCATGTCGAAATTCGGTCTCATAAAACCGGGCGAAACAGGCAGTAATATTTTTACTTTCAATATCATTGAACCGCTGCCGGTTTCAAATGCGAGCGACAGCAATTTTACCATCACGGCCGACGCGCAAATAAAAGGCAAGGGTTCTTCCGTGGAACTGGGAGAAACGGAAATTCAAAACTTGCTTTCCAAGAGCGTAAAGATTTCTTCTCTGCTTCAACTGGCAAGCAGAATGCTCCATTATTCCGGCTCTTTGGACAATTCCGGCCCCATGCCTCCTAAGGCGGGGCAAGAGACGACTTACTCCGTCGTTTGGTCTATTGGCAATGTTTCCAATAATTTTTCCGACGTCAAAGTCAAGGCAATTCTACCTTCCTTTGTCAGATGGACAAACAAAATTTATCCTTCCAGTGAAAATATTTCTTTCAATGAAACAACAGGCGAGGTTGTTTGGAACGCGGGTAATATCGGCGCGGGTACCGGAATTTTAAATCCAGCAAAAGAAGTTTCCTTCCAAATTTCTTTTTTGCCGAGCTTGGGGCAAATCGGTTCAACTCCCGTGCTGGTGTCCGACATAAGCATAGAGGGAAAAGACAATTTTACTGGCAACGCCATAAATGAAACAAAACAAAACTTGGACATAAGGTTGACAAATGACCCGCTTTTCGATTATACAAAAGGAACGGTAGTGAAATAAGTATTAGGTATAAAGTATTATGAATGACAAAATGGGAAAAATCGTGTCGTTGGCAAAAAGAAGGGGATTTATCTATCCCGGCTCGGAGATTTACGGCGGACTGGCCGGCACCTGGGATTACGGGCCGCTAGGAGCGGAAATGTTGCACAACGTCAAAGAAGCGTGGTGGAAAAAATTTGTCGGCGGCCGCGACGACATGTACGGAATCACTTCAAGCATTATGGCGCCGGAGCAGGTTTGGGCCGCCTCCGGGCATCTTGAAAATTTCACCGACCCGCTGGAAGGCAAAAAATTTAACACCATGTTTAAGTCAAAAGTAGGGGCGCTAAAAGGAGAAACGGCGGATGTTTATCTGCGGCCGGAACTTGCCCAAGGGATGTTTATTAATTTTAAAAATATCGTTGATTCTTTTCACCCAAATATTCCATTCGGCATTGCCCAAATTGGAAGATGTTTCAGAAATGAAATTTCCCCCCGCGACTTCATTTTTCGGGTGAGAGAGTTTGATTTAATGGAGTTTGAATATTTTATCCGCGAGGCAGATTGGGAAAAATATTTTGAATATTGGAAAAAGGAAATATGGGACTGGATTGAAGAGGTTGGCATTGATAAAAATAAAGTGAGCGAACTGGAAGTTTCTCCGGAAGACAGGGCCCATTATTCAAAAAGAACAACTGATTTTGAATACGACTTTTCTTTTGGCAAAAAAGAGCTTTATGGTTTGGCTTATCGCACTGACCATGATTTAAAAAATCACAAATTGGATTATTACGACAAAGAAACAAAAGAAAGATTTATCCCGCATGTGGTGGAGCCGACTTTCGGGGCTGGTAGAACATTGCTGGCCGTCTTGGACAGCGCCTATACGGAAGACGAATTAGGAGGGGAGAAGCGAGTATTTCTGAAATTAAAGCCGCACATCGCGCCGGTTAAAGTCGCGGTTTTCCCATTACTAAAAAACAAACCGGAGCTAGTTAAAAAGGCGCGGGAAGTTTACGAAGAAATTAAAAAAATAATTCAGCCCATTGTTTTTGACGACAACGGCAATATCGGCAAGCGCTATCGCCGGCAAGATGAAATCGGCACGCCGTTTTGTGTTACCATTGATTTTGAAACATTAGACAACGACACGGTCACTGTCCGCGACCGCGATAGCGGTGAACAAGAACGAGTGAAAATAGATGAATTGACAAATATTTTTAGAAATACTATCATTAAATAAGATTTTTGCAGGATAAAGTAATCAAGGAGGTGAGAGAAAAAATGCCAGATTTTTTTAGAATATCTACATAACATAACATAATAGAATAGAATATTCCATCTTGATGCTATCGCTAGAACTTGGTATACTCTAAATAATTATAAATAATATGCTGCACAAGAAAAAAGATAAAAAATTTTATAGTCCAACTAAGCAGAAAATTTTGCTTTTATTACAAGCAGGTGTTGCTCTGGGTTTAAGTCCATCGCCGCGAAGGCAGTTTTGGATATTGAAGCAACTTAAAAAGGAGTGGAAGGATATTAATCGTCAGTATCTTTATAGAATTATCAGGGAATTTAAATACGAGCGGTTAGTGGATTGGAGAGAAAGAGAAGACGACTCAATAGATGTTGTTTTAACAGAGGGAGGTAAAAAATTGGCGCTGAAGTTCAATTTTGACGAGATGTCTATTAAAAAACCGACATCATGGGATAATAAATGGCGGTTGGTATTGTATGATATACCGGAGAAAAAGAAAAAGGCGCGGGAGGCTTTTAGGAAAAAATTAAAAAAACTCGATTTTTTTGAACTACAGAAATCAGTTTTTATCTACCCGTTTCCATGTAAGGAAGAAATTGATTTTGTTGTTGAATTTTTTGAGATTAGAAATTTTGTTCACTACGCGGAAATATCAACTCTTTCAAATGAGTCAAAAATTAAACTTCATTTTGGATTGTATTAAATTTCATAAAATAGAGAGTATTCCATCTTAATGCTATCGCCAGAAGTTGGCATACTCTTTGGATTTTGTTGTTTAATTATGTTATCTTTATTCTATGTTTAATGTTGAGAAAAAAGTTTTGGACAACGGCCTGCGGGTCGTTTTGGCGCCGATGGAAAATTCCGAGGCGGTGACGATTCAGATGCTTGTCGGTGTCGGCTCAAAAAATGAAACTAAAGAGATAAGTGGTATTTCACATTTTCTGGAGCACATGTTTTTAAAGGGAACATCAAGAAGACCTAATCCTGGGGATATTGATAATGAATTAGATAAAATAGGAGCGGAACATAACGCCTTTACTTCTGCCGAACTAACCGGTTATTGGATAAAATCATCAAGTAATGATTTTGATATTATATTAGATATTCTTTCGGATATTATTTTAAATTCCCTACTTAAAGAAGAAGAAGTTGAAAAAGAGAAAGGTGTTATCTTTCAGGAAATAAACATGAATGAGGATACTCCACAGCGTAAAATTATTGATGATTTTCTTGCTTTGGTGTTTGGGGATCAACCGGCAGGATGGTCTATAGCTGGAGATAAAATTAGCGTGGGAGGTATAAAACGCGCGGATATTATCTCTTACCATAATAAAAATTATTCCGCCAAGAATATGACCATGATTGTTTCTGGAAATATTAAAAACAAAGAAGCACTTAAAAAAATAGATTCATTTTTTAAAAATTTTAATGCCGGTGTAATAATTGACTCTGAAAAAATAAAAATTGCTCAAGAAAGTCCAAGGGCAAAAATTACCGACAAAAAAACAGATCAAAGCCATTTGGTTTTAGGTGTAACGACTTTCGATATGTTTGACGAAAGAAGATATGCACTAAATATTTTATCTGTCATTTTGGGCGGTAATACATCTGCGAAACTTTTTATGGAAATAAGGCAAAAATTAGCTCTTGCTTATTCTATATGGAGTTCGACATGGCTTCAAAAAGATATTGGATTATTAATGATAAGGGCGGGCTTAGATAATGGAAAATTAGATGTGGCAGTCAAAAAAATATTAGAAATTTTATCTGACCTCAAAAATAACGGCGTTTCTGCAAAAGAATTGGAAGACGCTAAGAGTTTTTTGAGAGGACAGATGGCGTTGAGTTTGGAAACTTCCGACCAAGTGGCTGACTTTTTCGGCGAGCAAGAATTGTTTTACGGCAAGATGATGCAGCCGGAGGAAATTTTGGAAAAGATTGAAAAAGTGACCCAAGATGATATTCTAAAGGTAGCGCGGGATATTTTCCGGCCGGAGAAAATCAGCATGGCGGTTATTGGCAGCCACCCCGATTTTTCGCAAAAAGAGGAATTTTATAAAAATCTGCTTTCAAAAATATAAAAAATATGCCGGACAAAAGCATGCAAATAAACATAACGACAGGAACTATGATAAGGGCGCTTCTTTTGGTGTTTCTTGCGTTTTTGATTTATCTCGTGCGAAACGTAATGCTGTTAACGCTTCTTTCTATAGTGATTGCCTCTGGTGTGGAGCCGGCCGCCGCGTGGTTCCAAAAACGGCGCGTTCCCCGCGTGCTTGCTGTTATTATTATTTATCTTGTCGCTTTTCTCACTCTCGGTTTTATGTTTTATCTCGTCATCCCTCCCGTTTTTTCCGAACTTTCCGATTTGTCGGCGAACATCCCGACTTATCTTGAGAAGCCGTTTCAAATGAAAACAATCCATGAGTTTTTGCCGGAACTGCCCGAATCAATTTCTCAAATTATTCTTGGCTTTGCCGATAGCGCCAGAAGTTTTATAGAGAAAATAACCGGCGGATTTTTCCACGCCACCTCCGTTCTTTTTGGCGGCGCTCTCTCTTTTGTCTTTACTATTGTTTTGTCTTTCTATCTTTCGGTGCAGGAAAAGGGCATAGAAAATTTTTTGCGCATGATTATTCCCTTAAAATACGAGGAATACGCAATTGACCTCTGGAAAAGGTCCCGCGACAAGATAGGTTCATGGATGAAGGGGCAGATTCTTTTGGGATTATTAATCGGGGTTATGGTTTTTCTTGGCCTGACTATTTTACAAGTAAGATATGCCATAAGCTTCGCTTTTTTGGCCGCTGTTTTTGAAATCATTCCTGTCTTCGGTCCTGTTATGGCGTCCATTCCTCCCATTGGCATCGCTCTTCTACAGAGTCCTTCCTTGGCGTTGCTTGTGGCAGCTTTGTTTTTTGTTGTTCAGCAATTTGAAAATCATTTAATCTATCCTTTGGTTGTGCGCAAGGTGGTGGGAATTTCGCCGACCATCGTGATTCTTGTGCTTTTCATTGGCGGTAAACTTGCCGGTTTTCTGGGAATAATTTTGGCCGTCCCACTGGCGACTGTTTTGGTGGAATTCCTAAACGACTTTGAAAAAAAGAAGAGAATGAATGCTCATGAGTAAATTTTATATAACTACGGCGATTGATTATGTAAACTCCTCTCCGCACCTCGGCCATGCTCTAGAAAAAGTGCAGGCCGATGCCGTCGCGCGCCATCAGCGAATTCTGCTTGGTGACAATAATGTTTATTTTCTGACTGGCACCGATGAACACGGCATAAAAATCGTGCGCTCGGCGAAGATGGCGGGAAAAGACGTAAAAAATTTTGCCGATGATAACGTAAAAATTTTCAAAAAACTCTCGGAAAAGTTAAACATTTCAAATAATGATTTTATTCGCACTTCGGATGAAAAACGGCATTGGCCGGGTGCGCAAGCGCTTTGGAAAAAATTAGTTGAGGCGGGAGATATATACATGGGAACATATAAAGGATATTATTGCGTTGGTTGCGAGGCGTACGTGATGGAAAGAGATTTGGTTGACGGCAAATGTTCGGACCATAATCAAGAGCCGGAACTGATTGAAGAGGAAAATTATTTTTTTAAACTTTCAAAATACGCTGATAAAATTAAAAATAAAATTGAATCAAGTGAATTAAAAATCTTGCCGGAGAACAAGAAGAATGAGGTTTTGGCGATGATTGAAAAAGGAATAGAGGATATCAGCTTTTCCCGGCCGGCGGAAAAGTTAAAAAATTGGGGAGTGCCGGTGCCAAATAATGAGTCCCAATTGATGTATGTCTGGTGCGACGCGCTGGCGAATTATATTTCTACTCTCGGTTATAGTTCCGGCGATGATAATAATTTCAAAAAATTCTGGCCAGCGGATTTGCATGTTATTGGTAAAGATATTTTGCGTTTTCACGCCATAATTTGGCCGGCGATGCTTTTGTCGGCTGGCTTGGAGTTACCAAAGACGCTTTTTGTTCACGGCCATATTCTTTCTGGCGGGAAGAAAATGTCTAAAACGCTTGGCAATGTGATAGACCCGTTTGATTTAATAAACGAATACGGCGCGGATGCGGTTCGTTACTATCTTTCGCGTGAGATTACCGCGTTTGATGACAGCGATATCACTTTGGAAAAATTTAAGGAAGCGTATAATGCCAATCTGGCGAACGGATTGGGAAATTTAGTAAGCAGGATAATGAAAATGAGCGAGCAACACTTGCAATCTCAAATCTCAAATCTCAAATCTCAAAAATTACCGGAGGATTACAGAAAATTTATGGAAAATTTTGAATTAAATAAAGCGATGGATTTTATTTGGGACAAAATCGGCGCGCTTGATTTAAAAATACAAAAAACCCAACCGTTCAAACTCATAAAAACGGATGAAAAAAAGGCGAAAGAAATTTTAACTGAACTGGTTGAAGGATTGCATAATATTGCCGAGATGCTGAAGCCGTTTCTCCCGCAAACTTCCGAAAAAATATTGCATTCCATAGAAACCAACAAAATGCCAACCCCGCTGTTTTTAAGAAAAATATAATTGAAAAATAATCTTTTTTTGCTACCATCTAATTCAGATTAGAGTTCTTTAATTTTAAAAAATAAGGAGGTGAGTATATGTCTCTTGTTATTAAAGGCAAAAAAGTGGAAACGCCGATTATTCAAGGCGGAATGGGTGTTGGCGTATCGCTTGCTCCGCTTGCAAGCGCCGTTGCTAAAGAAGAAGGTGTTGGAGTAATTTCCAGCGCATGTCTAGACAGAATAGTTTCAAGAAGAATTAAACGTAAAGTTGGAATTTACGAAGCGATACGCATTGAGATTGCCAACGCCAAAAATATGAGCGATGGCGGGCTTATTGGGATAAATATAATGTTTGCGCTTCAAAAAGATTTTGAAAATTCCGTGAGAGGGGCAATTGATGCCAGAGCTGATTTTATTATTTCAGGGGCTGGCTTGCCGTTAAATCTTCCTGCTATTCAATCTCCAAAAGACACTGCGCTTATGCCAATAGTATCATCAGCGAGGGCGCTTGAGCTTATCTGCAAAAAATGGGAACGACTTGGCTACAGGCCGGACGCGGTTGTGCTTGAAGGTCCATTGGCCGGCGGACATTTGGGATTCAAAATGGACCAGATTGAGCTGGAGTCAAATACGCTCGAAAATCTTCTGCCTGAGGTGAAGGACGCAGCAATAAAATACGGGAACTTCCCGGTGATAGTAGCAGGCGGTATTTACACTCACGGGGACATAGTAAGATTTTTAAAAATGGGCGCCGACGGCGTTCAGATGGGAACAAGATTTTTGGCAACGGAAGAGAGCAGCGCCAATCTTGCGTATAAAAATGCGGTGGTTGGCTGCGCGGAGAATGATATTATTGTCGTAGAACCAAAAGTAAATCCGCCGGGTTCTCCGTGTGGACTGCCTTTTAGAATTATAAAGCAGTCGCCGGCGTTTATTTCTGCGCAGAAAAAAATTAGGGAGCCTAAGTGCAACAAGGGTTACGTTCTACTTAAAGATGCGGAAGGTAAATTTACCAGATGCCCCGCAAAAGAGAGCAATGAAAATTGTTTTTGCATCTGCAACGGATTATTAAGCTCCGCGGGATATAATTCTGGAGAAGAGGAGCCCCTCTACACGGTTGGCACAAATGCCCACAGGGTCGATAAAATCGTCCCTGTAAAAACTCTTATGAATGAGCTAAAAGGCGGGGGTTAGTTGTACCTCTGCCTTCTTTATTTGTTATACTTAATTTCATGCAGCCGAAAATTTTTGACATTCATTCGCATCTTAATTTTCATGATTTTGACAAAGACAGGGAAGAAACAATAAAACGGATGCAGGAAAATAACATCTGGACTATTTGTGTTGGCGCCGACGGGAAAACTTCGCAGGAATGCGTGGAGTTGGCGGAAAAATACGAAAATATTTATGCGTCAGTTGGTCTTCACCCTAACGACGATGAGATATTTGACGCCGAATATTACAAAAAACTAGCACAACATCCAAAAGTTGTCGCCATTGGTGAATGCGGAATTGATTTGTATAGGCAAAAAAACGATGATTTAAAGAGACAAAAAGATTTGTTTATTAAGCACATAGAACTTGCCTTGGAATTAAACAAACCATTGATGATTCATTGCCGTGACGCCGCGCCCGCAACGCCTGAGCGTAGCGATGGCGGGCAGGCGCACGATGATGTTATAAATATTGTTTCAAGCTTCAGGCTTCACGCTCCAAGATTGCGCGGCAATGTTCATTTCTTCTCCGGTACTTGGGAGCAAGCGCAAAGATATTTTGATTTAGGATTCACAATTTCTTTTGCCGGACCGATAACTTTCCCGCCGAGCGGGACAGGTTTCAACCAATATGACGAAACGATAAAAAACGCGCCGATAGATAAAATTATGATTGAAACAGACGCGCCCTTTGCGGCACCCGCGCCGCAAAGAGGGAAACGCAATGAGCCGATTTATGTTGTGGAAGTTGCCAAAAAAATAGCAGAACTGAAAAATATGCCAGTTGAAGAAATTTTAAAAATAACGGCAGCCAACGCCTTGAGATTATTTCTCGGCTACGATCTTTAACAGCTCTTTTCTCTTTTCTTCCAAAAGTTCGGGAGTATTCGCTTCTATGACTAGCCGAACCAACGGTTCGGTGTTTGACGGCCGGATATTAAACCACCAGTTGGAAAACTCAAAAGTTAAGCCGTCCATGTCGCTCACGGAAGCGTTTCTGTATTTTTCTTTCAATTTTTCCGCGACTTTTCCAAAATCTTTTATTTTGATGTCCATAATTGGCGTATTGTGATATGCGGCGAACGGCTTTATAAGATCAGATATTTTTAATTTTATCTTGTCTATTTGCTCCAATATTTTCCTTAAGGCGAAAAAGGGATCAGTGGAAAAATCAAGCTTTTTAAAATAATAATGTCTAGTAACTTCTATTCCGAGCGTCGCGCCTGTTTGTTTCATCATTTTGATTACGTCATATCTCCCAACTTTGCTTGGCGCAGCCTTTATCCCTTTATTTTTTAAATATCGGGGGACGGCGCGCGAGCATCTTAAATCATAAATAACAACATCGCCCTTTTTAGCGGTCGCGTCCGCGATGATGGCGCCGATGACATCGCCGCGAATTTCCTTTTTATTTTTATCGGAAATTATTAGCCGGTCGGCATCATAATCAAAAGAAGCAAAAAAGTCCGGTTTTTTTGAATCGGATAAATTCAGACGCTTCATGAATTCCGGAATGAAAAGTTTTGCCGCGCCACCGCCGGAATCCATTGATATTTTTATTTTCTTTGATAGTTTAAATTCACCAATAATTTTATCAAAATATCTTTTTGAAATATCTGACTTAGCGTAATTGCCTTTGGTTTTTGCTTTTTTAAAAATTTTATCTGTTACCGTTTTCTTTATATCTTCTCCGCTTATCGGATTACCGTTTTTCCCAAGCATTTTAATGCCGTTGTATTTCAGTGGGTTGTGGGAGGCGGTGATCATAGAGCCCGCGTCGGCCTTGAGGGCAAATTTCGCGAAGTAAAGCATTGGGCTTGTGACAGTTCCGACATCAATGACATCGGCGCCGGCGTCCATCAATCCCTTTATGAAATTTTCCGCCAGCGGTTTTGAACTTTTTCTCAAGTCGCGGCCGACAACTATTTTCGCCTTTCGGGGGAGATTTAAAAAGCCGACAAAACTGCCGCCGATTTGATAAGCGGCTTTTTCGTTTATTTCGCTCGGATAAATTCCGCGGACATCATATTGCTTAAATATGGTGGGGTTAATTCTCATAATCCAATTTTACCATAAATTTAGTCACTCTTGTTTAAATTTGCTTTTTGGTGCGAAGATAGTAAGATTAAGCCATGGCTAAAAAATCACAACAATTTAAGGTTATTATTGAGCAAGGCGAAAATGGATATTTCGTGGCTTCAGTGCCCGCTTTACCCGGCTGTCATACTCAGGCAAAAACGCTTTCTGAACTTAAAAAGAGAACGAGAGAAGCGATCTCTCTTTGTTTGGAGATGGTAAAAATTGACCCCAAATATCGTCAGCGTCTGAGAAGTTTTTCCTATGAGCCGATGTTTGTCGGTTTGGAAATGATGACGGTATGAGTGACCGCTTGCCGATGCTAAAAGCGCGCGACTTAATTCGCGTTCTCAAAAAGCTTGGTTTTTATGAAGTGCGACAGAAAGGTTCGCATATTTGTTTTAAAAACGACAACGGCAGATTTACTTTAGTCCCGTATCATGCGGGTGAAGATATTGACAAGGGATTATTAAGGCAAATTTTAAGGGAGATAAATGTGTCATACGAAGAATTCTTGAATATTTTGAAATAATTTTTAAATATTGCGCTAAATCTTCTTATTTGCTACCATTGGTTTTATGGAAAAAGAGTCAAAAATATATGAAATCGGCTATCTCTTGAGCCCGCTCATTCCGGAAGAAAAACTGGACGGGGAAATTTCCGTTTTGAGAGAGACGATTGAAAAAAAGCAGGGGCTTATTGTCAACGAAGAAAGGGCAAAAATGCAGCGGCTCGCATATGCCATCAAGAAACCCCACGCGGGCAATTTTGAGAGCGCCTGGTTTGGCTGGATAAAATTTATGGTCAATCCGGAATTTCTTTCGGAAATAAAAAACTCTTCCGATAAAAATCAAAACCTCGTGAGATTTTTGATAATCAACAGTTTAAAGGAAGACACCACGCGACGCGCGCCGAGAAAAATAATCAGACGAAAACCGCTCACAACGCCCGAGATAAAAACAGAAATAAAAAACGAAGAAGTTGATAAAAAATTAGAAGAATTATTAGCTCATGAGGCATAAAATATAAAATATGAATCTCAACAAAGTTTTTATTATCGGCAATTTAACGAGAGATCCGGAATTGAAAACGCTTCCTTCCGGCACGGCAGTGGCGTCGTTTGGAGTCGCCACCAACAGAGTTTGGAAAGACCAGAGCGGGCAAAAAAAAGAGGATGTTCAATTTCATAATATTGTCGTTTTCGGCAGGCAGGCGGAGACCGTGAGCCAATATCTCACAAAAGGAAGTTCGGTTTTAGTGGAAGGAAGAATTCAGACAAGAAACTGGGACGCGCAAGACGGAAGCAAAAAAAGCAAAACGGAAATAGTCGCCGAAAGAGTCCAGTTCGGGCCAAGAAGGGGAGCTGGTACTGGTACCGGCGCTGGCGGAGGCAGTGGAACCGCGGGGAAAAGCGCGCCAGCCAAAGAGGAAGAGTTGGCGACAATAGAATATCCGGAAGAGGAAATTAATCCAGAAGAAATCCCATTTTAATTTAAATGAAAAATACGAAACAGTGTCATTTTTGCACAAACAACATAAAAAATATTGATTACAAAAACACAGAGGCGTTGAAGCGTTTTACCGACCCGTTTTCAAGAATAATGCCAAAAGCGCAAACCGGCGCGTGCGCCAAGCACCAAAGAAAACTGGCGGAAGCCATAAAACAATCGCGCTTCCTCGCACTCATTCCATTTGTGACGAGATAAATTATCATGGCGTTGATAATTTATCTATGTGCGGTAGAATAAAGATATGAACAAATCAGCTTTTTTTAACGACATAAAACATTCTAAAATAGGCAAGATGCCGATGGTGATATTGCCTTTGGGTGATTACGAAAAAATGAAAGAAGATTTGGAAATGCTTTATTCTAAAAAACTGCCGAAAGAGATAAAAAAATCTAGAGAAGAGATAAAAAGAGGAATGATACTGACTCTCAGCCAAGTTAAAAGAAAATTAAAAATTGCCTAGCGTCCATGAAAGCCGTTTTTTCGCAGTTTGCCTTTAAACAATTTTCTAAACTTGAAAAAGAGGCTCAAAAAAGAATTGCGGAAAAACTGGAATTTTATCTCTCTCAAAAAGATCCCTTGAAATTTTCCGAAAAATTATCTGATTCTAAATTCGGAGACAGGCGTTTCCGGATAGGAAATCACAGAATACTTTTTGATGTGGATGGCAGTAATATTAATATCCTTAAAATTGGAGACAGAAAGGATATTTATAAATAATAAAGGTGGGCCCATAGTAAAGTGGCATTACGTGGCATTCGCATTGCCAAGGCGGGAGTTCGATTCTCCCTGGGTCCAAAATCGCCAGTTCCCTGCCCGCCATGCGAGCCGCAGGCGAGGCAGGCGGGGATTCTGGCTAGGTCCAAAATAGTGTTTTGATGGAATAATTATTAAAATAATTTTGCAACTATGGCTTTACTAGATTTTTTCAAAGGTTCTGAAAATAACAAAAATGTTATTTATATTTTGGATAGGTTGCTTCAAATAGCGATTAATGGCGACGCAATCAACAAAAGCAAAAAAATAGACTTGGGTTTGTATAAAATTTTGAACAGCCCTAAAATGAATCAAGAAATTATACATGTTGGACTACTACCGATAGTAAGGGAAAATGGAAAAGCGTCAGAAGAGTTTGTGCACTTTGTAAATAATTTGTGGATATATATGGAATATGACATCAATACAGATTTTTTATGGGCAAAGACTACTGATAGCCCCAATACTCAAAGGAATATTTACGAAAGGATTGTTTCAATACGAAAAGAAATATTACAATATTTACTCAATAAAAAACTAATTTCGGACGAAACATATACAAGTGAATTAAATTATAAAATTAAAAATCTTATGAATGAATAACAAAAAAGAGGAAAATTTTAAAAAACATGGAGAATAATAACCAAAAACCCCCCGAAATAGATGCAGATAGAGAAAATGCAAAGAGTTTTGTTCATAGAATTGGCGGGAGCGTTCAAATTATCTCATCTCAAATTAATTATTATAGCCAACGCAAGGAAGATTTGCTTAAGAGTTTTGGAATTGGTAACGGAATTATTGCTGGTTTGACATTACCGCTTCTTAGCAGTAATATTCCAAAAAATACGTTTCTACTTTTTATAGGGCTCGGTTTATTATTTTTTGCCGAAATTTATTGGGTATTTCACGCAAGAAAATTTATTGTAATATCTAAACCATATATTCAACATCTATCTGATGTGAACAAAAAAATGTCCAAGTTTTCTTCCTTGTACAATAAGTTTTTAAGAGGGGATAGATCATTAACATATGAAGAGATTACGAATAAATTTTTATCAGACGAAAACTATTCAGATATGCATGACTCCGAAACTTTCAAAATAATTGAAGAATGGACAAATAAAGAAATAAAAAACGATACAAAAATCAATGTTTTGACCTCTTGCTTTGTTTTTGGTCTAATATCAATATTTTTATCCCTACTATTTCCATATTTTAAAATTTTGTTATGTTTTTAAGTTTCCACCAAAATCTAAATGACGACTATTATTTGATGATTTAAAGCTACGCCCCCTTCTCCGCTCTCTCCACATATTCATGCGTGTCGGTGTTTACGCGCACGACGTCTCCTTCATTGATGAAGAGGGGAACGTTTATTGTCGCGCCGGTTTCTAATTTTACTTGTTTTGTTCCTCCTTGGGCGGTGTTGCCTTTAGTTGACGGCGGTGCCTCCGTCACTTTTAATTCCACTTTTACCGGCATTTTGACGCCGATATTTTGTTCATTGAAGACCATCACTTCTATTATTGAATTCGGTTTTATCAAATTGATATAGTCTTTGACAAGTTTTGCATCCAACTTAAATCTTCCATCCCCTGTCTTTTTCGGATCCCCGCCTGCATCGCTATGCGAAGCATTGCGGGCAGGGCAAAACCAAAATTCGCCTTTGTTTGCGTACAAAAATTTCACCGGTTTCGCCTCAATTTCCGCCTCTTCAAATTTATCCGTTTGCTGGAAATTTTTTTCCACCACCTTGCCGGAAATGACATTTCTCATTTTTACCTGCGCCACTGGCTTCCTCATTTGCATCTTCACGAAGCTGTAATCCATAACGACGTACGGCTGGCCGTCCATCACAAAGAAAACCCCCGGCTTTAATTCATTGTAGTTCAACATGATAGGGAGTATAATATATTCCATGGGAATTTGCCAACAAAAAACAAGGAAAATAGTCGTCGGATTATTTGTTTTTGCGCAACTTTTGCTGTCGCTAACCGCTTTTGCTGATTCCGGCGCCCCGACAATCCTAAGTTACCAAGGAAGATTGACGGATGAAAACGGAAACTTGCTCGGGGGAACGGGAACCACTTACTATTTTAAATTTTCTATTTGGGACAACACCACGGTCGGCTCCGGCAATCAGCTTTGGCCATTAACTTCGCCCGCCACCACCACTGCCACGGTGCGCCAAGGAGTTTTTAATGTTGATATCGGCGACACAGCCAACGGCTATCCCGAAGAATTGAATTACAATTTTAATACCAATAAAAATATTTATCTACAGGTTGAAGTTTCCGCCAATAATAATTCTTCCCAAACTTTGGCTCCGCGCCGCCGTGTCTCTTCCTCCGCCTTTTCTCAAATTGCCGGCTCCGTGAGCGGCGCAGGCCAGTCATCTTTCGGCACAACCACCCCTTTCGCCAATTCAGTTGTAAGCATTGAGGCCACATCAACATTGGCCATCCCTCTTTTTATAAAGGCGGCGCTTAGCCAAGTTGCGAATCTTTTTCAGATTCAGGACTTCTCCGGCTCTAGTTTTTTTGTTGTGGATAATGACGGCGATGTCGGAATTGGCACAAGCACGCCAGCCAGAAAATTAAATATCCTGGGCGCAAACAGCGCTCCCCAGTTTAGATTGAGCCAAACCGGATTAATTTTTGGCGAATTATACGCCGACTCCGCGGGCGATGTCCGAATTTCTTCCACTGGCGGGAACATTCGGCAAAATGACGAAAATTTCTGGGTTTGTTCCGGCGGCGGCTGCAACGTGGACACCCCGGGCGATAAGGGAAATATAGTGGTGGAGAATTCCGTTATCTTTGACAATAAATTTAAACTCAAACAAATTAACGCGTCAACGACGGTCATGTATGACACCATAAATAATGCGATACTTGAGTTTGATGAAGGGCAGTAATAACGCACCCCAATGACTCTTGTTGAAGAATTAAAAATATTTGTAAAAAATATTATGCACTGGATTTATTCTCTAGTTGCCTTTTCTTTCTTTTTTTTCATTTTTGGTCTGAAAGAGGTAATGATTTTTGGAACAAACTATTTTTTACCGCTGCCAAGCGAAAATTCTTTTTCTGTTCAAGTTTTTAATCAAATTAGGCAAGACCTTCTCCCCTCGGGAGTTCAGCTGGTTGTTACCAACCCAATGAGCGCCTTTGTGTACCAGATATTAATTTCAATATTATTGAGCTTTTTACTGAATATCCCGTTTTTTATTTATAAAATTATTATTTATCTTCGGCCCGCCCTTCTTCCGCATGAAAAAAAGGCGGTCTTGTGGTCTTTATTGCCATCCGCCTTTCTGTTTTTTGCCGGCTGCGTATTCTCTTATTTTTTTCTAATTCCGACAACTTTTAAAATTCTTTATCCATACGCCGTTATTATGGGTGTGCTTCCGTTTTTTTCACTAGATGAGTTTATTTACTACGTTTTTAGTTTGATGTTTGGCGTTGGGCTAATGTTTTTATTGCCTTTATTTATGATTCTTTTGAGCTTTACCGGGATAATAAAAGCCGAATTTTGGAGAAGTAAATGGCGATACGCGCTTTTGTTTTTTTTAGTCCTGTCTGCTATAATAACTCCAGATGGGACGGGAATAACCATGGCTATGTTGTTTATTCCGCTGTCGGCGCTTTATTTTGTAGGATATGTTTTTTCCAAAAGGTCGAATTAATAGAAAATTAAATTAAAAAAAATAATATGTTTGGACTAGGAGTAACGGAAATAATTGTCATTTTGGCTGTAGTGGCGGTCCTGTCTTTTCTTTATTGGAGAAAGAAAAAAGGGCAAGGAATAAAACAATAATATGTTTGGACTAGGGGTCCCAGAAATAGTCGTCATCGTTATCGTGATAATGGTTTTTTTTGCTGGTGGAGAAAAGGTCTCGGAAATAGCAAGAGGGTTAGGCAGATTCACTGGAGAATTCAAGAAAGGCAAGGAAGAAATGGAAAAAGAAATTAAAAAAGCCGGAAAGGGACTGAAGAAATAGTTTTGGCGTTTGAGAAAAAAATGGATAAAAGCAGAAGAACATTTTTAAGAGTAATATTTATTGGCAGTGGGGTTCTTTTGGCAGAAAAAATCTTGACCCCCTTGTTTTCGTTTTTTTCAGACGATTCGCCCGCTAAAGCCAATCCAAAAATTAATTCGTTGAATAAAACAAATTTTAGAGAATTTCAAATTACAGAAGACAAAAAAAAATTATCTATTTATGACAGTTCCGGAGAGGAAATATTACAAATTGATAAAGAAGTATGATAACAGAAAAAACAGATTGCGATAAACACAAATGGATTCCTCTTTTAGGAATTAATAAAGGGAGAAATGTTCCCACTGCTCTTTTTACTTGTTTGAAATGCGGGGACTTAAAGGTGGGCACTGAAACCATTAAAATTTCCCGGTTTCGTTTGGACATGGGCGACCTGCCCATAAAAAGTGTTTCAACTATCGGGATAAAAGAGCCCCTTGCGTCCGACCATACGGCTTCAGGGATAATAGTGTCAATGACCGCCGGCGAGAATCTCGTGTTCGGGGACTTCGTATATTTTAAGTCCGATGGAAAATGCTGGAAGGCAGATGCCAATGTTGCCGGCGCTTATCCTTGCATGGGGATGGCGATAGCCACAATAAACGTCAATACCGCGGGGGATATTTTGCTTCACGGAACCGCTCGTGATGACACTTGGAATTGGATTACCGTTGGAGGAGTGGTTTATCTTTCCATAGTCGCGGGAGAGGCCACTCAAACGCAACCTTCGACAACCAACGATGCGGTTCAGGTTCTCGGAATCGCCACCAACGCGGACAGAATTTATTTTAATCCGTCTAAGGACTACATAACGCGCGCCTAAACTCTAAATAAATACTTGTTATTTAAGGTGTTTTTTTGGTAATATAAAACAATTATGTTATCAGTAGTAATACCGTCATACAAAGACCCTCTGCTTCAAAAGACCATCGACTCACTTTTGGAAAACTCGGAATTGGGCGATAAGATGGAAATCATCGCGGTTCTTGACGGCTATTGGCCCAGCCCCCAACTAAGAGACGACAAGCGATTAAAAATACTCCACTTGGGCAAGAATCGCGGAATGAGAGGCGCCATTAACGCCGGCGTGGCGATATCAAAGGGCGATTACATAATGAAAAGCGACGCTCATTGCATGTTTGGAAAGGGCTATGACCGCATTTTATTGGAACGAATTAGGGATAATTGGATAGTCACCCCCAGACGCTATTTTTTGGATACGGAAAAATGGGAAGTAATAAACAACATTCTGCCAGTGGATTATAAAAAATTAGTTATTGATCAAGATAAATTTGCAAGACAAGAGTGGCAAAGCCGCGCCGAAGAAAGAAAAGATAAAATGATTGATGACACCATGGTCATACAGGAAAGCTGTTGGGTAATGGCGCGAAGCTGGTGGGACAAGGTCATTAGAGAACTACAAACAGATGATGACGGAACTATAGAGATCGCAATGAAAACATTTGTTGCTGGGGGAAGGACTATGGTCAATAAGAATACCTGGTATGCCCATAAACACCGCAAATTTGGCAGAACCTCCCATGTATCTGGTGAAGAAATAAAAAAAGGGAACGATTACGTTTTAAGTCGATGGAAAGATGAATTAGTAAAAATGAACCAATATTTTGGGATATGAGCGATACAAGAGCCAAAAATACGCTATATTTTTATCGGGTTAAGTTTAAAGGCAAACTTACTAAATTTAACCACTCGTTTGAATTGCCTGATTACTTTGAGCCAATGATAGGCGACAAGAAAGAAGTGACTATCGCGGAATTGGGAGCCGGACCAATTTGCACCATCGGCAATTTATGGAAAGATGTTAAAATAAACCTCCGCGCTTCCGATGTTCTCCAGAATGAATTTGCGCCTTGGTGGAAAAAATACGGCGCTACTCCCGTAGTGCCGGTAGAATACCAGGATATGGAACATCTTACTTATCCTAATAATTTTTTTGACATTGTTCATTGCGTCAACGCCATAGATCACACTCTTGACGCCAGGCAGGCCTTAAAAGAAATATTCCGAGTATGTAAAAAAGGCGGCTGGATTTATTTGCGCCATTTTACAAATCAAAGAAAAAGATACAGAGGAATGCACGCATGGGATATAGATATAGTGGATGGAGAGTGCGTGTTTTCAAACAAGAAAGAAAAATTTTTATTGTCGGAGTTCGGCGACTTCAAGACAACTATAGAAGATGGCCCTAAAGATAACATAATCACTTCAATCTTATGCAAGACCTAACAATATTATATTTAACAGCCAGCCAAATTCCAGAGTCCTTTGCGGAATACCAAAGGAAAATTTTACTTGAGGCGATAGGTGATCACCCGCTTATCAGCATTTCCCGAAAACCACTGGATTTTGG
>Ga0265296_1000970_pt1 | contig 36421 bp, 29 predicted proteins | sample MunlanPumphouse1_FD_189073 | JGI IMG/M metagenome (GOLD analysis project Ga0265296, IMG submission 189073) | Groundwater microbial communities from a municipal landfill in Southern Ontario, Canada - Pumphouse #1 | ecosystem: Environmental > Aquatic > Deep subsurface > Groundwater | place...
GGGCAGCATCCGTCAGCCCCAGGCCACGCTCAAAACCGCTTTCCCCATAGCTCTCAGCCTATGACCCCCGCGGTTCGGGCATCGAAGACTTTCCGACGCCTGACGGCGTCCGAAACCCTAAACGGTTTAAGACAGTCCGCTTCTGAGCATAAATCCTGCGAAGCAGACGATCACGTCCCCACTTGGTGAGCCGGCGCGCCTGCTCGATGACTAGCAGACGAGAAGCCCAGGGCGATCGACGCAAAGACTGGTAGCGATCATTGCTTATCGAGCAGCAGCACCAGACAGCGACGAGAATGACACGCTTATCGGACCCAATTGGCAGGAGCCGGTACCAGCCCTGCAAGAAAACGCTCAGCGCTCCGACGATAGTCAGCGCGAACATCCGGCACCATGCGGTCCCAGGTCGCATAGATGTTCGCCATCCGGCGATTGCGGCGGAAACGCTGTTCATGGCGGGCCACAAAATCCCAGTATAGAGCATTGAATGGGCAGGCCGCCGCTCCGAATTTTTGCTTCACATCGTAGCGGCAGGTTCGGCAGTGGTCCGACATCCGGTTGATATAGCTGCCGCCGCCCGCATAGGGCTTTGTCGCGAGCCTGCCCCCATCGGCATATTGGCTCATGCCGATAACATTGGGCAGTTCGACCCATTCGTAGGCATCCGCATATACGACCAGGAACCAGTCGGCGATATCCTGCGGCCTCACCCCGGCAAGCATCGCGAAGTTTCCCAGAACCATGAGTCTTTGGATATGGTGAGCATAACCATTGTCGCGCGTATTGCGGACCGCTTCTGCAACGCACAGCATGTCGGTTTCGCCGGTCCAGTAGAAATCGGGCAAGGACCGCGTCGCCATAAGATAGTTTGCATCGGCAACTTCGGGCATCTCCAGCCAATAATAACCGCGAACATATTCGCGCCAGCCGATGATCTGACGAATGAACCCTTCGGCTGCATTGAGCGGAACTTCGCCCGACTCGAACGCCCGGGCCGCCGCCTGAACGACCTCGATCGGCGTCAAAAGTCCGAGATTCAGCGCCGGGCTTAGCCAGCTATGATAGAGCCAGTCCTCGCCGGTCACCATCGCATCTTGAAAGGCGCCAAAATCCGGCAGCGCCGTTCGTATGAAATGCGCGAGCGCCCGCTTTGCGTCCTGTGCGGTCACCGGGAAAGCGAAACCTTCGAGATTTCCGAAATGCCCAGGATAGCGGGTGGCTATCAGTTCAAGGACCTCGGACGTGATCGCGTCGGGCGCAAACTGAACCGGTTTGGGATAGGTTTTTCCGGGGATAGGGCGTTGCCGGTTTTCCTTGTCGAGATTCCAGACGCCGCCCTGCGGCTTGCCATCGCTGGTCATCAGCAATCCGGTCTTGCGACGCATTTCGCGGTAAAAAAATTCCATCACGAGGTCACCGCGTGACTGGGCCCAGGTTTGGAACTCCAGGATGCTGCATAGGAACCGGTCGTCATCGAGAATCTCGACGGGAATGGAAAAGCGTTCGCTCCAGGACTCGATGAACTTTCTGACCCGCCACTCTCCGGGCTCGACGATGCGAATCTGCCGGGGGCGGTGGCGCTCCACCGCGCGGGCGATTTCGCCCGTGAAGCATCCGCTGTTGCCGGGGGCGTCGAGATTCACATAATCGACGGTCCAGCCCGCCGCGCGCAGCGTGTCGGCAAAGTGGCGCATTGCGGACAGGACGAGTGCGATTTTCCGCTTGTGATGCCGAACGTAGGTCGCTTCCTCTTCGACCTCCATCATCAGGATGACGACATCCGCAGCCGCCACATCGCGCAGCGACGCGATGTCGAGGGAGAGCTGATCGCCCAGAATGGGAACAAGGATGGTCATCGAAAGGCGGCGTCGATTGCCATCGGAAAACCTGTCGCGATCATCCGCAAGTTTTGGCGGAGTCGGTTTCCCCTGTCAGCCTGCCCAAAGGTGCACGTCAGGCTCCACGGGGCGACGCGGCGCCGCCAATCCCGGCAGCAATCTAATGCTGCCCCCGATACCGACCATCCAGGCGCGATGCCCCAAAGTGCATGTTGGCACGCGCCGATGCGGACGACATGTCTGGGTAATAACGGCAAGCGGTTCTGCATCTCGCGGCCGCGAGAACAAATCCGCTATTCCGCAGGAAGCAAAAAAACGCCACATGCCCCCGACGCTCCTCTGGCTGCGCAATGATTTGCGCGTAAGCGATCATCCGGCCCTTCACGCGGCGATCGCTGAGGGGCCGGTCATCCCGATCTACATTCTTGACGATCAGACGCCGCAGCTGCGGCCGATGGGTGCGGCTCAGCGATGGTGGCTCCATCACAGTCTTGCCGCGCTCGATCTCAGCCTGCGAAAGCGAGGAAGCGCCCTGACCCTGCGTCGCGGCCTGACGGTCGAGCAGCTTCAGCGCGTTGCCGAAGAAACCGGTTGCCGACGAATATATGCAACGCGGCATTACGAACCCTGGCACAAAGACATCGAGACGCGTCTCGCGGGCGACATCGATCTTGTGCTGCACGACGGCAACTACCTCACCGCTCCTGACAGCGTAACCAACGCGCAGGGCGAACGATATCGGGTGTTCACGCCATGGTATCGGAAACTGCTCGAACATATGCCCCCCGCCCCTCCGCTTCCACCACCGGATCACATTCCTTCGCCCGAGAAGATGCCGACATCCGATTCCCTCGATGAATGGAATCTGAGACCGACGCGGCCGAACTGGGCCGCTGGATTCGGTAGTTGGGAACCGGGCGAAAAGGGGGCATGGCGCAGGGCGCGCCAATGGCTGCCGCAGGCCGGACGCTACAAGGCCGACCGTGATTTTCCTGCGCGTCCAGCGACGTCGCGGCTGTCGCCGCATCTTCATTTCGGCGAGATTACGCCGCGCGCATTGTGGAATGCTCTCGCGGACCGTGCTGACGCCGGCGCCGAAAGCTTTCGATCCGAGCTGGGCTGGCGCGAACATGGTATCAATCTTGTCGACCAGTTCCGAAACTATGCGGACCGCAACGGCCGAAGCATCTTCGACCGTTTTGAATGGCGTGATGATGCCGAAGCCGAATCCGATTTTATGGCTTGGACGCGCGGCCTCACCGGCTATCCGATCGTCGATGCCGGGATGCGCGAGCTTTGGCAGACAGGCTGGATGCACAACCGGCTGCGGATGGTCGCCGCCTCGTTTCTGGTCAAGCATCTGCTGATCGACTGGCGCCGGGGCGAACGCTGGTTCTGGGACACGCTCCTCGACGCCGATCTCGGGTCGAACACGATGAACTGGCAATATGTTGCCGGAACAGGTGTCGACGCTCCAGTATTTTCCCGGATCATGTCACCGACGCTGCAGTGCGAAAAATTTGCGATGACCGACTATGTCCGCCAATTCGTTCCAGAACTCGCCCATTTATCCGATACCCAGATCCTCGCTGCTCATGATCAGGGAGTCCGGCCTGTTGGGTATCCCGAGCCCCTGATCGGTCATCGGGAAGCGCGCGCCCGAGCTTTGACAGCCTGGGAATCGGTGCGTGGCTGAAAAATGCCAACTCCCCCCCGCGCCGGCACGAAATTTACAATGACCGGTGGGCGCAATGGTGCCGCGGCGAGCCCATATTCGGGCGCGGTTGGCCGGCCCGCCGCCAGGCGCTTCAATAGATGATAGGATCGCCGTTCCAAGCGAAGAAGCCACCGCTATGAGCCGGTGTCAGCCCTTCGACCACATCGAGAAGATGCGCGGCGCTCTGTTCGGTCGAAAAGAGCTGTTCGGGGGGGACATTGCGCCGGAAGGGCATGGAGAGCCCTGTGTCGACCGTCCCCGGATGGAGTGCGACCGCGATGGCGTGCGGGTTGCGCGCGCGCATCTCGATCGAATAGCAGCGAACGAGGGCATTGAGCGCCGCCTTCGACGCCCGATAGCTGTGCCAGCCGCCGAGGCGGTTGTCGCCGATCGATCCGACGCGCGCCGATAGAAATGCGATCACCGATCGACGTCCCGGATGCAGCAGCGGCAGGAGATGTTTCGCAGCAATCGCTGGACCAATCGTGTTAATCGCAAAAACCTCCGCCATCGGGGCGGCATCCAGCTCACGATAGCTTTTCTCTGGTCGGATGCTCGTGGCGCGGTGCAGTAAGCCAGTTGCGACCACGATGAGATCGAGCGGCCCTTCGTCCGCTATGCGATCCGCCGCAACCGCCAGCGTCGCCTCATCGGCGAAGTCAAACTCGAAGCGATCGACATGCGACCGGCGCGGCGCGACCTCACGCCGCGACCCGGCGTAGATTCTGGCAAAGTCGCCTGATGTCGCCAGCGCCTCGACGATGGCCCCGCCGATGCCGCCACTCGCGCCCAATACGCAAGCTCGCTTGTCCATCACGCCACTTACCCTTTGCCATCTGGCCCCGTCGCATGCCGCGCGACGCCGGCAGCGCTGCCACGCCGCAAGGGGTCGGAGATAGATGACCTAAGGTGCAGCAAGCGCGATCTGACTTGCGATCGACCTGCTAGGGTCAGGACCTATTAATTGCGCGTTCGAGGTTTGAAGCGATTTTGTTCAGTGCGAGGAGGCAAGGCGCAGGACTATGTCGATATTTCAAGACTTGCCGACGACTCAATGGACAAAATTGGTCAAATCCCGAAGCGACGCCGAAATGGCTTCGATCTCGAACCCGTGCGGCCTTGCGGGTAGCGACGCTACCCGCTGCATCCGCCCGAACCCGATATCTTCGCCATTTCGACGCCTCGAACGTGCAATTAATAGGTCCTGACCCTAGAATCCAGCTTCCACGGCGAGCCGAATGGCATCGGCGGTCGTCTCGACCCCGAGCGAGCGCAACAGGGCGGCCCGATGCATTTTGACGGTCCGCTCGGACAAACCCAGCTCGAAGCTGATCTGCTTGTTGAGATTACCAGCCGCCATCAGCAGCAGGACTTCGTACTGCCGCTGAGAGAGGCGCTCGACCGCCTGGAGCGCGAGGGCTCGCCGCTCGGAGAAGCGTGCCGCATCATCGCCCACTTCCATCTGGGAACCGAGAAAATACTCGAGGCTCCCGTCGCTCCCGAAGATCGGCGCGACCAGCACGGCATTGCGGAAGGGCGATCCATCCTTCTTGTAATTGAGGATTTCGACGAGCGCAGGACGCCGATCACGGATCGCGGCGCGCAGCGTCTCGCTAAGTTCGTCTTCCGTGCCGGGGCCGGTCAGGAAACGGCAATTGTGTCCGATGATTTCGTCGGCGCCGTAGCCGGTCAGGGCGACGAAGGCATCGTTGCATTCGACGATCGGATTGTCGGGAAGCCTCGGATCGCTGATCACCGCCGCAATCGGGCTCGTTGCGATCATCGCCTTGAGAGACATCCGGGAACCAAACCTTGCACCAAGCCCGAGGCCACATGCCCCAATGGACATGTTGTGCCATGTGGTCGCGCTCATGCAAGTCCCATCCTCAAGTAACGACGCGCCCGCGTTCCGCCAGAGGTTTTGCTCAATGAATTTTGTCCCCCACGACAGTTTCGCACCCGGCGAGTATCTTGGCGAACAGGTGCCGTCGCAGGTCATCGAAGCCGTCAAGGCGATCCTCCGCTGGGCCGGCGATGACCCGGACCGCGAAGGTCTGGCGGGCACCCCGGAGCGCGTGGCCCGCGCGTGGCGAGAATATTGCAGCGGATATCGCGAAGATCCTGCCGCGCATCTTGCGCGAACGTTTTCAGAGGTCGGCGGTTATGACGAGATTGTCCTGCTGAAGGACATCCCTTTCCACTCACACTGCGAGCATCATCTCGCTCCGATCACCGGTAAAGCATCGATCGCCTATCTGCCGAAAGACCGCGTCGTCGGAATTTCCAAGCTCGCGCGCGTGCTCGAAGCTTATACGCGGCGGTTGCAGATCCAGGAACGGCTGACCGCCGAGGTGGCCAGTTGCATATGGGACAATCTGCAGCCCCACGGTGTCGCCGTGGTCATTGAAGCGCAGCATGGCTGCATGACCGGGCGCGGCGTGCGGACCCCGGGCGTGGGCATGGTGACGAGCCGGTTACTGGGGTGTTTTCTTGACGATCCGGGCAGCCGCCGCGAACTGCTCGCGCTCATGGGTTACTGATGCGGGTCGCGATTATCGGCGCTGGGATCGCCGGACTTGCTTGCGCCGACCGGTTGCGCGACGCGGGCCATCGCGTCACGCTTTTCGATAAGGCGCGCGGCGCGGGCGGGCGGATGTCCACCCGCCGGGCGACGACGACGCGTGGCGATATGGCATTCGATCATGGCGCGACGCATTTCACAGCGCGCTCGCAAGAGTTCCAATCGCTCGTCGATCATTGGCACGCGCAAGGGCTGGCCGCGCCTTGGCCGACCGCCGGCGCGCACGCGTGGGTCGGCACACCATCGATGAACGCGCCGTTGAGAGCGCAGGCAAAAACCCACGATGTCTGGTGGTCGTCGCCCGCCAGCGCGCTCACCCGCCATGGACAAGACTGGTGGGTGCATATCGAGGCAGTTCGCCACGGGCCCTATGATGCAATGGTCGTCGCCATACCCGCCGAACAGGCCGCGCCACTGCTGTCGCTTCACGATTTCGACATGGCCCGCGCCGCCATGACGGTCCGGTCGCATCCCAGCTGGAGCGCAATGTATCTGTTCGCAAAACCCATCGATGCGTTGCCCGATTTCATTCGCGGCGTGGAGCCCATCAGCTATGCGGTGCGCAACAGCGCCAAGCCAGCGCGCGAGCCCGGCGAAACATGGGTGGTCCAGGCAGGCTGGGCTTGGTCAGAGCAGCATCTGACGTGCGATCCGGCGCGCGTGTGCAATCTCCTGCTCAGCGCGCTCGGCGAAGCAGGCGGCACCGCGATGCCCGAGCCACTCCATGCCGATGCGCACCGCTGGCTCTTCAGCCAACCCTCCGGTCGCGACCCTGAATTGCTATGGAACGACACTATCCGGCTGGGTGCCTGCGGCGACTGGCTTGCGCATGGCTTCGTTGAATATGCTTGGCAGAGCGGCTCTGCGCTGGGACAGGCGATTGCGGGTTGAGGGAGGAAGCCCGAACGGCGTGCCGTTCTAGAGACAGGCGGCAGCGAGAGTCAGCAAACCAAGGCCGATTGACAGTCGTTGCCGCAGTGCCAGCCATGGCGCGGCCTCGGGTTCGCCGGCCAACAGAACCCGATCGACCAGAGGCGATGCGAGCAATCCGATAGCGAGCAGGACCAGTGACGGGCGCGGCCAGGCAAGACCAACCATCGAGGGAATGAAAGAACCAAGCGCGACGAGGCTTGGTACGACCGCTGCGACCGGCGCCATACGCGACATATTTGGGCGGGTCAGGGACAGGCCCCACCACACGCCGCCGAGAAAGGTCAGTATCAGCGCGGCATAGCAAACCGTGACGCACAGCCCGGCAAAATAGAAGGCAGGATTGTGCGACGCGATCATGGCGACGCCGGCGATCTGCGGCAACAAACCTGCCCAGCCAAGGCGGCGCGCCAGCGGCGAAACGCGAAACGAGACTTGCATCTCGGCACAGCATCACGCCGTGGCCGAAGCTGCAATATGTCCTTTCAGGCAGGCCCGCGCGGAGTGCGCGGCGGCTGGCCCGGAAGAAATGGTCGCCGAGCCTGTTCGTGCTTCATCTTGGGTGCCGCGCCTGTTCCCCGATATTCCCCATCACATGATCCTGTTCGGCCCCCGTTATCGGGGACTGCGCGACGACATCTACACCACGGGTGTGCTGGCGGAGGATTTCGCGCTCTACCTCCATCACCCCAGCGCCAGCGACGCGTCGCTCGCCCCGCCCGGCCACAGCAGCTTCTATGCCTTGGCACCGGTGCCACATCTTGGCGACGCCCCGCTGGACTGGGCCGTCGAGGGAACCCGGGCATGGTTGCCAGCGCCAAGGTCACTGCCTCGTTGATGCTCGCGAAGCCCGCCTTAGGAGTGGCGCGCCCGATTAAGTGCTGAAGGCGGTAAATGGCCGAAAGCGGTCGATCCGTTATCAGTTGCAAAACCGCGGAAGCGGACGGCAAGGATCGACCGAATTGGCTAATTGGCGGGAGCAGCGTCTGCCTTTGCGAAGGATATGGTCACGCTCAAGCCCTCACCAAGCTTGGAATTGACCATGACCCGAGCCGAAGCATTTTGTTTGAGCGACGGCACTATGATCGCACCAAGTTTTCCCGGCTTCGGCCATGACACGCCATCGACCAGACCGACGCCATTGTCGGAGACAGTGATGTGGCAACCGACATCGTCGATCAGGCTGTGGAGGGTGATCGTGCCTTCGTCACGTCCCGCAAACGCATGCTTGCGATGGTGAATTGCATCGTCAGGAGGTGTTCAGAAGCGTCTCTCGAAAAGGCAACGGTGCCGCTTTGCCAGCGCTCCAGCCATGACTCCCGGGTCGCCGCTTTGCAGAAACGCTCGATTGGCCGCCCGTCCTATCATTTGCTGAATTCCACTTCAGCAAAGGGCGCGGCGAAAACCCGGAATTCTTGACTTTCTTCATGCCTTGGCCCAGGAGGAATTCGCTAACGTCGCCTGCGACGGAATTTTGATACCCCCTCGGGGCGATACTTCCTTTCTCTCGCTTCCAGCTTCGCCGGTGCATCTACCGGTGGAATTCCTGTTTTCGTGTGAAAGGAAACATCTCATGCCGATCGGCACCGTCAAATTCTTCAATACCGACAAGGGCTATGGCTTCATCACCAACGAGAATGGCTCGGGCGACAGCTTCGTCCATGCCACCGCCGTCGAGCGCGCCGGAATGGCGGCGCTCAACAAGGACGAGCGCATTTCTTATGAGCTGGAAACCGGCCGCGATGGCAAGATCTCGGCGGTCAATCTCCAGCACGCCTGATGATTGGCAAGGTTTGCGCTCTCATTCAGGAGTGTAAGCAGACGACCGTTTTCGAGCCATGCCCACGATATGGCCGATGGCTGATCCCGATAAGCCGAACGGTTGCAGCGCTGCCGCACCCGTTCCGCAGCGGATGGCGCCGAAGCGTGGTCAACGCTCTCTGTCCCGTGCCTGCCGCTGGGCGACAATTCTATGCCGCTTGGCCTCGGCGACCCGCATTAGACGTTCTCGCGGCGCGCGCGCCGGAAATCCTGATTTATGAAATGATCAATTAATTTGAGAGGAATCTGCAATGTCTGCGACAAGTGACTTCTACCAAGCACAGGCCGATAAATGTACGGCCGATGCCACCGCGTCCAGGCTGACACAGGTCCGGGACCGCAATCTTCGCGCGGCGATCGCATGGAGCGAGATGGCGCTGCGCGCGGTTCAAACCGAGAGCGCGCGTGACAGCCGCGAACGCGTCGCCGAAGCCGCACGCGATGCGCGCGCCGCTGCCGGGATGGCCTATCTCGCCTGATCGAGCTTGCGATGACAGGCGACGCGATCTTCGCCGTTAAAATAGGATGAACCATCCCTATCGTGTGGAGCCTTGCGAGGCGCCATGCTGGACGGTAGCCGTTGATTGAAAGAATTTTGTCATCGCCACCAGGCGGCGTTGATAATGGAAGCTCGCGCGCAAAGCGGCCTGACGCCGCACTGGTCGCGTGCCGCCAGATATGGAGAAAATGAGCGCGCGGCGTCGCGATCCGAGTATTCAGATCGTGCGCTGCTGTACACTCTTCCCCATGAACCGCTCCACGATTTAGAGAAGCGCCGCGGTGGCATAAGGTTTTGCCATAAAAGCATCTGCGGGTCAGATTCCTCAGCTTGCAGGTGCCCGGAGCAAACGACAACGCAGCGCGACGGATCTAACATCTTGGAGCGGCGCGCAAGTTCCATGCCGTCGATGACACCGGGCATGCGAACATCGGTAACAATCAGATCGATCGCAACGCGACGCAGACACCCAAGGTTCCAAATGGGCGCGAAACCAAGGCTCTGGAGACCGTTTGATCAACGACCCTAACGACCCTGCGGCTCGCTGCGCCGGACCGCTGAGAGCCTGCCCGAGCCCATAGCGCCGGAGCATGAGCGTCGCCTTGGCTCGAACGCGCCTGCCCCGCCCCGGTTATCAAGGCTCCATGACCACCGCAAACAAACGGTCAAGATTTGCCTGAAGGTCCTGGACATCGGGGTTTTCGGCATATTTGGGTAACCCGAGGGGCAAGCTCATGCTTTCGTACATGGCCGATGCCTCAGCGTCGGTCAGGAGGCCGCGCTTGCGCAAGATGTTGGCGAGGCTGACAATTCCATTGATCGCGGAAACGTCCGAAGCCTCGTGCGCTTCAATGAGGTTCGTTGCGACAAGGCTGGGAATATCAGTCATCTGGAATCCTTGTATTCCCGGCTCTCGACACGAAAGCGCGGTTGACGGACTTGGCAAGGGGAGAGAAATGACAGGGGCCGCAGTCATCATCCAGCGATGATCGCCGCGACGGGATAATCTTCAGGATCGTCGCGTCTTGCGCGCCTTGCGTGCCGCGTACCGCGCATCTCGGGCTGATTTCAGTTCAGCTTCATCAAGGACCCGCGGCGGCTCGGCAAGTGCCATCTCCGCCGCCAGACGAGGCTCTTCACGTTTAGCCAGCTCCTTGGTGGCCTGAGCGACTTTTTTCGCCTCTTGGGCAGCGGCGCGTTTGATCTGCTGCGCTTCATCCTTGGCGGCCCGGTCCGCGATGCGGCGATCTCGTTCAGCGGGATCAACAGGAGCCCTGCTGTTCATTTGCATGAGCGCCTTGGTTTTCGCACTTTGTGCGACAGCCATACGGTCCTGAAAACTCGGCTCTTTATAACCTTGCATTATATGTACCTTTTCGTTTTCTAGCGCACTCAATCGACCATTGCGGCGACGAGAAGGCGAAGATCTTCCGTTGCCAACTGGCCATGGCCATTTTGGTGCGCAGAGGTTCGTCGGTCCGAGTGGTCGTCGGTGAAAATTTCGGTCATGGGGAAGCTGTAGCCGCCCGCGTTTGAATTATGCATTTTGTCCTCGATCCGCGGCTCTGGCCGCGCTTATCTATTTTCTGAAATTGTTGCGCCGCTTCGCCGGGCGTACGCTCACGAAAGACGATCCGACCCTTGGTGAGATCGTAGGGCGTCATTTCGAGATGCACCGGTCGCCGACCACCTAGCGGATCCGAAATTTGCGCATCTTGCCGGCCGTATAAGCAATGAACTTGTGTTCGTTGTCGAGCCGGACGGCGAAGCGTCCATCGGGAAGAATTTCCTCGATGATGCCTTCAATCGTCAGCAGTTCTTCTTTTGCCAAAGGCTTTGAATTCTGAAAGGGCTGCCTCGCCTCGTTTGTCACGCTATGAGCTGTTACGATGCGGGCAGCGTAACGCCGATGCTCGACACGAAAGAGGGATTGCTCCCGCGCCCGACGTCACCGAGACGATTGTTCGACATCTCATCGATCGTTGTTGGCGCAGCCTGACGGCCGTTCGCCTAAACGAAAGGAGAGCGTACCGGTGCATGGCGGATTTTCAGCCATCACGCGCCCACGTCACGGGCAACATTGCTGAGGCAAATATAAATGGCGGCGGGTGCAAGGCAGCCCGCCGCCAATAGATCATGCAGCCTGAAGATTCACGGCAGAGGTCTTGCCTCGCTGATCGGTCTCCAGTTCATACGATACGCTCTGATCTTTTTGGAGGGTGCTCATACCGGCACGTTCGACGGCCGAGATGTGCACGAATGCATCCTGGCCGCCGTCGTTCGGCGCGATAAAGCCATAGCCCTTGTCGGCGTTAAAAAATTTCACAGTTCCGGTAGTCATATGGGTATCCTTTATCCCAAATATGACGGGCATACGCCAACAGCGACGTATCCCGGCTTCAATAGTGCTAGAAAGGGATAAAGGGATGGCATAAAGCTGCCGATTATCCGTCGCATGCGACGTAAGCACAGCCTTAGTAACAGCTTATTCGAAAATTGAAAGCTAATTCCTGTTTTTACCGGAACGGCGATCCGTGTATTTGCGCGAACGGACCGGTGTATCCGCAGATTAGCGACAGAATTTGTCCGATACGTCCATTACTTTCTGGCTGGAATGGGCATGAATCGTCGCGCTCAAAGAGGCTTGGAGACGATTTGGCGCTACCCGGTGACAGGATAGCGCAGTCCAGTAACGGGTTTCTGGCTCCATGCAGTCCAAACAGACGGAAGCACTTGAGATTCGCAAATGCACTGTCAAATCACTGCGACAAGGCGCGTCATCGCCCTACCGCCACTCGGCAAAAGTTGGGCGGTTTCAGCTTGTCCGCTTTAGGGTGCAAACCCGAAAAAGAAGACATTGGCAGGCTATGGATTTTCCCCAGCCGGTCGCTCCTTCATTCGGACCCATCTCACATATTTGTCAGGGTCGACCGGGTTCGGAACACCGCGTTCGCTCAACCAGAATTCAAACCGCTGCACATTCTATCGATGGCGACCCGATGGACCGGCTGAAGCTTGAGGGTGGAAATCATCAGCGGAAATCCGCGCTTCTATGGGGCGTCTGAACTCTCATAAGCCGCGATCGTCTCCGCCAGCCCGGCAAATCCGTTCCGCGCAACGTCGCTGGCCTCATAGCGTGTGGTCATGCATGCATCTGATCTTTGCGGTCGCCTTGTCCCTGCGTCCCGCCCTACAGCAGCACTGGCAATTTTCCGGGGAGAGAACCCATGACCTTTTGCAAGCCTTGTTGCCTTGCCCTCGCGCTGTGTGTCGCAGCCCCGTCGTGGCCTGCTTTGGCTTACGAACAGGCGTCGACCGCATCACGCGGTGACAGTCTTTATCATTTGACGATGGGCGCTCCAAGCGAGGTTCCCCTGGTGGCGATCAACGGCGGGCCGGGCCTGGATCATACCTACCTGGCAAACGCGCCGGTGTGGAAAGACATGTCCGCCCGACGCCAAATCATCTTCTATGATCAGCGCGGCACAGGAAAATCCCCTCCGGCGACAAGCCAAAGGGATCTGACCGTCGACGCGACGGTCCGCGATCTGGAAGCGCTCCGGCAAAAGCTGAAGCTCGACCGCATCGATCTGCTGGGGCACAGCTGGGGCGGCATCGTTTCGATGGCCTATGCGGTCCGCTATCCCGAGCATGTCGGCCATCTCATTCTCGTTGGGTCGGGCGCACCGAAGCCAGCCGAGCATGAGTTTCTTTTTGACAAGCTGTATCCCGAGATCGTGGCGACGATTCCCGCCGATCCGAGCCCGGCGGGACAGATGGGATGCGTCGCGGTCGATGCCTATGACAGAATGTCCTATTACGACCAGCGCAACAAGGTTTCGGGCGGCGACGAGGGCACATTCTCGCAACCTGTCTGTACCGAGGTCATGCTCGATGCGATGAAGCTCGACCTTTATCCGGCGCTCGCCAAACTCGCCGTTCCGACACTCGTGATCAACGGACGCTTCGATGCGAACGTTTCCCCCACGGTAGCGTACAAGATCAGCCAGACGATCCCGGTTGCGCGCCTGGTCTACTTCGAGCGGAGCGGACATTCGCCGTACGTCGAGGAGCCGGAAAAATTTGCGCTCGAAATTGAGCGCTTCCTCGCTAGCGACGTCAAGAAATAGCCGGCGCTGCCGGCGGCTCCGGATGTATCAGCACCTCAATCACCGCGTGGACCAGCGCTTCGCTGGCTTCGGCGCGGTGAACGACATAGAAGGCGTGTCCCGACGTCAAAGAGCGGGTGCCGAGGCGCACGAGTTGACCCGTTTCCAGATAGGGATCAACGATACCTCGCCAGCCGAGAACGACGCCGCGGCCGGCCAGCGCTTCCTGGAGCATCGGCGTGTAAGCACTGAACATCGGACCTTGGTCCGACGGCGCGATGCCAAGATCGCCAAACCAGTCGAGCCAGTCGACGCGGCCTTGAGCATCGGGTGCAAAATGTAACAAAGGCGCTTGTTTCCAAGCCTCCGGATTGTTGTCCGCAAGCCCGGGAAACTGCGCGAGCATCGCCGGAGCGCAAACCGGAAACACCTCTTCCTCCATAAGTTTGCGGTGCTGGAGGCCAGGCCACTCGGACGGCTCACCATAGCGGATCGACAAATCCACGTCGTCGGCGTCAAAGCTCAAATAGGTGTCGGAGGTGATCAACCGGAGCTGGGCCTTGGGAAGTACGGCACGCAAGCTGCCAAACCGCGGCATCAGCCAGTCGTGGGCCATCGCGTAGGTGCAGGCGATGGTGAAGCTGTCGCCTTCACCTCGGCCTCGCCGGATCGCTTCGACGCTGTCACGAATGCGGCCAAGGCCGGACTGGATCGCATCGGTCAGGCGCTCGCCCGGCTCGGTGAGTGCGAGCCGGTTGCCGCTCCGCCTGAACAAGGTAACGCCGAGATCTGCCTCGAGGTTCGCGACATGGCGGCTGACCGCCGACTGCGCAATATTGAGTTCGGCTCCGGCGCGCGTAAAACTGCCGTGCCGCGCTGCGGCTTCGAATACCGCGAGCGCATTCAGCGGCGGCAGGGACTGGCGCAGACTTTTCATCACGCCTTCATATCGAAAAGGCATCTAGTGTCCACATTTCTGTTGTTACGGGACGCTGTCGTCTCGTCTAGGCTGCCGCCTTTCAGCCTTGGCCGATCGGGGGACAAGTTGACGATCACGATATTCGAGAATGCCCGCGTTCTGAATGAAACCGCGGACGGCTATCGCGAGGATTGCCACGTGGTAGTCGAGGACGGCCGGATTGCTGCGGTCGATAGCGGTCCGGCGCATGTCGCCAACGCCGAGGTCATCGACGTGCGCGGCGGGACGCTGCTCCCGGGCCTGATCGACGTCCATATCCATGCCAAGCTGTCGAGCGCGAACGCCACGCAGCTTCTCAATCATCCCACCACCTATTCCTCGGCGCATGCGGCGAGAATGCTGCGGCATGCGCTCGATTGCGGGTTTACCAGCCTGCGCGATGTCGGCGGCGGAGACCATGGCCTCGCACAGGCGCTTGAAGACGGACTGATCCCGGGTCCACGCCTCTTCTACGCCGGCCGCACGCTTTCGATGACCGGCGGTCATGGGGATCTGCGCCCCGGCCATGAGGATGTCGAACCGTGCGGATGCAGCCGAATGAACATGATCGCGCATGTGGTCGACGGAGCCGACGAGGTCCGCCGCGCGGCGCGCGAGGAACTGCGTATGGGCGCGCATTGTATCAAGATCATGTTGTCGGGCGGCGTGCTATCGCCCACCGATCCGATCTGGATGCAACAGTTCACCGACGAAGAAGTGCGGGCAGCGGTCGAGGAAGCGGCGCGATGGCGCCGCTATGTCGCGGCACATGCCCACACGGCAGAAGCCGTGCTGCGCGCCGCGCAGCTTGGCGTCAGGACCGTGGAGCATGCCACACTGATCACGACCGAAGCGGCCGATGCGCTGCGCGACGCCGACGGCTTTGCCGTGCCCACGCTTGCCGTCGTGATGGCGCTCACCGAGCGCGGCGACGCGCTTGGGTTACCCGCTGCGGCAGCGGCGAAGGCAAAGGAGATCGTCCACCTCGCGATGCAGGGCTTCGAAACCGCTTGGCGCGCTGATCTTCCGCTCGGCTTCGGCACCGACTTGCCGGGCGATGTCTTCGACATGCAGGCGCGCGAGTTCCTTTATCGCCGAGAAATCCAGCCCGCCGCCGCGATTCTCCGATCCGCAACGTTGACCGGGGCCGAGATATTGGGTCGGCCCGACCTCGGCCGCATCGCGCCCGGCGCGACCGCGGACTTGCTCGTCGTCGATGGGGATCCGCTGGAGGACATCGCTCTGCTCGCCGAGGACGGTCGGCGCCTCCGCGCCATCATGAAAGCCGGAAACTTTCACAAGCGGGAGGCCGGATAGCCGCGTGGCAAGGTTAACCGTTTCCGCGGCTCATTTGACGCCGACCACCGCAACGCCTCCGGCTTCGACCTGGGCCGCAATCTACCTCGGCGTGGCCGCAGCAACGCTACCGGCTGTCCTGCCCGTCATGGTCGGCGTGTTCGCCGATCGCTTCGGCTATGGGGTGGCGGGAGCGGGCATGATCGCCGCCCTGAACATGACCGGTATTCTCGTCGGCAGCCTGCTTTGCCCGCTGATCACGGCGCGCTTCGGCTGGGCCGTAGTCATTCGGGCCAGCCTAGCGGTGATGATTGCCGGCAATTTGCTGACCATGCTCGACGGACATTTTGGTTATGTCGCCGCAACGCGCGTTTTTTCGGGGCTCGGCGAAGGCGTGGTCGGCGGAATCTGCTATGCGGCGATGGGCCGGTCGGCGCGTCCCGAGCGCAGCATCAGCATTTATTTCGCAGGCCAGGCGATCATCGGCATGGTGGGCTTGGGAAGTTTTGGCTGGATCGCCGCCAGCCTTGGATGGCCATGGCTGTTCCTGATCCTCTCGGCGATCGCTCTCCCCGGCTTCTGGCTCGCCGCAGCCATCGGCCGGGCGCAGCCCGCGCCGGCCGGCGAACGCCATGGCGGTTTGCCGGTCAACCCGCTCGTCATCGGGGCGCTCGCCTGCATCCTCCTCTATTTCGTCGGCATGGCCTCGCTCTGGCCCTTCTTCGAACGCATCGGCGTCGGCAAGGGCATCACAGCCGGAACGATCGCGTTCGCGCTTTCGGTTTCGGCGTTCGGCGGCCTCGCGGGTTCGCTCGTCGCCAGTGTCGTGGCCGAGCGCCTGCCGCGCGTCGTCGGACTGTTGTCAGGCCTCGTCCTCCTCATCGCCGCGGTCTCGGGACTGGCCTTTCTTCCCGGCACGACGTCTTTCATACTCTCGGTCAGCCTTTTCGCCTTCACCTGGCCGTTTCAATTCGCCTTTCAGTTCGGCCATCTCGCGTCGCTCGATCGGGGCGGGCGTCTCATCGCCCTCACCCCCGCAATGACGGGCGGCGGCCTTGCGATCGGACCGGCGATCGGCGGCACTCTCCTCCAGAATCTATCCCTCGGTGCGGTCGGCGCCTTTTGTATCTTGTGCGTGATCGTCGCTGTCGGCGGCGCTATTGCATTACGTCCACGCCAGGCGGTGTAAGGCCGGCGCTCCATCACATTTTGTGATGCTATCCCCAAAATTCTATTCTGGCGCCGCGTGTCCTGAATGCGATTATCGCATGAGCAACTCTTCCAGCTGCCGTCTCAGGAGCTTTCATGTCGATCATAAACGCCGAACTCTATCCCTTGTCCGATTCCGATCGCCGTGCTGCGATCGTTGAAAAGGCCGCCAAACAGCTCGGAGTAGATGGCGCGGCCGCCTTTCCCGATTTTATCGTACCGGACGCGCTGGCCGATATGGTCGCGGAAGCGACATCGAAATTCCCGCTCGCCTATCGCCGCGATCAGCGGCTCGGCTTTAACCCGCAGGGCCCGATCGCTCAGGTAGCGGACGAGGAATTACGCAGCCGGACATCGCCCTATTCGATGTGGATATTAGGATCGGACCTCCTCGATACCGAGGGCGCGCTTCGCCGCTTCTATGAATCGGACGAGCTGATGTCGCTCATTCGCGACGCGCTGGGGGTCGACAGCCTTCACACCATCGCCGACCCGCTGATCAACATCAACGTCACCTTCATGGGCGTTGGCGATCAGCAGGGCTGGCATTTCGACGACAATGATTTTGTCGTCTCGTTACTCTTGCAGGAGGCAGAGACCGGCGGCGCGTTCGAATATGCGCCAGCGGTCGACGATGCCTCCCCCGACGAAATCCACAGCATTCTCGACGGCGCCTCGCCAAAGGCTCGCATCCAAAAAGTGGGCGCTGGCACGCTGTTGTTGTTCTGCGGGCGCAGGGCGCTCCACCGCGTGACCGAGGTCGCCGGCGATACGCAGCGGATCATAGCGCTGCTCAGCTACCACCAGGAACCCGGCTTCGTTTACGCCGACATCGTCAAGCAGAACGGGCTCGGCCGCACCGAACCGCTCGCGGCTGCCTAAGGGCCGCGTTTTGCGGACTGGCTAATCGACACGGAAACAAAACATAAACTGAGAACATAAACTGATAGGGGATGACATGTTTAAGCGGACCTTGCTGATTTCGTTGCTTTCGGGCTGTGCTTTTGCTCAGCCCGCATATGCGCAAAGTGAAGCTGGCGCCGACGACGGATCGGGCGGCGATATCGTCGTCACGGCCCAGCGGCGCGAAAGCCGACTTCAGGATGTGCCGCAGGCCGTAACGGCCTTCGGCAGCGAGACGCTGGAGCGGCTCGCGATCCGCGACACCGAAAGCCTGTCGCGCAACACCCCGAGCCTCACCTTCACGCCGGTCGGTCCGGGTGAATCGAATATAGGCCTTCGCGGCCTCAGCACCGATCTCGGTCTTGCGCCGGCCGTTGCGGTCTATATCAACGACACCCCGTTCGATTTTCGCACCGATGCCTTCAGCGGTACGCCGAGCATTGACCTGTTCGACATGCAGCGCGTCGAAGTGCTGCGCGGGCCGCAGGGCACATTGTTCGGGTCGAGTTCGACCGGCGGTACGATCCGCTACATCACCAACGCACCCGATCCGTCCGGTTTTGACGCGCACGGCGAAGCGTTCGTCAACAGCGTGAAAGGCGGCGGCGAGGGATTTGGCGCGAAAGCGGCGATCAACCTGCCGATATCGGCTAACGCGGCGCTGCGCGTGACCGGCACCTACGAGAAGTTCGCGGGCTATATCGATCGCTACGATGCCACAATCGCCGGCCTGACGTCGCCGCTGTCCGACGACGAGCTGGTCGAGAAAGATGCCAACGGCGCCGAAATCTTCGGCATTCGCGCCGCCGTCCGGCTCGAAGCCGGCGACGATCTCGTCGTCACGCCGAGCCTGTTTTTCCAGCGGATCAATGGCGACAACCCGATCGCAACGCAGACCAACCTGCCGGGCTTTGGCCGCGCCAGCGCGATTGGCGATGAGCCGTCACGAACCGACCTCTTTGTGGCCAATCTGACCGTCGAAAAGAAGCTCGGTGACATCGACCTTGTTTCGTCGAGCTCCTATCTTCGCAAGAAGGCGGACTCGCTCCACGACTACAGCCTGCTAGGCTATAATATTTTCGGCGAGTTCGCACCATTCGCCAGCCGTACGCCAGGCAAAGCCGAAACCTATGCCCAGGAATTGCGGCTGACCTCGTCGAACAGCGGCCCCTTCAACTGGATCGCCGGGCTATATTTCAGCCATACCGATCAGACGCTCGGCGAGATATTCGAAGGCCAGCCGTTCTCCGATCTGCTGGACGATTTCTTCGGGCCGGCCGACGGTCCGGTAGGTCCCACCAGCTACACTTATATTCAGAAAACCTCCGAACAGCAGATCGCGGGCTTCGCCGAGGTAAATTTAAAGGCGACCGACCAACTGGAGCTCATCGCCGGGGTGCGCGTCTATCAGCTGAAGAACACCCTCGCGGCGAGCTGCCGAGAAGTCATCCCCGGCATCCTTTGCGGCGCGGACACGCCGCAGGAAACTGCAAAGACGACCAGCGCCAGCCCGCGCTTCACCGTGAAATATCAGCCGATCGAAAATGCGACGCTCTACGCAACCGTATCGCGCGGTTTTCGGGCCGGCGGCGCGAACGCCGCGGTTCCCGTGGCGCTGGGATGCTCGCTCGCCGAATCTGCAGGCCAGATTTTCAAGCCGGACTCGGTCTGGAACTATGAGGTCGGCGCAAAGGTTGAAACGGCTGACCGGGTGCTGACCTTGAACGGCGCTGCCTATCGGATCGAGCAGAAGGGCATCCAGCTTTCGATCCCGGATCCTTGCGGCATCCAGTTTTATGCCAATGCAGGCGATGCGCGTATCGACGGCGCCGAACTGGAAATGAGCCTGCGCCCATCACGCCATGTAACGATCAGCGGACAAATGAGCTATACCGACGCGCGCTTTTCCAATGTCCCCGCCGATTTCGGCGCGTCGGCCGGCTATGCCGAGGGCGACGCGATACCCGAGACTCCGCGCTGGAAATTCTCACTTTCGTCCGAGGTGCGCCAGCCCGTCACCGACGCCTGGGAAGCCTATGCACGCGGAAGCTGGCAGCATGTCGGCAAGACCCCGTTTGGAATCGACGGCGCGCTCACCTCGGGACGTTTCCGTCCGGCCTACGACATTGCGAATTTCGACATCGGCGCCGAGGGCGGCGCGCTCGACATCAGCCTGTTCGTTCGCAATGCTTTCAACAAGCGGGGCGTCCTCGGTATTGGTTCGGGCGTGACGAGCACCGTGCCGGGGGTGTTCGAGAATTTCACCTATGTGACGCCGCGCACCATCGGTCTCAGCCTGCGCGTCAAGGGCTGATCTCAACGTCTTCGAGGAGGATCAGCATGACCATGAGCAATTATTTCCCGCGGGAAGAATATGAAGCGCGCTGGAAGCGGGTGTGGGATGCCATGCGCGCCAAGGGCTATGAACATCTTCTTGTCTGGTCCCGCGGCGCCGGCTCGTACGACCGGCTCGGCAACGGCCTTTGGCTCACGAACTTCGCCAACACCGGCACGGGCCAGGATTGGGCCGACGACGTCCAGATGGGGGCGTGGACCTTTTCGGCGGTGCTGTTCCGCGATGGCCGCGCGCCTGAACTGCATGCCGCGCAGCCGCCGGGAGAGACCGAATATGCAAGGACCGTCTGCGGCGAGTTAATCGTGCACGAGCCCAGCGTCGTGACCGGGCTTGCCGAATATTTTCGCAAGCACGGCATCGAAGGCCGTGTCGCGGTCGTCGGGGACGATGTCCTTCCCGGACTTTACGATCGCAAGCTGCGCAGCCTCACGCCGCAGATCAAATGGGTGACCGACGAATGGTTCCTGCTCGAGCCGCAACGCGTCAAATCGGAGCGCGAGCAGGAAGCGTTTCGCACGGCGGGCGACATCACGACACACGCGCTGGCGGCCGGTATGGACGCGCTCATTGCCGGCGAAACATCGGCGGAAGCGGCAGCCCGCACGGCGATGGAAATCATACGGCGCGGCGGATGCTTCACGCGGATCGACATGCATCACGGGCCGCGGACGGAGAAGTTTCTCCTCGGCGATATGCTCACCGGCTACGACATGACGGCGCCAACTAAGGGCGATATGGTGCGAGGCTGGATCCAGGGACCGATTTTCCAAGGCTATTGGCTCGATCCCGGCCGCACCGCCGTCTGCGGCGGGAAACCGACCAAAGAACAGCGCCACATATTAGAGGGCGCGACCGACGTCTGCAATTCGATCATCAAGGCAATCCGTCCCGGCGTCACCGCGCGCCAATTGGGCGCGCTCGGCAAGACGGTGGCGGAGCGTTATGCCGGCGAGAATATCGATGTGAATTCGGGTATCTTCGGCCATCAGATGGGCACCTTTTATGGGCCGCACATCATACCGGCGGGCGACCCCGGTACGCTCGACGACGAGGCCGAAAAGCAGGGCAGATCCGCAGCCGAGCGCATGTTCACGGAGTTCGAGAAAATTGACGAACCTTATGAACCGGGGATGTTGATCGCCGTTGAAGCCTTCATGCATCATCATGGCGTGGGACTGAGCGGCCTGGAGGATCATGTTCTGGTCACCAAGGATGGCTGCGAACAGATAACAAAGACCCCGTTCTATCTTTGAGCATTGTGCCGATCAGAGAATGCCGATGTTTCTTTTGGGAATTGAGCGATGCTGACAAACCGAAGGCAATTCATGACGCGATCCGCGATCGGAGGGCTGGGCCTGATGGCCACGCCGCTGATCGCTTCCTACCCTGCAGCCGACGCGCTGGATTCGAAGGCGGCCCAACCGTCGGTTATCGCCACGCACGCGCGCTATTACCGATATTCGCCCGAAGGCGGCCCCCGTGAAGAGACCGCGTGGCTCAATATCGACTTGGGCGCAGTGAGGCCAATCGATGCCGTCCGGATGCGTCCCGCGTCAGCGAGTGGCTTGAAGCAAGATCGCGCTCCGGTTGATTTCTGCGTGGCTTGCTCGATTGACCCCGCGTTCCACGACGCAAGGCCGTTCGCGCTCTGGCGAGCGGAGCATTCTGCCGACCCGCAGAGCGCCTTCGCCCACTTCCCGCCGAAGCGCACGAATGCGCAGTTCATCCGGCTCGAGGCGAGCATCCACACCAAGCGGGGCGACGCCCTTCTGCCTTCGGGACCGGGTGCGATCGAAATTCTGTCCGGCGGTGCCGCAGTGTCCGTGGACGTGCGAAGATGGAACACGGTCCGCCGCGGCATGGCCAGTCGCGTTTCGCGGGGCGATCGGAACATTTGAGCGGCCAGCGATCGCACGCGATATCCTGTGTCAGACAGGAAGCTGGGTGGCATATTTGGTCTGCGACAGCGCAAAATGAGAAGAGGCCGTCGCCACGCCGGGATGACCGAGCAGGACACGCATGAGGAACCGTTCGTAATCGGCGACATCGAGAGCGACCATACGCAAGAGATGATCCCGGTCACCCGACATCGAATAACATTCCATGATTTCGGGCCGCTCGTTGACGAACACCTGGAAAGCGGCAGTCGCATCGCCGCTATGGCTGCGCATGTGCACGCTACACAGGACATTCACACGGCAATTCACTTTCGCCGGATGGAGAAGCCGAACGGCCTTACCCAGCACGCCGGTCGCCTCAAGCGAGCGGACGCGCTGCCAGCAGGAGGTCGACGAACTGCCGACCCGCTCGGCCAGTTCGGCGTGGCTGAGCAGGGCATCGCGCGGCCCGAATGTGAGAGAGGTTCCATCATGGCAAGCAAAAATCTGGAGCGCCCTGCCGGGGCTGCGCAAGACTGGACGATCCCGCAGGCGTGGGAGCGTTACACCGAGGCTGAGCACTAACTGATCGGTCTTCCAAAGCTCCGCCTATGCCAATGCCCCCAAGCGCTGGATCAAGTTGCGTCCCGGGGAATTCCCTGCCGGATAGCCCGCCCGCTATCGAGCGAGAAGTCTGCGACGATCCATCGCAATAACCACTCCGATGATCAGCATAATGCTGGCTTAACCATGCTGCGGTGCAGCATGACACCTTGATTGAGGTTAGCCTCGCCGCAACAGCAAAGGGGTCGTTCGTCATGCCAAGCCTGTACATCTCGCCTGCCGGATCCGGCGACAAAAGCGGCAGCGATATCAACAACGCAGCCTCGATCGGTTCGCTGAACACACTGATCGGAAAGGCGGGTCCGGGAGGCGAGGTCCTGCTGCTGGCCGACCAGGGCGACTACAACGTCACTGGCATCCTCGGCATCACCCGCGGCGGGGCGGAGGGCCAGCCCGTGGTGGTGCGCGGCATCGATTCCGGCGGCAATAGCATGGCCGCCCAATTCACCGGCTCGCGTCCCGCCGACTGGCAGGCGGGCGATGCCTCGGGCAACGAATTGTTCAAGCTCGGCGCGGGGGCGGACAATCTTGAATTTCGCGATCTCAGGATCGATAATGTCGGCACCGCTTTTCGGGTGACGGCCGATCTCGCGAACCTCCATATCGAGGATGTCGACGCAAATAATGTCCGCCGCTTCTTCGAGGATTATTCCAGCGCGCCTTCAGGCACCGCGACGATCACCGGGCTGACGATCCGCGACGTCGACGTCCAGGGATTCTCGAGGGTCGCGATCCGCCTCCAATATGACACGAACAATGTGGTGATCGACAATGTCACCGCCGACATGGCCGGACAAACGGGCGACGACCTGCCCGCGGGCGTCCATCTCGATGGCACCGTTCACAATGTCACGCTGAACCAGGTGGTGATGAAGAATGTCCAAAGCACCGCTGGCGCCTATTTCAACGGCGACGGCTTCGCCACCGAGCGCGGCGTCTATAACGTGCGCTTCATCGATACGGTCGCGCGGGGCAACAGCGACGGCGGCTATGACCTCAAGTCAAGCGGCACCTTGGTCGTCCGCGCGCTCAGCGAGGAGAATGGCCGCAACTACCGGCTTTGGGGGGATGCTACGCTGATCGACTCGGTCGGCCTGAACCCGGTGCTACGCGGCGGCATCTCCGAGCAGAACCAGCTCTGGCTCGACGACGCCGCCAACGTCACCGTGATCGGCGGTCGCTTCGACGATGCCGGATCGCGTACCAAGGTCATTTCCTCGCAGGGGCGGCTTACCTTGCAGGGCGTCGCGATCACCCGGTCCGAACTCTCGACGCTTGCTACCCGCGATTCGCTTCCCGGCCTGGACGGCATCGAGACGATTCGCGAGACGCTGACCGTCGATCGGGGCGACGCCTCGCCCGGCGCGACCGATTATATCGCGCTGCTTCCCCTGCCCGCCACCGCCACGGCGGATGCGCTGCTTGGTACCGCAGGCGACGACATCTTCCTTGTCGATAACGCCGGCGACCGGATCACCGAGGCCGCCAACGCCGGGTTCGACCGCGTCGAGACGACGCTGGACAGCTACACGCTCGCCGGCAATGTCGAGGCGCTGATCCGCCGCGGCGCCGCTGATTTTATGGGCAATGGCAACGCTCTTGCCAATGTGATGATCGGCGGCGCGGGCAGTGACGCTTTGAACGGGCTCGGCGGCAATGACGACATCGCCGGCAATTCGGGCGACGATATGCTCTCGGGCGGCAATGGCGAGGATCTGCTATCCGGCCAATCGGGTTCCGACGTGCTGCTCGGCGGCTGGCAGTCGGACACGCTCTCCGGCGGCACGGGCGCGGACCGGCTGGTCGGCGACCAGGAATGGCTCAGCAGCCAGGGCGCAAACGACCGGCTCGACGGCGGCGACGATGCCGACCTACTGATCGGCGATGCGACCAATATCTATGGCAGCGGCAAGGGGGGCAGCGACCGGCTGACCGGCGGCGCGGGCGATGACATATTGATCGGCGACGGCGACGTGATGACGGACGGCGCCAGGGGCGGCGCCGACACGCTGGAGGGCGGCGACGGCAATGACTGGCTCTATGGCGACGGCCGGGAGTCGACCGCGACTGTGACCGGCGGCGCCGACAAGCTCTATGGCGGCGACGGCCGCGATCATCTGATCGGCGGCGGCGGCAACGACCTGCTTGCGGGCGGCGCGGGCGCCGACTGGTTCGTTTTCGCGCCCGGCTCGGGTGCCGACGAGATCAGCGACTTCACCTCGGGCGCGGACCATATCGATCTCAGCGCCTTCGATATCGCCTTTGAGCAACTCGGTTTCGCGACGAGCGCCGACGGAGTCCGCATCACCATGGGCGCGGACAGCATCTTCGTTCGCGGCGCGCAGGGGTTTTCGCCCGAAGATTTCGTCTTTGGCTGAGGCTCAGCCGAAAACGAAGTCCGCCTGATCGAGCGCGGTGACGCCGCGCACGAAGATCGTATCGGTGCCGCCCAGCTGGATCGTTACCCCCGCGCTGCTCGTGGTGAAGCGCAGCGCCTCATAAGCGATGTCAAAGGCGCTGAGGTCGATCCGGTCGGCCCCGGCGCCGCCGCGGGTGAAGTCGGTGATTTCGTCGGCGCCCGAGCCGCGCGCAAAGACGAAGCGGTCGCTCCCGCCGCCGCCGGTCAGCTTGTCAGCGCCGCCCCGCGCGCCAGCCGCCATGGTCATCGCGTCGCCGACCAGCACGTCGTTGCCGAGCCCGCCAATCAGCGTGTCGGCGCCGCCGATCCCGCTCGCGGTCATGCTCATTCCGTCGCCGACCAATATGTCGTCGCCATCGCCGCCGTCGAGCGTGTCTCTCGCAGCAAGCGACGAGACCCACTCGGTATCCCCGACCAGAAGGTCGTTGCCCGCGCCGCCATATAGCCGGTCGGTCTGCTGGCCACCGTAAAGCGTGTCGTCACCGTCCTCGCCGTAGAGCCCATCCTCGTTCTTGCCACCGTCGAGCCGGTCGTTGTCGGTGCCGCCGCGCAGCGTGTCGTTGCCGTCGTCGCCGGAGAGCGCGTCCTCGCCTTCGCCGCCGGTCAGTATATTGGCCCCTTGGCTGCCGAGCAGCACATCGGCAAAGGCCGAGCCCTGGGCATTCTCGATACTGACCAGCCGGTCGCCCATGGCATCGCCGCCGGTCGCGGTCTGGGCGCGCAGATTGACCAGCACCCCGCCGAGCGAGCCGGCATATTCCGCGGTGTCCGATCCCGCGCCCCCGTCGAGCAGATCGCCGCCCGCCCCGCCGCGCAGCACGTCCGCGCCATCTCCGCCGGCCAGCCGATCCTCGCCGCCGCTGCCAACGACGAAATTGTCGAGCGCATTGCCCGTCATCGTCGCGCCGATCGTCCCGGTATAGACCAGTTCCTCGATATTTGCGCCGAGCGTGTAGCTGGTCGCGGCGGTGCGGATACGGTCGCGTCCCTCCCCCGCCGCCTCGATCACCTGGTCGCCGGCCTCGTATACAACATAGAGGTCGTTGCCGGTGCCGCCGCGCAGCAGGTCGTTGCCGCCGCCGCCGTCGAGCTGATCGTCGCCAGCGCCGCCGAACAAGAGATCGTCGCCGCCCCGCCCATAGAGGATGTCGCCGACCAGCGGATCGTCGCCGCCGGTAATGCTGTCGGCATAGTTGGAGCCGATCACGGTCTCGATGTCGACCAGCCGGTCGCCCTCGGCCTCGCCGCCGTGATTGACGTTGGTGACAAGGTTCACGGCGATCGCGGCGGACTTGGTATAGTCGACCTGGTCGCGTCCCGCCCCGCCGTCGAGCAGGTCCGCGCCCGCGCCTCCCACCAGCTTGTCGTCGCCGTCGAGCCCATAAAGCGCGTCGTCCGCCGCCTTGCCGTAGAGGCTGTTGTCGAGCGCATTGCCGGTGCCGGCAAAGCCGCCGCTACCGACATAGCTCAGGTCCTCGACCCCGTCGGCAAGCGTCAGCGCGGTCAGGGTCGTGCGCACGATATCGACCCCGCCGCCGACCGTCTCGGTCACCTGGTCGCCGGCATTGTCGACCACATAGGAGTCGTCACCCGTGCCGCCGATCATCACATCCGCGCTGGCGCCGCCGTCAAGCGTGTCGTTGCCCGCGCCGCCCTCGAACCGGTTGGCGTTCGCGTCGCCCGTCAGCGTGTCGGCGAAGGCGCTGCCGACAACGCCCTCGATCCCGGCAATGCTGTCGCCTTGCGCATCGCCGCCAGACAGGATGCTGGTCGCGAGGTTGACCGTCACGCCCGCGGCGCTGCCCGAATAAACCGCGATGTCAAAGCCGCCCGCGCCGTCCAGCCGGTCGCCCGCCGCGCCGCCGACCAGTATCTGGTCCGCCCCGTCGCCGACGATCGTATCGGCAAAGCTGGTGCCGATGAACCGCTCAACGCCCTCGAACCGGTCGCCCTCGGCATCGCCGCCGCTGCTCGCGCCGGTCTGGAGATTGATCGAGACGGCACCCGCATTGGCGCTGTAATCGACCGTATCGATGCCTTCCCCGCCGATCAGCACATCGGCGCCCGCGCCGCCCTGAAGCAGATCGTCACCGCCGCGCCCGTCGAGCCGATCCGCGCCCGCACCGCCGTACAGCGCCTCGTCGGCCCCCACGCCGGCCAGCACATCGTCGAAGGCCGAGCCGACCAGCGCCTCGATGCTCAACAGCCGGTCGCCCGCTGCATCGCCGGTGCCGCCCTGCACCGACAGGGCAAGGTCGACCTGCACCGCCGCCGCCGAGCCCGAATAATCGGCCGTATCAAGGCCATCGCGCCCATTGATCATGTCCGCGCCCTGGCCGCCGAGCAGCAGGTTGCCGCCCGCGTCGCCGTTCAACACATCGTCGAACGCCGAGCCGATCAAGCCCTCGATCGCGACGAGCGTCACCCCGCCCGAAGCCGTGCCCGCCGCAAGATCCGCTGTCACTGCGCCCGCGGCGGTCGAAAAGTCGGCAACGTCAGAGCCCGCGCCGCCGTCGAGCCGGTCCGCCCCGCCGTTGCCAGCCAGCCGGTCGTCCCCGTCGCCGCCCGACAACACATTGACCGCGCCATCGCCGACCAGCGCGTCGCCAAACCCACTACCGACCAGATTCTCGATCCCCGTCAGCACATCGCCCGCGGCATCGCCGTCGCTGCCGGTGCCGCCCAGCACGGCGGTCACCGCCCCGGCGCTCGCCGAATAATCGGCGGTGTCAGTCCCGGCGCCGCCGGTCAGCCGGTCCGCGCCAGCGCCGCCGATCAGCACATTGTCGAAACCGTCGCCGGTTAGCACATCGCCGAAGCGCGAGCCGATCAACCGCTCGACCCCTTGCAGCCGGTCGCCCTGAGCATCGCCGCCGCTTCCGGTGCCCGCGGCAAGATCGACTGTGACCGCACCCCCGCTGCCCGAATAATCCGCGCTGTCGACCCCGGCGCCGCCGACCAGCATGTCGGCACCCGCGCCGCCGACCAGCAAATCGTCGCCGCCGCGCCCGTCGATCCGGTCGTCGCCCGCGCCGCCGCCGATCCAGTCCGCGCCTTCATTACCCGACAGCATATCGCCAAAGTCCGAGCCTTCGACGCCCTCGATCCCGATCAGCCGGTCGCCCGCCGCCTCTCCGCCACTCGCCGCGCCATCGGCGAGATCGACAACCACCGCCGCGCTGCTGCTGCCATAGTCCACCCGATCGATACCAGCACCGCCGTCGAGCAAGTCCGCGCCCGCACCGCCGTCGAGCATGTCATCGCCGGCACCGCCCGAAAGCGCATCGTCGCCCGCGCCGCCGAACAGCCGGTTAGCGCGCGCGTCGCCTGCAAGGACGTCGGCGAAGGCCGAGCCCTCGACATCCTCGAACCCGTCGAACAGGTCGCCCGCGGCATCGCCGCCGCTGGCGGAGAGCCGCATCAGATCGACCCGCACCGCAGCATCGCTGCCGGCGTAGCTGAGCAGATCGCGCCCGGCGCCGCCGACCAATATGTCTGCGCCCGAACCGCCGGTCAGTACGTCGTCGCCGGCATTGCCGATCATCATGTCATCGCCGGCATCGCCGATCAGCAAATCGACGCCCGCAGTGCCGCCGATCAGGTCATCGCCCGCCGTCCCCGCCGCGACCACCACGCGCTGCCCGCCCAGCGTCAGCACCGATCCCGTGCCTCTTTTCCAGGTCAGCGCGCCCGCGCCGGTGGCAAGGCCATAGTCCTGCACCGTCAGCGCGCCGTTCCTCTCGGCAAGGTTGAACAAAGTCGGCGAGCCGGGATCGGAGAAGAACGCCCCGTCGATCGTCGCGCTTGCGCCCTCGGCCAGCCAGATATGCTCGCGATTGCCGCCTGCCAGCGGCGCGCCCGCGTCGAGGCTGACGATGTTGCTGAGCTCAGCGCCCGTGCCCCACAGCCGGATGTTGCGGCCATTGCCCGAGACGATCGCCCCGTCGACCACGATGTTGTCGCTCTTCAGGTCGAGCCCGCCATCGCTGTTGCCCGTCGCGATCACGTCGCGCAGCGTGATGTCGTATGTGCCGCGCTCGGTCGCGAAGCCGTCGCCGTTGCGATAGTGGTTCACCGTGTCGAGCGCGTTGCGCATGGCGACGCGATCGATCGTCACGTCGTGCGCGGTGCCGGTGATGTGAACGCCGATCGCGAAATTGTCGCCATCCTGAAACTGGCTGTCGCCGCGCACATCCTCGATCAGCACATTATTCGTATCGTACTGGATGCGGATCGCGCCCTTGGAATAGCCGGCGACGGCGACGTCGCGGATCGTCAGCCCGGTAATCGTCGCGCTGGAATTGGCGCCGGAGACCATATTGTCGAAGAAGCGTGAGACGTTCGCGGCCTCGATATGCTCGATCGCCAGATTCTGCACGTCCGCCCCCACGCGAAAGGCTGTGCCGACATTCTCGAAGGCCAGATCGCTGAAGCGCAGATTGTTCGCACCACCGAGCAGGCGAAAGACCTCTTCGCCCGGGAGGGTGGCCGGGTCGAATGGCTCCGTCCTGGTCCCGGCGATGGTCGCCGCCATCGCATTGCCCGCGCTGTCGACCCCGCGGATCGTCACGGGCGCGCTCGCCGTCCCCCCGGCGACGATCGCCAGCGCCCCGGTCGGCGCGCTATAGTCTCCCTGATCGGCGAGCAGCAGCACCTGCCCGCCCGGTCCCGCCGCCGCGATCAGCTGCGGCAGGTCATCCAGCATCGCAGCGTTCGCGGCGCTCGAGCCGTCGCCCGAACCGCTGCCGGTCGGTGAGATGTAGAGGGTGGGCATGGCAGGGCTCCCGTCATAAGCCTGAAAACACACCCCCCACTTGATCGCAACCAGACAGCCCGCCACGGCATCGGGGTCAACCATTTGCTGCACCTGCGAACGCCGAATCGCCCCTTTGCTCCGACGACCGGAGCGGCGGCGCCTTCGCTCGCCAGTCTTTGGCCGCTACCAAGGTTGGTGCCGGACGATTCACCTTGCCGCACCCCGCAGATTGTCGACGCCTGAAGAACCCGATCGGAGACCCACCGTGCAGCAGGACCTGTCCCCCGGGACGTCGGAGCCGCCCGTGGATAACGGGCTCGCTGCCTTCGCCCAGATCCTCGCGATGCACCGCATTGTCGCGGACCCGGCCGAGCTGCGCCACAGCCTCGGCCATTCCGACGCCGTCACGGCGTCCGATCTGCTGCGTCTGGCAAAGCGTATCGAAGGCGTCCGCGCCCGCGCCACGACCGCCGATTTCGAACGGTTGAGACGCCTTCCCATGCCGGTGATGGCCAGCGGCGCGGAGGGCTGGTTCGTCATCGGCCGCGTCGGCGAAGACGCCGTCGCGGTCCAGCGTCCCGGCGAAGCGATCGAGCGCTGGGACCGCGCCGCGCTGGAAGCCCGCTGGTCGGGCGCGCTGCTCCTCGTCGCCACGCGCGATTCCGCGCAGGTTGCCGCGCCCGCCTTCGACATGACCTGGTTCATTCCCCAGATCGTCAAATACCGGAAGCTGATCGGCGAGGTGCTGTTGATCACGCTCGCGCTCAACCTGCTCGGCCTCGCCGCGCCGCTCTTTTTCCAGAATGTCGTCGACAAGGTGCTGGCACACAACAGCCTGGCAACGCTGCAGGTGCTCGCCATCGGGCTGGTGATCGTTTCGCTGTGGGAAGTCGCGTTCGGCTGGCTGCGGACCCGCCTCTATTCGGAAACGAGCCAGAAATTAGACGTCGAGCTGGGCAGCCGCCTCTTTCGCCACCTGCTCCGCCTGCCGCTCGCCTATTTCGAAAATCGGCGCGTCGGCGACACCGTTACCCGTGTCCGCGAGCTGGAGACGGTGCGCGAGTTCATGACAAATGCCTCGCTCACCGTGCTCATCGATCCGCTGTTCACGATCGTCTTCATGGTTGCGATGTGGCTCTATTCTCCCCTGCTCTTCGTCATCGTCGCGCTCACCCTCCCGGCCTATATATTCGTCTCGCTCGTCGTCACCGGCCCCTTGCGCCGCCGGCTGGACGAGAAATTCGCGCGCGGCGCCGCCAACAACGCGCTGCTCGTCGAGAGCGTCTCGGGCATGCAGACGCTCAAAGCCGCCGCGGTCGAGCCGCAATGGCAGGACCGCTGGGAACGCCAGCTCGCCGCGTACAGTGCCGCCAACCAGCGCGTCATCAATCTCGGCAATTCGGGAAGCCAGGCGGTCCAGCTCATCTCGAAGCTCAGCCTCGCCGCGATCCTGTTCTTCGGCGCGCAGCAGGTGATCGCGGGCGCGCTGACGATCGGCGGGCTGGTCGCGTTCAACATGTTCGCCCAGCGCGTATCGGGCCCGGTGATCCGCATGGCGCAGCTCTGGCAGGACTTCCAGCAGGTCCGCCTGTCGGTCCAGCGGATGGGCGACATCCTTAACACCGGCGCCGAGCCCGGCGCGGGATCACGCACCGCTTTGCCCGCGCTCGAGGGCCATGTCCGCTTCGAGGGCGTGCGCTTCCGCTATGCCGCCGAGGGCCCGTGGACGCTCGACGACATCAGCCTCGACCTGCCCGCCGGTGCCACGCTCGGCATCGCCGGCGCCTCGGGCTCGGGTAAATCGACGCTCACCAAGCTACTCCAGCGCCTCTATCTGCCTGCCAGCGGCCGGGTTCTGATCGACGGCGTCGACGTCGCCCAAGTCGATCCCGCATGGCTCCGCCGCCAGATCGGGGTGGTGCTGCAGGAGAATATCCTGTTCAATCGCTCGATCCGGGAGAATATCGCGCTCGCCGATCCCGTCACGCCGATCGAGCGGGTGATGACCGCCGCCCGCCTCGCCGGCGCGCACGACTTCATCCTGGAGCTGCCCCGCGGCTATGACACGATCGTCGAGGAGCGCGGCGTCAACTTCTCGGGCGGGCAGCGCCAGCGCCTTGCCATCGCGCGCGCGCTGATCACCAACCCGCGCATCCTGATCCTCGACGAGGCAACGTCGGCGCTCGATGCCGAAAGCGAGGAGATCGTCCAGCGCAATCTCAAGGCGATCGCCGCCGGGCGCACCGTGCTGATCATCGCGCATCGCCTCTCCGCGATCCGCCAGTGCGACCGCATCCTGACGCTCGACAGGGGGCGGATCGTCGAAAGCGGCACGCATGACGAGCTGCTCAAGCTCGGCGGCCGCTATGCCGCGCTCCATCGCCGCCAGATCGGCGTTCAGGCGGGGGCGGCGGCATGAACGCGCTCACGCGTCACTGGACCGCCGTTCGCGACGCGCTCGACAATGAACGGGCGCGGTCGCGCGGCGTTCTGCGCGTCGAGGAGGCAGACTTCCTGCCCGCCGCGCTCGAAGTGGTCGAGCGCCCCGTGTCGCCGACCGCACGGGTCACTGCCTGGTTATTGCTCGGCCTGTTCGCGACCGCGCTGCTCTGGCTTATGCTCGGCCGGGTCGACGTCGTCGCCTCGGCGCCGGGCAAGCTGGTCCCCGCCGACGACGTCCAGCTCATCCAGCCCGGCGCCGCCGGGATCGTCCACGCGATACTGGTCCGCGACGGGCAGCGCGTCCGCGCCGGCCAGCCGCTGGTCGAGCTCGATCCCACCGTCTCGGACGCCGACACGGCGCAAGCCGGCAAGGCGCTGGAAATCGCCGTGCTCGACGCGGCGCGGCTGCGCGCCATACTGTCCGCACTCGACGGTCGGGGTCTGCGCTTCACCCCGCCCGCCGGAACTGCGGCCGACGTAGCCGACACCCAGATCGCGCTCGCCCGCGCCCAGCTCGCCGAGATCAGGGCGGGTAGCCAGACGCGTGCCGCCGACACCGAATCCGCCCGCGCCGCCCGCGCCGAGGCGGAAATACAGGCAGCCAAGCTCAGCGAGACGCTCCCGCTGCTCGACGAGCAGATCGCCGCCAACGAGAAACTGCTCGAAAAGGGCTATGTTTCGAAGCTGCGCGTGATCGAAATGCGCCGCCAGCGCCTCGTGGCCGCGCGCGACCGGGACGCCGCCCTCGCCACCGCGCGGAAGGCGGAGGCGCAGATCGGTGTGGCCGGCGGCAATTCGAGCCAGTCCATTGCGGAGGCGCGCGTGCGCATCCTCGCCGATCTCGCCAAGGCCGAAAGCGACGCGCGGCTACGCAAGGAGGAGCTGACCAAGGCAACGAAACGCAGCAGCCTCCAGCAACTCGTCAGCCCCGTCGACGGTACGGTCACGCAACTGGCCGTCCACACCGTCGGCGGCGTGGTCGAAGCCGCCAAGCCGATCATGGTGATCGTGCCCGCGCGCGGGAAGCTGGTCGCCGAAGTGGCGATCGCCAACAAGGATGTCGGCTTCGTGCGCGCTGGCCAGCCGGTCGCGCTGAAGGTCGAGGCCTTTGCCTTCACGCGTTATGGCACCGTGCCGGGCCGGCTCGAACAGATCAGCTCGGACGCGGTTCAGGACGAGAAGCGCGGGCTCATCTACACCGCGCGGGTGGCGCTGGACCGGGCGACGATCCGGCGGGATGGTGCGACGGTCCCCCTCACCCCCGGCATGGCGGTCACCGCCGACATCCGCACCGGCCGCCGCTCGCTCGCATCCTATCTGCTGAGCCCGATCGACGAGATGCGCGCGACGGCCGCGCGCGAGCGTTGACACCTTCTCCCCCCGAGAGAGAGAGAGAGAGAGAGAGAGAGAGAGAGAGGGGAGTGCCGCGCACTTCCAGGCCTCGCACAGCTTCGCACCAAGCTGCTCCCACATCAGCTCAAGCAACGCGCGGCTAACACGAATCAAATGGCTGTTTTCGCGATTCTCAGTCGCAAAGCCAAACGGCCAAAATTGGGTGCGTAGCCGACCTCGCGCCCGACCGACTTGAGCCTCAGCCTTGGGCTCTGCCACTTGTCGAAACAAGTTTGCGGTGTCGACCAACTCACCCATGCCGCCGACGCCAGCGCCGCAGCCTTTGCGCAAACTCACACCTCATCCGAGCCTGTGTCTAATCAATCCTTGCTATCTCGCCGGGAGCGATTCATCATAAGCTTACAGGGGCCGCGGGGTGTGGCCTCCGAATTTCATATGCAGAAATTCGTTTTGATTTTCAGATATTTGCAATCTTGCACCGGCTGGCTGGGGCGGCAGGAACCTCACCTAAGGAAAAGCTGCACCCCAAAAAGCCCTGTTTTCGGCCAATTTCGCGTGGCACCAGTTGCGACTGGCTACACTCACTGGCTACAGTTAGTGGCATCACAGACCAACCGCAATAGAACATCGGTGCGGCGTTCCCATGCAGGCGCTCAGGGTCTTTTGCTGCGCGCTGTGACAGCCGTGCGGTAGCCGTAATTCGGACGTGGCACGTCGCCTGATCTCGCTCGAATGAAGGCATTTTCCCCGTAGCTACCCCGCCTCGCACGCCCTGTCCTACCACAGAGATCGCCCATCGCTCCGCGTCCACTAGGTTAATCCTTAAACAAACGGCTGCCTGTGGGGCGACTGCACCTTAATCAGCGGCGCCAACTTACCTTAGCAACGACCAAGCACGTCCATTCACCTAGGCAGCAGCCCCGCGATGATGATCCCAGAATCTAAGTGGGGTCAACCTTGGTGCGGTCGGGCGCCCATTACGTTGCGCCCAGATCTATCGAAATTCGAATAAATGAAAAAAAAATTCTGAGTAGCTTGGGAGCAGCTTTCGACGATCCTATAACTCAGGGTCGGCGGAATAATCTCGTCCGACGAGCTTTGAACATTAGCTCCAAGGAGAATGAGAATGAAGACCAGTTTTAATCGAGAAATTGCGATGGATTTCCTGATTTGTCTCGGCAGGATGATAACCCTTAGACGAGAAGTAGACGGGATCCCTTTCAGAGAGGCTGCATTCACTGTTGCTGAAGCAGGGAATGAGCATGGTTTTGAGCAGGCGGTAAAAGAAGCCAACAAAGACCTGATTGTGCTTGCCTTCAAGCCCGGGAAGGAACGCCGTGGACCCGCCAATATCGCGGTTTATGAGACCTATGACGGTAAAGTGAAGACGTGGCCTCGATGCTCGGTATGGGTTCTTTCCAGGGAAGGACCGGCTCTGATAGTTCCCAAGGGCGCGGATTTCGGCTTCGCTTATCACGATGCGGCACTTTGTCGGGTATTGGAAATCCCGTTGGACCATCGGGCTGATCGGATCAAAATGGCGCGTAAGATCCTGTCACTGATGCCGCAGATCATGGCATGCGATCCCAATCCTTATGTCAGGGTTCATTGATCTCCCTGGGCGCAACGAGAGGTCGCTGGCAAGGCCGCGCTCCCGATTGGAGACGAAATAAGTATCATGGCGCGAGCGAACACCTGCCATCTGATGAACCCCTGATATGGGGCTCGCATAATGACATATCCGGCTGGCCCAGGCGTCGGCAATTCGATTGCCGACGCCTGGGCTCAGCAGATTCCCTTAGCGATTAGTCGGATAGAGCGAACGAAACGTCGCCATACGCATCGTGGAGCGCATGCCGGCGCGCAACAACTTCCGATCTTCCGACGCCGCGGTCCAATTCGCTGGGACTTGGCGACCGCTAACCGCTTCCACGATCTGAGTGTGCCTAGCTGCCGACAGCCGGACGGCGATCCGGACGATGAGCAATGCAAACAGGCGCGGCATTTCGCGCATAACGAGGGCCGTGACATACGCGGCAATGACTACAGCAGTTAGTTCAACGATAAACATTCTATTTTCTCCTCCAATCTTCAGATCACCCTATCCGCTCAATTTCTCTCCTATTCTGGTCTGGAGGCCTCACTATCCGATCCTTCTGAAGCCAGAACAGGAATGCGATCCTCATGGCGTTCGGCACCGGGCGTTACCGGTGCTCGGTGCCGACACGATCAGCGGGATTTTTGCGTTGTCGCTGCCATGACATATTCGGGCGGGACGATTCCGGTCCGTTCCCACCAACGCTCGGCGAGGCGCTTGCGAGAGTTGTCCGTTCTGAGCCAGTTCTGGCGAACCTTGCCGTAATCGCGGTGCTCCGGGTCATATCCTCGCAAGGTAATGAGTAAATGCACGTGCGGAGCGATTTCCGGCTGATCGTCGCTTTCCGCCTGATGATGGATCGCCCAGTCGACGACCATGCCGCGGGCCACGAGATAATCCTCGGCAAAGCCTTCGATCAGATTGCGCCAGAAGGCGAGGTCCTCATGGCGCGGCAAGCTGCCAACGCAATGCGCGATTGTCGGCTCGTCGGGCCGATACCGGAGCGCATTCTCGTCCGCTTGTGCCCAGAGCGCGATCCCCGACAGCTTGGGTCCGGCGGCGCGGGCAGGAGCACATCGGCCCGCCGCCGCAAGGTCGGAGCGCGACGCCCAGTTCGGCGTCGGACCCCATTCATC